>Ga0172367_10003496_pt1 | contig 20321 bp, 16 predicted proteins | sample Lak10m_FD_114542 | JGI IMG/M metagenome (GOLD analysis project Ga0172367, IMG submission 114542) | Freshwater microbial communities from Kabuno Bay, South-Kivu, Congo - kab_022012_10m | ecosystem: Environmental > Aquatic > Freshwater > Lake | place: Democratic Republic of the Congo: South-Kivu...
AGGCGTCTTCACTCTTGTCGGCATCATGGATCCGAGGCTTGCATTCTCGCCTGAGCATGAACGCGACGACCGCTGGGATCGCGATGGCCATGTTGTTGGTCCCCTGTGCGTTTCTGATTGGCGCGTGCAAGGACTGCAGTTGCGCTCTTCGGCCGAGTGAAGGTCGATGCAGCCGGACGATCATGTCTGCCTGTGTTTCCGGGTCAGCCTGCGGAAAATCACCACTTTTCTCGAGTGTGAACGCCCCCGTGTCGCGAGCGAACTGTCGCTTTGCCAGGGTGCCGGCACAGGGTGTCACTGGTGCGTTCCGTTCTTGGAGCGGATGCACGCACAGTGGAATCGTGGCGACCCAGTTGCAGTCGATGTCGAACCGAAGGAGTATGCGGAGCAACGCGCGGATTACCGCAGCCAAATGAAGTAGCCGAGCATCGCCCCTGCAAAGAGCCACGCCAAGAGACTGGTCTCTCGCGCGCGACCTGCAGCAAGTTTCAGCACGGGACTCGCCAACAGCGCAGCCGCCATGCTGTCTGCGATCGATGAAGTGAGAGGGATTCCAACGATTACAAGCAGCATCGGCACGGATGCGGCGGGATCGTTCCATTGGAGTCGACGCAGTTGGCTGGCCATTGCTGCGCCGACAAGCACCAGCACGGGCGCGCTCGCAGGCGGATAGTTGCCGAGAGCTTCCACAATGGGCGCACAGAGAAGAGCAGCCAACATCAGCACACCTGCCGTCACAGCCGTGAGACCGCCTCGACCGCCCGATGCAATTCCTGCGTTGCTCTCCGCGTAAGCACCGCACGCGCTGACACCAAGGAGCGAGGATGCGACCGTCGACAGCGAGTCGGCGATCATCGCGCGCCGCACGGGGGGATCATCGTTGCTCGAAATGAAGCCGCCATGATGCATCAGAGCCAGGAGTCCAGTGGTGGAGTCGCTCAGCATGCTGAAGAGCAAAAGCAGCGTCGGCATCCACATCTGCGGCGCTACGGCCCCAGCGATGTCGAGGGAGAAGAACCCGTCGAAACGCCGAGCGGGAAGTCCGATCGGATGTGTCGGTACGGCGGCAGACTGAATCTGTGAAGCGGTCCATGCATCGGTCGCTGCCCACTGTGGCAGCACCGTCGGCACATACGAACGCAGAAGCCAGGCACTCACGAACGCGACGACAGTCGCGATCAGCAGCGCCGTTCGCCATCCACGCGCCTGCAGCATGCCCGCGACGACTATGCCGATGACGCACACAATCACATCGGGCGAACGGAGATCGAGTACCAGCCGAAACGCGCCAGCGCCTGGCGCAATGATGCCGGCGGCTCGAAGTCCCATCGCGGCGATCAGAAGTCCAATGCCGCAGCCAATGGCGGTCTGCAACTGCGCATCGACCGCGCGGAGCACGAAGGTGCGAAGTCCAAACAGCGACAGCAGCAGCAGCGCAACTCCAGCGAGCAGCGTTGCACCAAGTGCCGTCCGCCAAGGCTCGACACTTCCAGCCGCAGCCGCCGCAGGAATCAGCGTGAGAACCAAAAAGAACGCCTGCCCATAGGTTGGCCCGACAGCGAGTGGTAGACGACCGATCGTTCCCATGAGCACGCATCCGATTGCAACTGCGATCGCCGTCGACCACACGACCGCATCAGCGCTGAAACCAGTCGTCGTCCCAAGCGCCTGCCCGCACAACACATCGGGCAGCACGGCCATGACCACGACCATCGCCACAAAGGTGGTGGAACCCGCGAGCGCCTCGCTTGCAAACCGCTTCAGCATGACCAATGAGTATCGGATCATCAGGGGTGGTGGCAGAACTGATTGCAGTTGAGACTGAGTCTCAATACCATGGGACGGTGGAACGCCCACCCGTCCGAATCCCGCTCAATCAACTGACCCGAGGTCAGCGAGCGACCGTCGAGTGTTCCGCGCTCGACGCACTCCCCGAAAGCGAGCGCTGCCTGCTTGCGGCAATGGGCATGGGCGAACGCTGCGAAGTCCGAGTGTGCAAGCCGGGCACACCGTGCATCATTCAGGTTGATCAGACGAGGCTTGGACTGCCCAACGAGATCGCAGCGCGGATCATGGTCACTCCCGTTCCACCAGAGCAGCCGTGAACAATCGCATCGCCCTGCTCGGCAATCCAAACACCGGGAAAAGTTCGCTCTTCAACCGCCTCTGCGGGCTGCGTTCCAAGACGGCCAACTTCCCGGGCAGCACGGTCGAGCATCAAGTGGGCACGTGCGGCATGCCGGACGGTCGGGAACTCACGATCATCGATCTGCCCGGCATCTACAGCCTGCGGCTCGAACTTCCAGAGAGCAAGGTCTGCGCGGACTGTCTCGATGGCAAGATCGGTGATGGAAGACCCGATGCCGCACTGGTCGTGGTCGATGCGAACAACTTGCCGAGAAATCTGCAGTTTGCAGCGAGCGCGCTCCGTCGTGGACTGCCAACCGTCATCGCGGTCAACATGATTGATCTTGCACAGCGACGCGGCTTTCAGATCGATGCAGCGCACGCCAGTCGCGTGCTCGGTGTACCTGTGGTGCCAGTCTCAGCGCGCACGGGGAGTGGCATGGATGCGCTCAAGACGGCACTCGCGGCAACTGTTCTGTCACAAGCAAAGCCTGCACCGCAGATCGAACTCCCGGATGGAGAGCCCGGCTCTGCGGCGAGCGTGCGCTGGGCATCATCGGTTCTTGATGCCATGGCCGCCGGCAGCAGGCCGCGCGAGGACGATACGCAACTGCACGACAGACTGGACTGGGCATTCACGCATCCTCGGCTTGGACTCCTGCTCTTTGCCGCGGTGATGTCACTGCTTTTTGCGACGATCTTCTGGCTCGCGCAGTTTCCGATGGAGTGGGTCGACCTGCTGTTTGCATCGCTCGGCGGGTTCACTGAGCGCATGCTGCCCGGCGGAATCCTCCAAGACTTGATCGTGTCTGGCGTCATTGGTGGCGTCGCGGCCACGGTGATCTTTCTACCGCAGATTCTGCTGCTGTTCTTCCTGCTCGCGCTGCTCGAGGATTGCGGCTATCTCGCGCGGGCTGCGTTCGCCATCGACCGCGTGATGCGCCGCTTCGGACTGCCTGGGCAGGCGTTCATGCCCCTGCTCTCGGCGCATGCCTGCGCGCTGCCTGCAGTGATGGCGACGCGGCTGATCCCAAGTCGACGTGACAGGATCGCAACCATCATGGCGATTCCCTTCATGAGTTGCAGCGCGCGTGTGCCCGTGTACGCGCTGCTGACAACTCTGCTGTTTGTGGGGCGACCATGGGCAGCTGGTGTCGCCTTCATCAGCTGCTACGCGCTCGGGGCGATCGCCGGCATTGCCACAGCAGCGCTTGTCGGCCGCAGCGTCCTGCGCGGTTCTCCAACGCCGATGCTGCTCGAACTCCCCGCGTATCGACTGCCGAATATTGCGCAGGCCCTTCGCATCTCGCTCGACCGCGGCTGGCTCTTCCTACGAAACGCGGGCAGCGTGATCTTGGCGATTGCGATCGTCATGTGGTGGCTTAGTGCGTATCCGGTCGTGCGTCCGCCCGAAACCGCGACCGCGCTGCGGGAGCAGGCAGCAAGGATCATGGAACGCGATGCGGCAGCTGCCGAAGTACTGGATGCTCAGGCGTCGCGCACCGAGCAACAAGCACAGCAAGCAGGCTCCTTCTCTGGGAAGATTGGCAGCGCACTTGAGCCGATCTTTGCGCCGATCGGACTCGATCGGCAACTTACGGTGGCGGTGATCACCAGCTTTCTCGCCCGCGAGGTTTTCACCACAACCGTATTCGTGCTGACTGGCGCCGGCGGCGATGCACAGCCAAGCGAGTCCACCACGCTCGATTCGGTGCGTACTGCAAAACGCGACGATGGCACCCCCCTCTTTTCAACAGCGACTTCCGCTTCACTGCTCGTCTTCTTTGTGCTTGCGCTGCAGTGCTTACCGACCGTGGCAGTCGTCGCGCGCGAGACGGGCAGTTGGAAGTGGGCGATCGGTCAGCTTGCGTTCATGTCTTTGACGGCATATCTGCTGGCTCTGTTGACCTATCGTGTGCTGTCATGATCATCCCTTGGGACGATTGGCAGTTTTGGGCTTCATCGTTGTTCGCGGCGCTCGCACTATGGTTCATCGTGCGCCCACTTCTGCCATCTCGACGCAAGAGTCCCAAGTGCCCTACCTGCACGGCGCCGCAGGCGAAGAGTGGTGCTGTCCGCACGGAACTCACCGTGGATGGCGAGCGGCTCGCGCGCCGCTGAAGACATCAGAATCGCTTGTGCACGGGGCGCTCTTCGGGCGCGCGGTGCCCAAGCACAGCCCGCACCAACGCAAGATCTGCCTGCGTTGTCACCTTTATGTTTCGCGCTTCACCCGCCACAACGAGAACAGTCTCGCCAAGTCGTTCCACGAGCATGCTGTCATCGGTCGCGCCGCCAAGATTGTCCTGCGCGTAGGCGCGGCGCAGCAGTGATGCCTCGAACACCTGCGGTGTCTGCACGGCCACCACACGCGTACGGTCGATCGTTTCGGTGACGCGGTGTCCACGAGTTGCTTCGCGTCCTTCCGTGCCGAGAATCGCATCGGCAACCTCCTCATCGGGTGCAGCGGAAAAGCTCTCTTCACTGATCCGCTTCAGCGTTGCGGAAACGGGGTCGCCAGGAATCACCGCGGAGGCCACCCGCGCCGCATCGAACACGCGGGCGAGCAGCCCATCCGAGGCAGCGGGGCGCGCCGCATCATGCACGGCGATGTGCGTACACGACTCATCGATCGCGGCAAGCGCATTCCGCACGCTCTCCCATCGATCGACGGTGCCGCCTGCCACGATCCGCACACCGTGAAAGCCGAGCTGCGCACCATACCGTGATCGAAACTCTTCGAGCGCATCAGGAGGCGCAGCCACCACGATGCAGCGCACCTCGTCGCGGCGCGTGAACAGCTCGACCGTCCGCAACAGGAGCGGACGCCCACCGAGATCCTGACCCAACTTGTCGCTTCCGAAGCGCGTGCTCTGCCCGGCCGCAGGGATGATGACGCCCACCTGAAACGCGTCTGCTCCGTTGCTCATGAATCGCTCCTTGGCGTGTGACCGCCGCTGTCTGCCCGTACCGACTCGACCCCTTGCTGCGGATGCTGTTCCGCGCGCAGACTCTCTGCAATCGCGGCCTCGTGGACAGGCACGCTCGCTCGGTCGAGAGACTCCTTTGCCTGATGGAACGCATTCGCATCGACCGATTCCGGCGCAGTCTTGGCCAGTGAAATGAACGCGCGCACTCGGTGCAACTCCTGATCCACCGCATCGACGACAGCGGCGTCCAATCTCTCTCGAACGCGATCGAGTGCATCGCTAATCCACTTCGCATCGAGTGCTGCGTTCACAGCCAAATCGATGATGCGGTGTCGACGCATGTCCTCACGGGCGTGCGTGAGCGACTCTCGCTCCATCCGCTCGACCTCCTCAGTCGTCAGACCATAACTCGGCACCACCTGCACCGATGCACGCTGTCCGCTGCGACGCTCACCCGCTCGAACCTGCAGCACGCCGTTGGCATCCACGGTGAACTCCACCTCCACCTGAGGAATACCTGCAGGCATTGGTGGAAGATTCCGCAGTTCAAAGCGCGCGAGAGAGCGACAGTCGGCGGCCATCTCCCGCTCACCCTGCACCACATGCAGACGCACCGCCGTCTGGTTGTCAACGCTCGTCGAGAACATCTCGCGTGCCTGCGCCGGGATCGAACTGTTCCGCATGAGCAGTTTGGCGACGGCACCACCAACGGTCTCGATCCCAAGCGAAAGCGGAATCACATCCAGCAGCAATGCATCCCGCCGAACACCACCGAGCAGCGCGCCTTGAACCGCCGCACCGAGGGCAACCACAAGATCCGGATCGAGCGCTGTGTAGGCCTCCACGCCAAAAAGTCGAGTGACTTCTCGCCGAACAATCGGCATGCGAGTCGAACCGCCAACGAGCACAACGCGATCGAGGTGCGGATGACCAGCATCGTGCAGCGCACGGCGGCAGAGCTCAAGCGTCCGTTCAACGAAGGGCCGAGCGATCTCCTCAAGTTCGCTGCGCTCGACCGAACGCGCAAGGCGCACGCCACCACCGAGATCAACATCCACTGCTGCGCTTTCCTGCGCGGATAGCGCGATCTTGGTGGACTCAGCAAAGTCCCGCAGAGCCTGCCGTGCTGCTGGAGGAAGCGCCGCACTCATGAAGCCGTCTGATCCAAGTCCCGCCTCACCGAGCAGTCGCTCGCACACCTTGCGATCAATGTCGTCGCCGCCGAGTTGCGTGTCACCACTCGTCGCAAGAACACGGAACATCGCCCCCGTTCCACTCCCGTCATCGGGGGTCACTGCCAGCACGGATACATCGAAGGTCCCACCACCAAAGTCGTACACCACGATCGTTTCCGCGTGCGTGCTTCGACCGAGTCCATAGGCAAGTGCCGCTGCCGTCGGTTCGGGCACAAGACGAACGGCCTCGAGCCCCGCAAGCCGCGCGGCATCGCGTGTCGCCTGACGCTGACCATCGTCAAAGTAGGCGGGCACGGTGATGACAGCCTGACGTACGGACTTACCAAGCGACTGTTCGGCCCACGCGCGCAGCTCAGCCAGTATCACCGCACCAACCTCCTGCGGGAGCACCGTCGCCGCCCCGGCGCGAAGAGCCGCGAGACCGCGCGGACCCTGCACGATGCCAAACTCAAAGCCGCTGCCGAGAGCGTGCGATTCCGCAAACGACCGCCCCATCCATCGTTTCGAGCTGAGGATCGTCTCGCTCGGGAACTCTGCCGCTCGGCGTCGCGCCTCCGATCCCACGGCGTCCACACGCCCATTGGAGTACCGAACCGCCGATGGAAGCAGCCGCTCGCCCGAGGGCCCTTCAATCACTCGTGGGCCTGCGCCGTCGCATACGGCGACAATCGAGTGCGTGGTTCCAAGATCGATGCCGATGATCGGCTCGCGAGACTCGGCAGACTCCATTGCCCGATTCTAGGAACAGGCACCACAATCGCGGCGGGTCTCGGGAGACGACCGATCTACGGCGCGCCCGCACTCAACATGCAGCGCCCTCCGAAGCGCCGCGATGGCGCGGTGTTTTTCAACCGCGTGCGCACCTGCAGTTACCCCGAGCATGCGCGCCTCGTCACGACCACAGCCCACTGTCGAGAACGACACGCGAAGCACATCGCGCTGCCTGGGAGTCAACCCACGCATCGCACATTCAACGTCCTGCGCCGAAACAGACTCCACACTCTTTGCACGGGCTGATCGGTCTGATTCATCGCAAGTCCCCACAACTGCCTCGCGCAGCACGCCTTGCTCCAGCCTCCGTTGGCTGCGCGTTCTTTGCTGCATCACGCGCCGAACGCGACGCATCCCCGCCGCGCAGAGATAGGCGAATGTCAGCGCGCCCTCGCGCGAGCGCCCTGGACACTGTCGCAACCGAAGGACCGCACAGAAGACATCGTGCAGCGCATCCTCAACAACCTGTGGAGGTGCATGCGAGCGTTTGATAAGCAGTCCTCGCAGGGATGTGATATGGCGGAGATATGTTGCACCCACGCGCGCCGCCCAGTCGTTCTCGTTCGCCGAAGCATCGAGTCGATCCATGCGATACCCCCTTTGTGTTCGCCGCTCACGCTAGATCAGCAGGCACCAGGAATAGCGCGGAACGCAAAAATTCAGGCAGATATCTTATGAATCTCAAGTTGTCTACCGCTTGTCCACCACTTGTCCACCGGCCAGCGTGCAGCGCCGATTCACCGAGGCATCAGCGAGACTGTTTGCCTGCCTCGGGCAGCCGATCAAGTTGCCGCTGAAAGCGCACGTCAGCAATCGCGGAAAGCATCTCGATTGCTTCGCGCACATTGGGATCGTTCCCACTCGCCGAAAACTGCCGCCGCCCGCCATCCCACATCACAGCAACATCGGCGAGTCGTTCACCACCTTCAGGCACGGGCAGTGGGGTCGGCTGTGTTTCCGCGGTCCATCCACCTCGTGATGCGATCTCACGAAGCTTCGCGCACTGATCGGGCGAGAGTGGAGTCTCCCAAGATGGCACCATGGCAAGCCCATCCTTGCCGCCGCCGTACCCAAAGGTGCCGCCATCCACTTCGAAGTACTCGTACTTGGCTTCGTTTGGTTCGCGCGACCAAATCATCAGGCTGATCCCGCACGCTCCAGGCGATGCCAACTTCGTGGGGAGTGCATTGCAGCCAGCCTGCACGAACGCACTCACGATCGCAGTGGCCAATGCGAGCAGCACGCGATCGAATGGACGCCGTCGAGTCACTGCGCTTCTCGCGGGCTCGGCTTGAAGGGCGGCGCCTTATCGAATCCCGCATAGGGATCGGGGCCAAAGTCATAGCGCTGCGGCAAGTTTCGATCCGCGCTCCGATCCGTTGCCCAGGCGAGCGAACACAGCGACCGAACAAGCGTGACGGCGTTTGCATCGGGCACTTCTGTCACCTTGAATCGGCGCACAAACCACCAGTCCGTCCCCTGTGCGTGAAAAAACAGGATGTAGATGATCTCGTCCTTCGCAGGCGCAACTGAGGACGGCCACTCATCGACGGTCGACTGTGATGGATCGATCCAACCTGTCTCGCGCGCCAGTGACCAAACGCCATCGACCTGCTCTCGGTACAGCCAGCGCGTGATCGCGGGTCGAGTCAAGAACGAAAGGCTGTCACCATAGTCGCTGTGGAGGCTGCCATCGCTGAGCATCGTGAACTTGCCCTGTCGCAAATGTGCCTGCGGGAGATCCTTCACACCTGAACCCGTGAGGATCGTCACATCAATCGCCGCATCATCTGGCACCTCGGTTGTCGTGATCTGCGTCGTCCGAATGTCACTGCATGCTGCGAGGCAGAGTGCTGCGGCAATCGCCAGCCACGGACTCGCACCGAAAGAGCGGCAGCACATGCGAAGAGGGTAACAGCAGAGGGACTGTTGTAGTCTCTCCGCCGCCATGCGCTGCAGCATCGAGTGGCTCAACACCTATCTGTCAAAGCCTGTGGATGCCACGGCTGCGGCCGAATATCTGACTGCCGCCGGGTTCCCCTGCGAGTCATCGGAGCGACTCGAGTCCGGCGACACGGTGCTTGAAGTGGAGACCACGAGCAATCGTGGCGACTGCCTGAGCCACATCGGACTTGCTCGGGAGATCGCAGCTGCGACTGGCGCTTCAGTCAAGATGCCCCCCTCGACTTCGCGCAGCAGCGACGAGCCCTGTGCAGATGCCGTCCGCGTTGCCAACATCGATACGGCGCGCTGCCCGCGCTACACCGCCCGCATCATCCGTGGCGTTCGGGTCAGTGAGAGTCCCGCATGGCTGCAGGAACGCCTGCGCGCCATCGGGCAAATCCCGCGCAACAATGTCGTGGACTGCACCAACTTTCTCCTCTTTGAATGGGGGCAGCCGACGCATGTCTTTGACTTGGCAAAGATCCGAGGGAACGCCATCGAAGTTCGACCTGCACACGCCGGCGAACAATTCCTGCCGCTCGGCGAGAGTGCGCGCCCAATCACATTGGCCGGTGGCGAACTGGTGATTGCGGATACCGAGCGCCCAGTGGCGCTCGCTGGCGTCAAGGGTGGTGCTGAGACCGCCGTCACCGAGTCGACCGTTGACCTGCTCATCGAGTCCGCCGCGTTCGATGCCGTTGCCGTGCGGCGATCAAGTCGATCAACTCGGCTCGCGAGTGATTCGAGCCACCGTTTTGAACGCGGCATCCATCCTGCCGACGTCGATGCTGCCGCGGAGCGGCTGATACACCTGATTCTCGCGACAGCTGGCGGTACAAGGCTGTCTGGATCGGTTGCTGCGGGTTCTCCGCTTCCATCACCACAGCGCGTTCTGCTTCATGTCGCTGAACTCCGAGCAGTGACGGGCATCGATATTGCTGCGGCAGATGCCCTCCGCGTGCTGACATCGCTCGGGCTCCAACCAGAGATGCGAGCGGAAACGATCGAGTGCACTGTTCCGCCGCAACGAATTGACCTGACGCGTGAGATCGATCTGATTGAGGAAGTGATTCGAGTCATTGGGCTCGATCGAATACCCGTCGATGATTGCGTGCGCATTCGTCCCACCCGCAGCCAACCGCAGGTGCAAGCCATCCGCGCCGCGAAGGACTGCCTTGCGGGCATCGGATTCTTGGAGACTGTCACGCCCACACTCATCGCCGAGCGCGCAGCGGCGCCATTCTTTGGCGGTGGCGAGAGCGCACTGCGCATCGCAGATGACCGCGCCGTCGCCGAGCCGATCTTGCGGCCATCGATCCTGCCGAGCCTGCTTCAAGTCGCATGCACGAATCGCGATCGAGGGCAGACATCTATCCGCCTCTTCGAGATCGCGTGTGCGTTCTGGCTCGGCGCGGAGCACCATGAAGAACGGCGCGTTCTCTCGCTGCTCCTGTGCGGGAGTGAGGAACCGCAGCACCTGCTTCGGGAGTTGCGCGGTGCAGTGGATACGGTCGTGCGCACCATCACGGGTGTTCACCAGACGGATGTCGCGCTCGCGACGGGAGAACTCGCCGAGTGGTCGCTCCCCGCTTTCGCGCCCGCAGGTGCAATCAGTATGCACGGCAAGTCCATTGGATGCATTGGCCTGCTCAAGGCATCCGTTGCCACGACCGCAGGGATCGACGGCGCGGTCGCAGCTGCAGAGATTGACTGGAACGCCCTCGCTGCCGCGTTCCCCCCAACGCCCTCGGTGGGCGCACTCGTCAACAGCCCGAGCATCGCGCGCGATCTTTCGGTTGTTGTCGCGGACGCGGTGCCATGGGCTGCAATCGAGCAGGTGATTCGCGCGGCCGATCTGCCGCATCTGGAGTCGCTCTCCTTCGTCGGTACCTGGCGCGGCAAGAAACTTGGACAAGGCAGAAAGTCCACGACGCTGCGACTGACCTTCCGCGACGCGACTCGCACGCTCCGCAAGGAGGAAGTCGATCCACACATCGCACGACTGCTCGATGCCCTTCGCAACGAGGTAGGCGGTGAGGTGATGGCATGACCGCACGAACACTGGGCGATCTCAGCATGCGCGACTTCTGCGCTGCGCTCGCGGCGCACACACCGACTCCTGGCGGAGGCGCAACGAGTGCCGTGGTGCTTGCGCAGTCTGCGGCGCTCGGGTCGATGGTGATCGCCTACACGCGGGACAAGTCAAAGTTCGCCGAGCATCTCCCGAGACTTGAGAAGACCGATCAGCTGCTCGAAGCCGCACGACATGAGGCGCTCCTGCTCGCAGACCGCGACGCCGCGGCGTACGAGGCGCTGAGTGCACTTTGGAAGCGCCCGAGCGCCGAACGTTCCGCCGACCCCGCGTGGACCGCCGCGCTCGAAGAGGCTATTGCAGCACCCACGGCCATCGCGGACCTCGCGCTCGCGACCCAAGCGGCTCTTGCATCGCTGCGCGAGATCACATCGAAGCAATTGGCAAGCGATCTCCGCATCGCGCTGATCCTGGCGACCGCTGCCGTCCACTCCGCGCTTCTCAATGTGGAAGTGAATCTGCCACTTCGGACGGATGTCGGCGCCCAGGCCGAGGGGCAGAAAACTGTCGAAAGCAAGCGCGCGGCGTGCAACCGAGTGAACGCAGCGGCATTGATCGCCCCATGACCGAGAGCGTTGGACTTCTGCTGCTTGGTTCAGTCGCCCTGCTGCTGCTGTTGTGTGTGCTTGTGTGGGGGATCGTGTGGGACGCGCGGCATCCTCCACGCGCCACAGCTGGCTGGGCGCTTGCCAATGGATTCCCCGCGCATCCAGCTGATGTTGGCTGGCAGGCAAGCGATGAGATGTGGAGTGGTCCGCTTCCTGCCTTTCGAGTCGTGGGCAACAATCCATCGGGACCGGTCGCAGTCTTTGTGCATGGTTGGCGCCGATCGCGCATCGATTCGATGCGGCGTGCAGGGATCTGGATTCCCCGTATCCGCGCCGCATGGCTCATCGATCTCGTCGGTCATGGCGACTCGCCCAAGGGACCCACCCACCTGGGTGCTTCGGATGTGGAGATGATCGTTCGGTTCTGCGCAGATCTTGTTGCGCGCGAGGGTGCGGGCACTCGCCTTGTGATCATTGGCCACTCACTCGGTGCCGCCATCACGCTTCGCGTGGCGGCGCTGCTTCCGAAGGACACGCTCGCTGGTGCGGTGGCGTTCGCGCCCTATGAGAGTTTGCTCGAACCGATCTCCAATCGACTTCGGCGGCAAGGGCTTCCAGTTTGGCCCGCCGCCGTGTGCAGTACCGCCGCACTCCGTGCGCTCTGCGGGCGTGAGCGTTCCACGTCAGCAGCCGTGGCAACGCTTCAGGCTCGGGGCATCCCGATGCTCATTGTGGCATCCGCCGCCGATACGCATGTTCCGCTCCCTCATGTACGGCGCATTGCGGGCCCGGTGTGCGATCAGGTCATTGTGGAACTGGACACCTCGCACGATGCAATCGGCACAGGTCCCACTCCAAATGCAGACTCCCCCACGGAACTCGCCGTCCGCGCATTTACCTCGCGTTGGTAAGTCAACAGAAGACACACCTTCTTCCAACGCCCGCACACCCTGTCACGGATCACTTGTCAGCCTTTGGAGCACCCGTCGACTCGCCCGCGGAGGCCGGTACTGCGCCGGCGGCCGCCGCCGAAGGGCCGAGCAACTTCGCACTTCCGCCAATGCCCTTGGAATCTGAACGCAAGTCCCACACGAGCGGGCCGATGTAGCGCTGAAGAACCTTCACATCGACGTTCTCGAGCGCACTCATCCACACATCACCAGCCGACTGCGAGAAGAGCACATCGGCAGCACCAGTCTCATCATCCTCGTCATCTTCGCCAACGAGCGGCAACCCTTCCTGCAATGCAAGAATCTGCTTGCGGTTTTCGTCGAGCACGGTCGGAAGATCGATGAAGCCCCAACCAACCACCGGCCCTGCCGTGATCGCTCCGAGGCAGCGTCGGTACAGGGGTAGATCACCGATCGACTTGCTCGACGGATCTGACCCAGATCGCATGGCCTGCTGTACCTCCGCGGAGGTCCCCATGACAAGTGCGCCCGCACCGACGCCCACTTCCATGTCCATCATGTCGCCGCCGTAGATGATCTGACCTTGGAAGTCACGAGGCATCATGCCTGCAGAGGGAAGCATGGTGGCAAGCAGCGCATTTGTCGCCTTCTCATCACTGCAGCGCACCACCATGAAGGAGCGCATGCCTTCGTCGCCGTCTGGCGCCTTGCGAGACACCCCACAGATCTCCGGCCCGAGACCGCCAAATGCCTTGGTCATACCTGGACCGAACTGCTGAAGGGTCGGCGAAATCGCATCCGCCTCGTTGTCGGGCAGCGAAGCCACAAGATCCTCAAGCATCTGCATGATGCCACCAAAGCGGAGATTGAGACGCTGGAATGTCACCGCGTCATCGCCGAGCGCGCTCGGAGGATTGGACACGGCCGTCGCATCGGAGAGCAGTGCCACAAGCCCACGCTTCTCGCCGGGCACATACGCCGCGTAACTCATGCCGAAGTACGCATCACCACCTCCTCCGTCACCAATCGCAATGCCCCATCCTCGGATGTCACCAAACAGATCGCGCATTACCACTGGAACGGAAGCCACGGGGCCTATGAAGAGTGGTGCAAGCAACTCCTGAACAGGAGCCGTGAAGAGCATCAAGGACATCTCTTGATCGCCGAGCATCGATGACAGTCCACGCCAATCATCCGTGGTCGACACCGTGTTGGGTTCCTTGCCAGCAGCCGCCTCCATCGCGTCTTCGAGTGCTGCAGGAGTACTCGCGAGGAAAAATTCATCGCCGCGCCGCAGGAAGAACATCGCCTCTGGTGCCGCGAGCAGTTCGCCGATGCCATCCATACCTCGGCGCCGCCGTGGCGGCTGCGGTTGACCGTCGCCCTCATCCTCTTCAGACGGGAGTTCGATGCGCGTTGCCTTCAGTCCGCCCGTCACTTCCACCTGCTCGAAGGTCTTCTTCTGTTCCTTCTCCATGAAGCGGATCAACCCATCGAGCACCTTCGCTGCATCATCTGCGCGTTTGCCGTAGTCCGCCCAAACAAGCACTCCGAGTTGAGCTGCATCAAGATCCTCGTTGCGGTCTGCAAAGAGCGCCATGCCCGCAGCGCCTGGCCACGGCATTTCTGAAGCGTCGATCCCGGTCTCGCGGAATGCCTCTTCGCGCTCCTTCTTCGCCTCAGTCTCAGCTTCGGCGGTCACCTTTGCCAGTTCAGGCGCCTGCATGAGCTGCGCGGCAGGAGTGGTCGCCCAGCGTTCCACTGTTCCATGCACATCGCGCGCTGAAAACACGACGAAACTTCCCTTCGGCGCGACCGAGTCGAACCGAGTTCCCTGCGCAACGGAAGGAGCGGTAGGAATCGCGAACATGGACACGCCCACCACAGTCGCAGCGCAGCGTGAGCGAGAGAGAAAGCAATGAGTCATGGAGTGCCTCGATTCAAGGAGCCGTAAGAGGTGGAGAACTCGCGCGAGTCGCGATCTGAAACACAAGATGATCAATTGGACTTGCCGCTCGAATCTTTGACTTGCGGGGGTGATCCAAAGTCCTTGCGTGGCGGCGGCTGGAGGTAGTTGTTCCCACTGTTTGGGTTGTTGCGGTCGTAGGCGAACGCCTCACGGTTGCGAATGAAGTCCTTCACATAGCGCGCCGGAATGGCGAATCCGAGCGACTCGCCACCGCGGATTCCCATGTTCGTGATGCCAACCACCTCACCTCGCGTGTTGAAGAGTGGTCCTCCAGAGTTCCCGGGGTTGATGGCGGTATCCGTCTGGATGTAGGTGAGTCCATCGAAGTTTCGCGATGTGGTTGACACGACGCCTTGCGTCATGGTGCGCTCCAGGCCCAGCGGATTACCGATCGCAAAGACACCCTGCCCAATCTCCAACGCATCCTCGCGCACCACGGGGGCGAAGCTGAACGGCTTTGCCTCCGGGTGCTTGATACGAATGAGCGCCAGATCAATCTGATTGTTGACCGCCAGAAGTTCGACGTCTTCGATCTCCATGCGCTTCAGTGAACCATCGGACTGTGGCAGCCAAATCGTCGTACGCAGATTCGTCTCGCCCTGCACTACATGCGCGTTCGTGATGGCAAATCCATCGGGGCTGATGATCACGCCCGACCCGAGTCCCCCTGGCGTGGAAACCTTGATGACCGCCGGACCGATCAACTTGGCATGCTCGCGCGGCGGCAACTCAGGCAGGTTGTCCATCGTTGAAAACAGACTGTCCTCCGTGCGCTTCACAGACGCCGCGCTGTTGGTCGCCTGAACATCTGCCACATCAGACATCTCGAAAACGAGCACATCTGGGCCGACATCGATCCACACACGGCGATCCGATCGTTTGACGATGTCGCCTTCGATCTTTCGTCCGCTCTTGAGCACAACGACATCCGTGGTGACCGAGGCCGCGGCGGCCGACTCGCCCTCCGCCGCGCTCAACGATGGTGGCGCAAGACAGGCGAACAGAAGGGCTACTCGAATGATTCGATTCGTCATGCCCTGATAGTATCACCGCGATCCTATGCAACCGATGTCACTTCTGCGGGCTCTTGCCGTCGCCACTTCGCTTCCCATCCACGCATCCGCGCAGTCACCGACTTCGGCGCTCAGCGATCACTTTGGATTCATGCCTGTCGAGGCAATCAAGGTTGACAAGAACGGCGGGCCGCTCTCTGCGGCGGATCTTGATGGTGATGGGAAGCTGGATCTCATCGCGATCAACAATCGCAACAGCCGAATTGACCTGCTCTACCAACGCCCTGACGCCAAGCCGACGGATGAGGTTTCCGCGCCGACGAGCGTCAATGAGATCCCGCAGCACTGGCGATATCGGCGCGTGGAGCTTCCGGTCACGGATGAGGTCGGCTGTGTGATCCCCGCTGACTTTGATGGGGACAAGCGCATCGATCTCATCTACTCGACGGCCACGGGCAAGATCGTCTTCGTGCGCCAGACTGCGCCTGGCGTCTTCGAGGTCGCTCGGAAACACACGGTCAAGGGATTGAACCCAAGTCGCGATTCGTTGCTGTTGGCTCAAGTCATCGGTGATGCCAAGCCGGAACTTGTCGGAATCGCGAATGGGCGCGTTCAAGTATGGCCGCTGCAAGGATCGGACCTCGGCACTGCCGTTGAACTTGCAGCGGGCAATGGAAACATCGTTGCAATCCTCGCCGGCGATCTTGATGGCGACGGAACGACGGATCTTGTCGGCATCCTTCCCGATGATGCAGCGCCGCTGCGCGCATGGTTCGGTGCGACCAAGGGTGGCGAAGCGACGCTGGGCGCACAGAACCGTTTTGAGATGCCGCCGCTGCGTGATGCGGATCTTGTGCAGTTGCCAGGAGCAAAGGCTGCCTCGGTGATCGTGGTCGAAAAGCCATCGAAGCGCGTCGTACTGCTGAAGGCAGACCGCGAGGCGATCACGGAGGGCGGCGACCGTGAGGCAAGTCTGCAAACATGGACGTTCACTGATCCTTCCAATCGCAAGCGCGACACGTCGATCGCGGACATCGATGGCGATGGGCTGCCCGACCTTCTCGCCACCAACACTGAGGCGAATGCGATTTCCGTTTTCCAACAGGTTGCCGGACGCGGATTCGCCGGCATGCAGAACTTCCCCGCCTACAGCGACCTCGACTTCATCGTGGCGCGTGACATCAACGGCGACGGCAAGGCCGAGGTCTTTGTCAGCAGCGAGAAGGAGGGCGTCGTTGGTCGCACGGCACTGGACGGAGCTGCACTGGCGTTCCCAACAACGATGCCGCTCGCACAGGGCAATGTGCCAGCCGCGTTGGGGCTTGTATCGGTCAATGGGCGCAACTGGCTCGCCGTGATCGCGAAGGAGGGGCGCAACTACTCACTCGAGCTTCTGCCCGCTGACGGAAGCAAGGACGGCAAGGTGGTTGTATCGCTCGGCTCGCTCAGTCGTGCGCCCGACACGATTCTTGCCCTTGATGCGGATCAAGATGGCAAGACCGATCTGCTGCTCTTCACCCCCGACAAGCCGATGACGATGCTGCGACAGGAACAACCCGCGGAAGGTGCCGCCGCGAACGCACCGCCAACCTTCAAGACGCTTGAGAGCAAGGACATGGGTCAGTTTGGATTGGCACAGGCCGCCAACGCACAGAACACCACGATCGTGGACATCGACGGCGATGGCAAGCAGGAACTGCTCGTGGCGGATCGCAACTTCGTGCGCGGGCTTCGCTTCAATCCGACCTCGGGTTGGCAGGTCGTCGAGCAGATCAACTCTGCGCGCGGCGACTCAAAGTTCGGATCGATCACAGTTCAAGGCGATCGGATCGCCGCAGGAGATAGCGACAACGGCCGTGTCGTGACATTTACTCGTGATGCGACGGAGAAGAGATGGAAGCAGTCTGATGTCTTTGACGTCCGAGGATTCAAGTTCAATTCGATCTCTGCGGGAAACTTTGCAGGTGGCAAGGACCCCTGCTTGCTGCTCATCGGCAACGATGGTTTCGGCGTGATGCGTTTCAGCGGTTCCCGCGAGAAGCTCTCCGAAGTCGCCAGCTGGCGAAGTGACGATACGGCACGGGTTCCGCACGAGTTGGCATTCGGCGATCTCAATGGTGACTCGGTGACAGAAGTTGTGGTACTCGATGCGGGCAAGCAGATGCTCGATGTACTCAGCATTAGCGAAGCCACAGCCCTTCTTCCCGCCGTCAGTTGGAAGGTTTTCGAGAGCCGCCTCTTTTCGGGAGGTGAGCCACGTGAGTTTGAGCCGAGTCAAGCCATCGTCCGCGATGTCACGGGCGATGGCGCCGCGGACTTGGTTCTCATGTGCCATGACAGGATTTTGCTCTATCCGCAGATGACTGCCCAAAGCCAGGGCAAGGGGAAGCCATCGTCGTATTGAATCCTGTCCCTCGGAGACATTCATGAGTGGTCGCAAAGCGAGCACGGCCCCTGCGGAGGCGTTGCGCCAACTCCTCGATCTCTCGAAGAAACTTGGGGAGACCTCTGATCTTCCGTCCGTGCTAGGCGCTGTGATCAATGCACTGCGCGACTTGCTCCACGCGGACCGCGCCACGGTGTTCACATTCGATAGCCAAAGTGACGAGTTGGTGATTCATGTCGCGCACGGCGTTGGAGAGAGCGGCACGGTAGTCCGGATTCCTGCAGCGGCGGGCATTGCGGGAGCCTGCGCAACAAGTAAACAAGTGATCAACATTCCAGACGCCTATGCCGACCCGCGATTCAACCGCGATGTCGATCGCCGTACCGGCTACGTGACGAAGTCCATCCTGGCTGTGCCGCTCCTTGACGATCAAGGCGATCTCGTTGGCATCGCACAGGTGCTGAACGCGAAGAGCGGCACCTTCGACGATGACGATTCACTGCTTGCTCAGGGAATCGCCTCTCAGGCAGCGATCGCGCTTCGAAGAGCGCAGTTGATTGAGAACAATATCGACCGTGCTCGGCTCCTGAAGGAGATGGCAGTTGCCAAGGAGATTCAGGAAAGCGCATTCCCCAAGTGCGTTCCAGAGCATCCTGCATTCGAGGTGGCTGCGCGCAGCACGCCTGCCGAAGACTGTGGTGGTGACAGCTTCGATGTCTTTGGTACGAGAGACAGAACGCTCTGTGGCAAGGACGAGGCCGCAGACCAACTCGTCATGTTTCTTGCCGATGCGACAGGGCACGGCGTTGGCCCAGCCATTTCGTCCATGCAAGCGCGCGGCATGATGCGCATGGGCATTCGGCTCGGTCAAGACATTGATCAGATCGCCAACGAGATGAATGTGCAGTTGAGCGAGGATCTCCCGCCTGGAAGATTCATCACGGCTTTCATCGCTTCGCTCCACTTGACGACTTGGAACTTGAAGGTTTTCAGCGCAGGCCAGGGCCCCGTCTACATCTATCGGCGCGCGATCGACACATTCGAGGAGATCGAGAGCGATACCCCGCCCTTTGGCATCGTCATTCCGGGTTTTGGCGAAGGGCCTTGCCGAACGCTCAACATGGGCGTTGGCGACATTCTTGTGCTGATCACGGATGGCTACTTCGAAGCGCAGTCACCGCTTCACGAGTGTTGGGGCGAGGGAGCAGTTTGCGCGCTGATTCGTCGCCTCCGCGACGAGCCATGTGAGTCGATCTGCGACGCGCTCGACCACGGCGCGCTCGAGTTCGCACGCGCCTTGCATACTGACGATGATCGCACCGCGATCATTCTGCGCAGACGGTTTTGACCCGATTCCGACCTTCGCGCGCTCACCTGCGCGAATCACTTCGCACGAAGATGGAGCACGCCGTCTTCTGGAGCTTCACCCGATCGGACATCCTCGATCGCAGCGAGATACATCGCACTGAGTTTGGAGGCGCCATACTTGGACTCGAAGGCGCGCCACGCCTGCTCGGCATCCGCCGTACGCCTCTCGCGAAACAGCCCAACCGCCGCCTCGGTCGCCGCGATCCAGTCACCATCCGCATCTGCGGGGCACGCCTCGAAAACATCCACTGGCTTCGACTGACCAACGACCACAATCGCACCAAGGGCGCGCGTACGCACGTGTGGATTGCCGCCTTGCGACATGAATCCTCGGTGTGTCGGACCATCCATCAGAATTGCCGTGCCGAACTGTTTGTTGGCGCTCTCAAGCCGAGCAGAGAGGTTCACGCAGTCTCCGATCGCCGTGTAATCGTTCAACTTGGGTGGTGCGCCGCAGTCACCGACAACGGCCTCGCCCGTGGCGATACCAAGGCGAAGGGAGATCTTCGGCGATCCATCCTCTGCACTCTTGCCAAGTTCCGCGACAGCCTTCTGACACGCCACGGCACTCTCGGCTGCCATCGACTCCTGCCGCGGCTCATCACCAAACGCTGACCAAAACGCCATGAAGCCATCGCCAAGGAACTTGTTGACATAGGCGTTTCGGGCGACCAGTTCTTCCGACAGTTTCCCGAGATACGTGTTCAGCGTGCGAACCACCCCAGGTCCGCCGAGCGCCTCAGCAATGGAAGTGAATCCTGCAAGGTCGCCAAACATGACGGTGATCTCCCGCTCCTCGCCTGACATGGAGACCGCCTCTGGGTCTCCAGACAACTTCGCCACCAACTGCGGCGAGACACGAGCTGCGAACTGCCGGTTAATGCGAGCTCTGTCGCGTGCGGTGACCACGGCAACCACGGCGGTCGTTGGCGCCCAAGATCCCACAGGAGACACCGTGGGCGCCACAATCGGCATGATCCAGTCCAGTTCGTTGAAGCAGAACACGCCTGCCACAAGCAGCCAGCCACCCGCCACGAGGAGCGTCAACAAGGAGCTGAAGCCCACG
>Ga0172367_10003497_pt1 | contig 20315 bp, 22 predicted proteins | sample Lak10m_FD_114542 | JGI IMG/M metagenome (GOLD analysis project Ga0172367, IMG submission 114542) | Freshwater microbial communities from Kabuno Bay, South-Kivu, Congo - kab_022012_10m | ecosystem: Environmental > Aquatic > Freshwater > Lake | place: Democratic Republic of the Congo: South-Kivu...
CTGGTCTGTCCCTGCGGGTACATCCAGATGGGCATGGGCGACGGACTCTGAGACCGGCGGCAGGCAAAGCAACCAGAAAAGATCGCAACGATATGATGGAAGAGATGATCGTGATGGTCGAAAGGGCCATCGAAGCCTCGACACACTGGCATGAGACCGGCTGGCCGGTGGCCTTCGGCAACCGTCAGGTAGAGGTCGGCAGCCTCAAGGCCGCCGAATCCCTGCCGAGGAATGCCGTCTGCCGAGAAGAGGCGATAAACTACTGGCGTCAGGTGAGGCTCACCGGCCAGGACAGCGCCGAGGCCGGTAAAAAGGCGCTCGACGCGCTCCGGAACGGACGGCTTGCCGATGCCGGTGATGCCCTGTATCTCTGCCAGTACATCGAAAAGCCTTTCGAGGTGCAAGCCGGAACCTGGCATCCGGTGTACGAAGCTTTTATGGCCCGATGCGCATGATTTTCCTGGAATGATGCCGTCCTGGGCCTCTTTCAGGGAAGCCCGGACGGTTGATACCAACACAACCTCTTATTCAGCACTTTTATGACCAGAGCGTGGGAACAGAACGTTAAAGAGAACAGGGAGGCCGTGCTCGAACGGTGGCTATCGTCGGTACTGGCGATGCTTCCCGGCGAGAAGAGCCGGAGATCTCTGGTCGCCACGGCCATTGCCGAGGAGCTTGGCGGGCTTCTTGATGCCGTCACGGATTGCACAGCTCCGGCGGCAGAACCGATTGTACGCATTACCCGCATCCTTGCCGTGCAGGAGATTGTCCCATCCAAAGCACTTTCGATCCTCTTCCTGCTCAGGGGGCTGATCGATGAGTTTGCAGCCGAATGTGATCATCTTTGCCGTGACCGCCTCGAAGAGCTGACTCTTCAGGCTTTTGACAGCTATATGAAGCATCGTGAAGCCATCTATCAGCTTAAAGTCGATGAGGGCCGCCGCAGAATGCACATGGCGCTCAGGAGGGCCGAGGGATGAGAAAAGTTCTGCAACCGCTGCTGCTGGTGCTTGTGCTTGCCCTGATTCCCTGGGTGGGCGTCACCTGGGGCAAGCTCGATTACCTGTTTGGCATCATCATACCCTATACGGCTGTGGTAATTCTTGTGCTCGGTATGCTCTGGCGCCTCTTCGACTGGAGCCGCCGTCCGGTGCCGTTCCGCATTCCGACCACCTGCGGCCAGGAGCAGTCGCTCGACTGGATCAAAACCAACCCCATCGAAAGCCCGTCGAACCCCTTCATGGCGGCGCTGAGGGTGCTCTCGGAGGTACTTTTTTTCCGTTCGCTCTTCCGCAACACCAAAGCCGAACTGCATGGCGGGCAGAAGCTGGCCTATGGTTCTCACAAGTGGCTCTGGCTGGGCGGTCTGGCCTTCCACTGGTCGCTGCTCATCATCGTGATCCGGCACGCCCGCTTCTTCATGGAGACGCTGCCGATGCCGATCCAGATGATCGATACCTTCGACAGCTTCCTCGACGTGACCGTGCCTGCGTTTTACATTACCGACGCCATTGCGCTTGCTGCCATCACCTTCCTGGTGGTGCGGCGCCTGTCGGACGAGAAGATGCGGCTGCTGTCGCTCTCGACCGACTATTTCCCGCTCTTTCTGATCGGGGCAATTGCGGCTGTCGGTATCAGTATGCGTTACGTGACCAAGGTCAACATCATGCCGGTCAAGGGGCTGACCATGACCCTGGCGAGCTTCGGATTCAGTGTGCCCGAACCTGTCGGCGCACTCTTCTACGTCCACCTGTTCCTTGTCTGCGTACTCCTGGTCTACGTACCGTTCAGCAAGCTTATGCACATGGGAGGTATTTTCATGAGCCCGACGCGCAACCTGCCCAATGACAGCCGAGCCAAACGCCATGTCAATCCGTGGAATCCCGACATCAAGTTCAGGACGTATGCTGAATACGAGGACGAGTTCCGTGAAAAAATGAAAAAGGCAGGTCTTCCGGTCGAAAAGCAATAACCTTATATGTCCAACAAATACGCCCTTAAACCAGACGAACTCAGAAAAGAGTTCGAACAAAAGAAGCCGCGGCTCCTCAAGGGGGAGTTTGCCGGCAAGGACTGGTGGGATCTACCGGTTGAGTTTCGCGACGGCAACTGGTGTTTTCCTGCCAAATCGGAAGTGCTCGAAGACCTTCACTTTCCCAACCCGAGGAAGTGGTCGGCGACCGACAAGGACTGGCAGCTTCCCGCCGGATGGGAAAAGATCATCAGGGACGGGATGAGGGATCGCCTGAAGCGCTTCCGCTCCTTCAAGGTCTTCATGGACAGTTGTGTGCGCTGCGGGGCGTGCGCCGACAAGTGCCACTTTTTCCTCGGCACTGGCGACCCGAAGAACATGCCTGTGATGCGAGCCGAACTCGTCCGCTCGATCTACCGCCAGGACGTCAACGCCTTTGCCCGTGTCCTGACGAAGTTTTCAGGATCGCGAAAGCTCACCCCAGAGGTGATCAAGGAGTGGCACATGTACTTCCATCAGTGCACCGAGTGCCGCCGCTGTTCGGTTTTCTGTCCGATGGGCATTGACACCGCCGAGATCACCATGATGGTTCGTGAACTGCTCAACCTCATTGGTGTCAACAACAACTGGATTCTCGCTCCGGCGGCCAACTGCAACCGCACAGGGAATCATCTCGGCATTGAACCGCACACCTTCGAGCAGAACATCATGTCGCTGGTCGATGATATCGAGGATGTGACGGGTGTCAAGGTGAATCCTACGTTCAACCGGAAAGGGGCTGAAATTCTTTTCATTACTCCCTCCGGAGACGTCTTCGCCGATCCGGGCGTCTACACCATGATGGGCTATCTGCTCCTGTTCCATCATATAGGACTCGACTACACCATCAGCACCTACGCATCGGAAGGCGGCAACTTCGGTATGTTCACCTCGAACGAGATGATGAAGAAGATCAACGCCAAGATGTACCACGAGGCCAAGCGTCTCGGGGTCAAATGGATTCTCGGCGGCGAGTGCGGTCATATGTGGCGGGTGGTTCACCAGTACATGAACACCATGAACGGCCCCGCGGATTTTCTCAAAGAGCCGGTTTCTCCGATTACAGGCACGAAGTTCACCAACGCGAAAGCCACCAGGATGGTGCATATCGCCGAGTTCACGGCTGATCTCATCAAACACGGCAAACTGAAGCTCGATCCGAAACGCAACGACCATCTGCGCACAACCTTCCACGACTCCTGCAACGTCGCCCGCGGCATGGGGATGTTCGAGGAACCTCGCTACGTGCTCAACAATGTGTGCAACGTCTTCCACGAAATGCCTGAAAATACCATCCGCGAACAGACCTTCTGCTGCGGATCGGGCAGCGGTCTGAACGCCGAGGAGTTCATGGACATCCGTATGCGCGGAGGCTTCCCGAGAGCCAACGCAGTGGCGTATGTCAAGGAGAAGCACAAGGTTGATTCGCTGGTTACCATCTGCGCGATCGACCGGGCGAGCCTTCCGGCGCTCATGCGCTACTGGAATCCTGGCGTGACGGTTTACGGACTCCACGAACTGGTTGGCAACGCCCTCATCATGCAGGGAGAAAAGAAAAGAACAGAAGACCTGAGAGAGAATCCGATGGCCGGATTCGAGGAGGATGACGACGATGAATAAGTTCAGTCAGTTTTTTGTGGCCCTTGCAGCCGGGCTTGCTGTTTTTGTCGCGGCCTGGTTCTTCATGCAGGCAGGGCACCACGGTTCAGTGCCGGCAACGGCAGCCGATGCGATCGTGCCCACCCAGGCATCACCTGCCAAAGGGGCGCCGATCGACAGTTCGAAGTGCATCCTGCCGACGGACTACATGCGTGCGCATCATATGCAGGTGCTCGACAAGTGGCGCAAGGATTCGGTGCGCAAGGGAACCCGCACCTTCGTCAATCCCGAAAAATCTCATTTTGACAAAAGTCTGAACACCTGCCTCGGGTGCCACGGTTCAAATCCGATGTTCTGTTTTATGTGTCATGAGTATGCCAATGTCAAGCCGACATGCTGGAACTGTCATCTGTCGCCTATGGAGGTGCCGCAATGAATCAGAATCGCAGAGAATTCCTGAAAAAAGCCGGTCTGGGTGCACTTGCCGGACTTGGCGCAGCAGCGGGTCTTTTCCCGGCGCTGGCGCTCGAACAGACCGATATGTCGAACTTTTCCGACAAGCCCGTACCTGGCAAGGTGCGCTGGGGGATGCTGATCGATACCCGCAAGTGTCTTGGCAATTGCACGGAGTGCATTGTCCGCTGCCACCACGACCACAACGTCCCGGATTTCGGCAAGACCAAGAGCGAGGTCAAGTGGATATGGAAGAGCGGCTACGAGCACGCTTTCCCGACGGCCAGCACTCAGTTCCAGAGTCCTGAAGTGCTGGAGCGCCAGGTGCTGACGCTTTGTAATCACTGCGCTGAGCCGCCATGCACCAAGGCCTGCCCTACCGAGGCGACCTTCAGGCGCTGGGATGGCATTGTCTCCATCGACTACCACCGCTGCATAGGTTGCCGCTTCTGTATGGCGGCCTGTCCTTACGGATCACGCAGTTTCAACTGGGAGGATCCGCGTCCGCATATCAAGGAACTGAGCAACGCCTATCCCACGAGAATGCGGGGTGTTGTCGAGAAATGCAATTTCTGTTCCGAGCGGCTCGGCAAAGGGGAGCTTCCTGCCTGCGTGGACTCCTGTCCGGAGAAGGCACTTGCTTTCGGTGATCTGAACGATCCGAATTCGGAGATTCGGAAACTGCTTGTAGCAAACGAAACCATGCAGCGCAAACCTGAACTCGGGACGCTGCCGTCACTCTTTTACATCATCTAAAAAAAAGCCATGATCGAGAAAGCGCTCAAAGGAGGCCGCGGCTACTGGACATGGGTAGCCATCCTGCTCGTGGTCATCGGGCTCGGAGTAACGGCGTTCGCCCGCCAGATGACCATCGGTCTCGGCGTCACCGGCATGGGCCGTGACATAAGCTGGGGCGTCTATATCGCCCAGTTCACCTTCCTGGTCGGGGTCGCCGCCTCGGCTGTGATGCTGGTGCTGCCCTATTATCTGCATAACCAGAAAGCCTTTTCGAAGATCGTCATCGTCGGAGAGTTCCTCGCCGTTTCGGCGGCGCTGATGTGCATGCTTTTCATTCTGGCCGACATGGGCCGCCCCGACCGCGTGCTCAACGTGATGCTCTACCCATCGCCGCACTCGATGGTTTTCTGGGACGTCATGGTACTCAACGGCTACCTCTTCCTGAACCTCATCAGCGGCTGGGCGGTGCTCGGTGCAGAGCGCAAGGGCGTGCCCCCCGCGCCATGGGTGAAAGCGCTGATCTACATTTCGATTCCGTGGGCGTTCAGCATCCACACGGTTACGGCGTTCCTGTTCGCCGGACTGCCGGGTCGCCACCTCTGGCTCACCGCCGTGCTCGCACCGCGCTTCCTCGCATCGGCCTTCGCTGCCGGAACGGCGATCCTGATCCTGCTTACCTTCATCCTGAAGAAGGTTGCTAAATTCGACGCCGGTCAGGAGCCTCGCCTCAAGCTTGCCGTGCTCAGTTCATACGCAGGACTGGCCAACCTCTTTTTCCTCGGAACGGAGTTCTTCACGGCCTTCTACAGCAACATTCCGGCGCACATGCACAGTTTGCAGTACCTCTTCTTCGGTCTCCACGGTCATGCGCCTCTCGTGCCCTTCATGTGGTTCTCGCTGATCACCGGCATCATCTCGGTGGGCGTGCTCCTCTCCCCGCCGCTACGCCGCAAGAATGGCGCGCTCATCGCGGCCTGCATCGGCCTTGTGGTCTCAATCTGGATCGACAAGGGGGTGGGACTGGTGTTCGGCGGATTCGTGCCGACACCGCTCGAAGAGATCGTGGACTACATGCCGACCGCCACCGAAATTTCGGTTACACTTGGTATATGGGCGATCGGTCTGCTTGTCCTGACGATCCTGCTCAAGACAGCCATCGCCGTCAAGACGCAGGAGTGACAGGCTGGCTGGAGTGACGGATTGTCCAGAAGATTCAAAGGCCGCGGATTGTATGCCGCGGCCTTTTGCGTTCCTGTATCGAAATCGCTATCGGGTACATGCTCGTTGTTCGATGACTTCGCAGGGGGTGTTTCAAAATCAAAACAGCGTCTCTGTTTTACTGGTAAGACAGCCTCTATGAAATAGCGTGGTGATTCGTAATATTCGACGATAACGCCACCAATACGGAATATCCTGACGACTTGAGAAGTTACGCTTCATCTTCATTATCTTCATGACTCTGCGGAACGACCTCGTTCTTTCGCATGTTCATGTCATGACAAAATCATACGTTCAATGAAAGTGTTTCTGCCGCTCAACATACGGGTGGACAACAAGAAGATTCTCTTCGTCGGCGGCGGCAAGATCGCCCTGCACAAGATTCAGACCATCGAGAAGTATACCCGGAACATCACCATCGTCTCGCCCGAGATCATCGACGAACTCAGGGGAAAAGGGTTCACAGAGATATACAAGGAGTACGACTCCTCCGACCTCGACGGCGCCTTCCTCGTCTACGCCAGCACCAACGTCGAGGATGTCAACCGCCGCGTCCGCGACGACGCCGAGGCGCGGGGCATTCTCGTGAACGTTGTGGACAACCGCGAGCTTTCGGGCTTCATCTCTCCGGCCATCATCAAAAAGGGAGAGATGACTGTTGCGGTCTCCTCCAACGGAGAGAATATCAAGAAGTCCGTTGAGTGGCGCAACCGCATCCGGGAGTTCGTCAGCGAGACCTGGCCGGAGGGCAATCCGTAATTTTGCAAGGAAGTATCCGCAATGACCGATTCAATCCATACAGAACCGACGCCGTCACAGACACCGGTGAAAAAAGGCTATGTCTATATCGCGGGCGCGGGGCCGGGCGATCCCGAACTGCTCACCCTCAAGGCTGACCGGGTGCTGCGCGAGGCGGATGTGATCCTCTTCGACGACCTCGTGCTGCCCCAGATGCTCGAACCCTACAAAGCCGAGAAGATTTATACAGGCAAGCGCAAGGATGCGCATCACTTCGCTCAGGACGAGATCAATCAGGAGATTGTGCGTCATGCGCTCATGGGCAAAACCGTCGTGAGGCTCAAGGGCGGAGATCCCTTCATTTTCGGTCGAGGCGGCGAAGAGATCGAGACACTCCGGCAGCATGGCATCGGTTACGAAATCATTCCCGGCATCACGGCGGCGCACGGGGCCAGCGCCTACAGCGAAATTCCGCTCACCATGCGCAAGGTCTCCTCGTCGGTGGCCTTCTGCACCGGTCATCCGGTCAACAGCATCCAGGTGCCCGATACCGATACGATCGTCTACTACATGGTGGCGTCGAACGTGCATGACGTGCTCGACAAGGTGGCGGCGTCAGGGCGGAGCGGCGAGACGATGGTTGCCGTGGTGCAGAACGCCACGCGCTACAACCAGCGCATCTTTACCAGCACGCTCGACAAGTTCCGCAAGCGCGAGCGTGCGGTCTACTCACCGGCGCTGCTCATCATTGGCCAGAACATCAGCCAGTACATCGAAGAGAACTGGTACTCCCGCAAGAAGAAGGTGCTCATAACCGGTGAGGCTCCCAAAAAATACAGCCCGGCAGAATTCATCAAGGTGCCATTTCCATGCCGTCAGGTGGCGGGCGCAGATCTCGGCGCGGTCAAAGCCTGCATCGAGGGGATCGACCAGTTCACGATGCTCTTCTTCCAGAACCGTTTCGCCGTCCGCTACTTTTTCAGGTACCTGCTTGAAAACGGACGAGATGTGCGCCACCTCGCACATCTCGTCATCTGCACCTCGAACCGTCTGGCTGCCACCGAGCTGCTCGAATACGGCATCATGCCCGACTGCTGCCTCGAATCGGAAACACCGACCGGCATCGGAGAGATGCTCCGGCATGAGGAGCTGACGGGTCAGCACATTCTTCTGCCGGGTGCGGAGCATGTCGATGAACTGATCGCCGGGCAACTGCGCGAGGGTGGAAATCAGGTGACGCCGCTCGCCGTCTACGTGCATGGCGCGCAGGATCACGTCGAAGCCATCGATCTCGATTTCATCGACGAAATTTACTTCGCCTCGCCGGAGTGCGTAAGGAAATTCAGGGAGCTGTACGACGAGATTCCGTCACACATCGAGGTCAGCACGGCAGACGAGCGGACAGAGCGGGAGTATCACGCGCTTTTCGCTCCCTGATTCTTTGCCTGGCACCCTGTCAGACTTTGTCATATTTTCTCCCGTCATTGCGAGGAGCGCAGCGACGTGGCAATCCATCTTACTGAATTCGCGTTTGGATTGCTTTATGTAGTTCGCAATGACAGGATAGTCTGAGAGTTGTTTTTGTCTGTCAATCTGAGGAGGCTTGCCGACGAAGAATCCAGTCTTTTCGAGTAGTATCGAGGCGTTTCGACTGGATTCTTCTCCCGACAATTCGGGAGAAGAATGACAGAATCTGGGGCCGAGGCGGAATGAAAACGACGATTTCAACTTCGGCAAAGTAAAACAACGGCAAGCCGAAAGCTGTTTATGCAACGCGCGGAACAAACAATCAGAGCATGAACAAACGCACACTTGTCATTCTCGGCCATCCTGATCCCGGCAGTTTTTGCGGGGCGATCGCCGATGCTTATGAGGCCGGGGCGAAAGCTGGCGGTCACCAGACCGAGCGGCTCGATCTCGGCTGTTTACGCTTCGACCCCACTCTGCACAAAGGGTACGCACATATTCTTGGGGACGGTTTCTTTGTTGACATAAAGCGATGCTTTGTATTTGTCAGGTGAAAAACGTTATTTATTACTACAATTGTGGTAAATAATGAAGAAGGAGAAGCGCTATGTCAGCCAGTACATCGATTCGAATAGGGCAGGAGCTGTACGATCAGGCCAGGCAGGATGCCATCGTCGAACATCGCACCATTGCCGGACAGATCGAGTTCTGGGCGCGGGTTGGCCGTGCGGCGCTCGATAACCCGGATCTGCCAGTCAGCTTTATTGCTGAATCGCTGGCATCTCTGGCTGAGCCTCGTGACAAGGCAACCGCCTTTGTTTCGAGGAGTGCTGGCTCATGAACTGGTCGGTGATGCAAACCCGCAGATTTGCCCGGCAGTATAAAAAGCTTCATGATAATACAGCAGCAGATGCCGATGCTGCCGTTGATATGGTTCGTAAGAATCCGCAGATCGGTGAGCGCAAGAAGGGAGACCTGTCAGCTCTTTTTGTTTACAAATTTCTCAGCAACGATCAGTTGTACCTGCTTGGATACACCCTTGAAGAGCGTGTCCGGTTGATTTATCTGGAGGCGATCGGACCGCATGAGAATTATTATCGCGATCTGAAGCGATGATGCCCGTTCTCATGTTTACCCTGGGAGTGCTGTGCCGAAAGCTTTCGGTACAGCATCCTTGTTGCAGAAAACTCATATACATGCCAATGATGAAAATGATGGGAATCCGGGTTTGCGGCCTCCTCCTGTTGCAGATGCTCTTTTCGGTTATGATTGCTCTTGCCGTATCGCCAGCATCAACCCCAGAAAGCGCCGGATTGCGGGTGGAGCCTCTTGGCAAGGGTGTCTATGCGGTAATCGGTTCTACGGGTGGTCGCACCTACGACAATCTGGGCATGAATGCCAATTTCGGGTTCATCGACACTCCGGACGGTGTCATCCTCATCGACAGCGGAGCCTCCACTGCCGGTGCTGCGCTGCTCGACACGCTTGTTCACCGCCATACCGGCCATGATGTCAGATGGGTGATCAATACCGGTTCACAGGATCATCGCTGGCTGGGAAACGGCTATTTCGCCGAACGGGGAGCCGAAATCGTCGCCCTCGGACGCACAGTGACCACACAGAAGCGCCTTACGGCTCAGCAGCTCGAATCCCTTCGCCCGTTACTCCGCGAAAGGATCGAGGGTACCCGGCCCGTCACTGCAACAGCTTCTGCAGATACCGATGATTTTTCAATACGCCCCGGAGGCGTCACGATTGTCCTGAGCTGGCTTGCCGATGTCCATTTCCCGGGGGATATCGTCGTCCGCCTGCCTGAACATGGCATCATGTTCTCCGGAGATCATATCTATACCCGTCGTCTCCTCGGGATTCTCAATGAAAGCGATGCCAGCTCATGGCTGGCCGCGTTCCGCAAGATCGAGGGGCTCGCTCCGGCTCGCATCGTGCCCGGACACGGGCCAGTATGCACCTTGCAGGAGGCGCGTCGCGACACCGGCGATTACCTCGTCTTCATCGTCAATGGCGTCAGAGGCTACGCGGAAGAGCTTGCCGGTGTCGACGTAGCCGTTTCGGCGCTTGCTGATGCTCCGCAGTTCTCGCAGCTCGAAAATTTCTCCAGTCTGCACCGCCCGAATATCTCCAACGCCTATCTCCGGCTGGAGTCGAAATAGGGAGGCTCGAATCCCCTGATTTGACGGGTGGTTTTTTATGGTTCAGCAGTTTTCCCCGATGGTTGAAGAGCCGCGAGGCAGGATATGAGGTTGTCCTGTCAACCCGTCTGGATTTCGGTTTTGAGGGCGATCTCTTCGAGAACCGAACTGACCTTTATACAGTTGGCCATGATGCCTGAATAAACGATCGATCGTCCTTTGGTGTGCACTTCCCAGGTTTTTTTTTCTGCGACGGCTCTCGGACAGCGTACCGCCTTGATGATCTGGAAAATTACCTCATCGAAGGTATGGTCGTCATCATTGAAGAGCACAACTCGCCAGGAGTCGAGGGTATCGACATTGGCGACAACTTCTTCGGTTCTCGTTTCGGTGGTGCTTTCTGCAGCAAGCCGTATCATGTTTATGGATTACGTTTTCAGTGTGATGCGTCATGAAATTTATGGAGCCGGGAGATAATTGGCAAGACCGGATTCAGGAAGAGACAACGGCTTCTGTGGCTCCGAAAGAGAATCGATCTGGGGAAATCTCAAGATGGCAACGCGCGCCGACGGGCAGGGTCATAAGCTCCTGTATATGGCCGTAGGAGAGGCCTGTCATTACCGGTGATGCGTCATGCATCCGGTTCGCATAGTAGGTGAATATCTTGTCGAAACGGTAATCGCGGTTTTCATCAGCGGGGTTTTTGCTGAACTGGCCAAACATGAGGCCTCGGCACTTCTGAGCCAGCCCGGCGTTGAAGAGGTGCGAGAGCATCCGGTCGATTCTGTACGCTGGTTCGTTGACATCTTCAGTGAAAAGGATGGTGCCTCTGAATGATGGGAGGTATGGTGTTCCGACCAGTGAAGAGAGTACCGAGAGGTTTCCTCCGATAAGCCTGCCGGTTATGGACCCTGGTCTGAGGCAATGGACAGGATGGCCGTGAAAATTATCAAGACTTTTCGCGTATAAGGGATTGGTGAGTACCCCCCAGAAGTGCTCTTCGGTATAGCTGCTTGGGGCATACAGTTCGGTGGCGGCCATGGGGCCGGAAAAGTTCACCAGTCCTGTTTTTCTGAACACGGCAAGGGATAGTGCCGTGATGTCTGAATAGCCGACGAGGATTTTCGGATTGGCGGCAATCAGGGCATAGTCGATCCTGTCGAGTAGCCGCGTGGCTCCGGCTCCGCCGCGCAGGCAGAAGATGGCGCGAACCTCACGGTCTGCAAACATCTGGTGAAGATCGTGAAGCTTGTAACGGTCGGTATGAAGAGGGTTGTGTTCGGAACGGTTCAGGTACAGCGATGTCTTGACCCTGTAGCCGCTCTGCTCGAGGTAGGTGACGGCCTGTTCGATTTTTTCCGGCTCTGCGCAGGTCGAAGATGGCGAGATCAGGCCGATGACCTCTCCCTTGCGGAGCGCTTTGGGGATCAGAATTTTCATGAAAGCAAAAAACACCAGCAGCACGGTTCAGTACTGCTGATGTTTTCGATGTTGTTGTGCTGCCGAGTATCAGGCGACGTCTTCGGTCAGCAGAATCGCCTTGTTGCTGCTCACCTCGAAGAATCCGCCCTCGATCTGGAACGAGTTCTCGGAGCGGTCAGCAAGAGAGAGCCGCACCTTGCCGGCTTTGAGCGCGGCGAGCAGGGGGGCGTGACCTTTCATAACCTGAAACAATCCGTCCAGGCCCGGAGCGATGACGCTGGTCACCTCTCCAGAAAAGAAAAGCTTCTGCGGTGTGACGATATCGAGCTTGAAGGCTTTGTCTGAACTTGCCATGTCTTGCCGTGGGTTTAGAGCGTTTTAGCTTTGGCTACCGCCTCTTCGATAGTGCCGACCAGGTAGAAGGCAGCTTCCGGAAGGTTGTCGTGACGGCCATCGATGATCTCCTTGAAGCCCCTGATGGTGTCCTCCAGCTTGACATATTTGCCGGCAAGACCGGTGAATGCCTCTGCGACGAAGAAGGGCTGAGAAAGGAATCTCTGAACCCTACGGGCACGGGCGACGACCAGCTTGTCATCATCGCTCAGCTCGTCCATACCGAGAATGGCGATGATGTCCTGAAGGTCTTTGTAGCGCTGAAGAATCTGCTTGACCGCCTGTGCGGTGTTGTAGTGATCGGCGCCGACAACGTTAGGATCGAGGATTCGGGATGTCGAATCCAGCGGATCGACAGCCGGATAAATACCAAGCTCGGCGATCTGACGTGAAAGCACGGTCGTGGCGTCGAGGTGGGTGAAAGCGGTGGCCGGAGCCGGGTCGGTAAGGTCATCAGCCGGTACGTAGATGGCCTGCACTGAAGTGACTGAACCTTTTTTGGTGGAGGTGATTCTGTCCTGCAGTTCGCCCATTTCGGTGCTGAGAGTCGGCTGGTAACCCACGGCGCTTGGCATACGACCGAGGAGTGCGGACACCTCGGAACCTGCCTGCGTGAAACGGAAGATGTTGTCAACGAACAGAAGCACGTCGCGCCCCTCTTCGTCACGGAAATATTCGGCGATGCTGAGACCGGTCAGTGCAACTCGTGCACGGGCTCCCGGAGGCTCGTTCATCTGGCCGAAAACAAGAGCGGTTTTGTCGATAACGCCCGACTCCATCATCTCGTGCCAGAGGTCGTTTCCTTCGCGGGTGCGCTCGCCTACGCCGGCGAACACGGAGTAACCTGACTGCTGCTTTGCGATATTATTGATCAGCTCCATGATGAGCACGGTCTTGCCGACGCCTGCGCCTCCGAACAGACCGGTTTTTCCACCGCGGGAGTAGGGTTCGAGAAGGTCAATGACCTTGATGCCGGTTTCAAACATCTCCGCTTTGGTTGACAGTTCGTCAAACTTCGGTGCGGTGCGGTGAATGGAGTATGACTTTTTCGAAGGTACGGGGCCTTTGCCGTCAATCGGATCACCGACAACGTTGAGCATTCTGCCGAGTACCTCAGGTCCAACCGGAGCCTGGATCGGCTTGCCGGTGTTGGCGACGCTCATGCCTCTGACCAGGCCGTCGGTACCTTCCATGGCGATAGCTCTTACGCGCTCTTCTCCGAGGTGCTGTTGTGTTTCGAGTACCAGCTTGGATCCGTCCTGACGGGTGATTGTAAGGGCGTCGAGGATAGACGGCAGCTGTCCTTCCGGAAAATCAACGTCAATGACCGGGCCGATGATCTGTGAAATCTTACCTTCTTGCATTGTTACGGTATTGGATAGGATTTTGGTTGCAATCAAATGTTTGTCGCCGGAATCGTGCTATTCCGTATTCAGGCTCTGTTCCGGTTACCCGGTTCGGGTTCTCGGGGTAAGCGAGCCACCTGAGGGACTTGAACCCACGACCTACTATTTACGAAACAGTTGCTCTACCGGCTGAGCTAAGGTGGCTTGAAACTGCTCTTCATGCCCGCAGGCAGGAAAAATCAAGCCGAAATATAGTTTATTTGTCTTCAAAACACAAAGAATTATCAGGCACGGAAAAAGGGGAAAAAAAGCGAGGATTCCTATATTACAATCTGGACTTAAATGCCATTCTTGAACACAACTTTTGCAAGATTATCCTCACAAAAAGAACCGTTATGAAAAGAATCACCCTCTCTCTTGCCGCCTTATGCATGGCGCTCATCCTTATGTTTTCGCAGTTCATCCCATCGTCAACGGCGGTGGCATCAACAGTGCCTGCCCCTTCATTTTCAGGCTTGACCGTTGATGGCAGACAGTTTTCGTCCTCCTCTCTCAAGGGCAAGGCCTATATTGTCAACTTCTTCGCTACCTGGTGTCCTCCATGCAGGGCCGAAATTCCTGATATGGTTGCCGTGCAGAAGGCTTATGCTTCGCAGGGCTTTACTTTTGTCGGTATTGCCGTCAATGAAAAGGTTCCGAACGTGAAGAGTTTCATGAGCAGAAACGGCATTACCTACCCGGTGCTCATGGCCACTCCTGATCTGATCCGGGCCTTCAATGGTTATATCGACGGAGGGATTTCCGGTATACCGACTTCTTTTGTTGTCGATGCATCGGGCATGGTCACCGGTGTGATTGTAGGACCGAGAAGCAAGTCGCAGTTCGAGCAGATCATCAGATCGTCAATCAGCGCAAAAGCCGGAAAATAATGAATACCTCAGGTGTGTCTGCGGGCGTTCAGTGCTCTTTGCAAGTTGTCAAGGTTCCTGAGATCAGGTGTCCCTGTGAACTTTTCTGTCGGGGAGATCTGTTTCAGGCACATTGACCTGTCAATTCACTCTAATAATCGATTAAAATCATTATGGAATCCATAGCAATCAATGCGCCGGCCTCGGTCAAAAATCTGAAACTCCTGCAGTGGGTCAGGGAGACCGCGGCACTGTGCCAGCCGGATTCGATCTGCTGGTGTGACGGATCCACGGAGGAATACGACCGCTTGTGTGGCGAAATGGTGAAGAGCGGTACCTTCATCAAGCTCTCGGAAGAGAAGCGTCCGAACAGTTACCTCTGTCGTTCCGATCCCAGCGATTTTGCCAGGGTGGAGGACAGAACCTTCATTTGCAGTATCAGACGGCAGGATGCCGGGCCAACAAACAACTGGGTCGCTCCCAAGGAGATGAAGGCTACGCTGAACAAGCTTTTCACCGGATGTATGAGAGGGCGCACCATGTATGTGATTCCATTCAGCATGGGGCCGCTCGGATCACCGATAGCTCATATCGGTGTCGAGATCACCGACTCGCCGTATGTGGTGACCAATATGCGTATCATGACCAGGATGGGTAGCCGGGTACTGGAACTGCTCGATGAAGATGCGGAGTTCGTCCCCTGCCTGCACTCGGTCGGAGCCCCCCTTGAACCGGGACAGCAGGATGTCCCCTGGCCATGCAACGATATTAAATATATTGTTCATTTTCCCGAGGAGCGTTCGATCGTTTCCTTCGGAAGCGGTTATGGAGGAAACGCCCTTCTGGGCAAAAAGTGTTTCGCGCTGCGCATAGCCTCATCGATGGCCCGTGATGAAGGTTGGCTTGCAGAGCATATGCTCATTCTCGGTGTCGAGTCTCCCGAGGGAGAGAAAGATTATGTCGCAGCGGCATTCCCGAGCGCCTGCGGCAAGACCAATTTTGCCATGATGATTCCTCCGCAGGAGATGGAGGGATGGAAAATTACGACAGTCGGCGATGACATTGCCTGGATCAAGCAGGGTACGGACGGGCGGCTTCATGCTATCAATCCGGAGTACGGATTCTTCGGCGTGGCCCCCGGTACCTCGGTCAAAAGCAACCCGAACGCCATGGAGTCGCTCAATGCCAACTGTATTTTCACCAACGTTGCCCTGAAGCCCGACGGGGATGTCTGGTGGGAAGGCATGACTGATACACCGCCTGAATTCCTTACCGATTGGCAGGGGAAGCCCTGGATTCCTGACTGCGGAAGGCCTGCCGCCCATCCGAATGCCCGCTTCACCGCACCAGCCAGCCAGTGCCCGGTGATCGATCCCGCCTGGGAAAATCCTGAAGGGGTGCCGATTTCTGCCTTCATTTTCGGGGGACGCCGGGGAGATACCATTCCGCTGGTTTACCAGTCCTCAAACTGGTATTACGGGGTGTACATGGCCGCCACGATGGGTTCGGAGAAGACTGCTGCTGCGGCTGGAAAGGTGGGTGATGTCCGCCGTGACCCATTCGCCATGCTCCCCTTCTGCGGCTATCACATGGGAGACTATTTCAATCACTGGCTGCACGTCGGACGAACGCTCTCCGATCCGCCAAGGATTTTCGTGGTCAACTGGTTCCGCAAGGATGAGAATGGCAAGTTCATCTGGCCCGGTTTTGGCGACAACATGCGGGTGCTCAAGTGGATGATGGGTCGTGTCCACGGGCGTTCCGGCGCGGTCGAAAGCCCGCTTGGGTGGATGCCGAGATATGAATCGATAGACTGGAGAGGACTGGATGACTTTACCAGGGAGCAGTTCTCAAAGCTCATGTCGGTCGATCGTGAAGCCTGGAAACAGGAACTGTTTTCACACGAGGAGCTGCTTGAGCGGCTGTTTGACAGACTTCCCAAAGAGTTCACCCATATCAGGGAGCTGCTGCTTTCAACGCTCTGGATGTCTCCCGAGCATTGGGAGCTGGCTCCGGAGTGTTATTCTGCCGAGAGCTGAGCATCTCCAATTTTCCATTGCACAGAAAGCGGACTGCGAAGTCCGCTTTTTTTTATGGTTTTTTTCTTCACTTTTCCGACAGAATTTGCACAGTTGCTGATATTGCAATATATTCGATTAATTATATAACCATATCGATACATTATTGCTGGTGAGTCGTGCTCATTCATGATCATTTTTTCGCGCCATAAGGCTGAGCGGATATGGGCACGGAACCGGAATGAACAGGATGCATCCCCGACCCCGATCTGCTGAACAGGCATCTTCTCATTTCATTCATTCGTTCCGGTGCAAACCGGGTTTACAGGTTTTCATCTTGCCGCTGGCGTCGTATCTCCGGATCGACTCGCGGAATCGAGATCGGGTGCACTACGATGATCACATCGGGATGCACCAGACAGGGTTTCAGGAGAGCACTGTTCTCTCCGGATATAAATAATTCCGGCAGCCCCTCATCCCCAAAGCCGATGGTAACCTGCACAGTTTGCAGGTGCCACTGCTGTAAGGGTAGAGTATGCCGTACGCATCACTCAACCTCAATCCATGACATCATGATTCGTAAAACCGCATGTTCGGTTGCGGCATTGTTCACGCTTGCCGGAGCCACCCCCGTTTTTGCAACCAACGGAATGAATCTCGAAGGCTATGGCTCAAAATCGATGGCCATGGGCGGTACCAGCATGGCCTACGACACGGGTAACTCCGCGGTCATGAACAACCCGGCAACTCTCGGATTCATGAAGGAAGGCACTTCAGAGATCGGCTTTGGTATCAGGGGGCTGCATCCTGATGTCGAGCTGACCTATGGTACCGTTTCCGACAAATCGGAAGCAACGGCATTCTACATGCCTTCACTTTCATACATGCGGAGGGACGGACGCATCACCTGGGGTGCAGCCATTCTTTCCCAGGGCGGAATGGGTACAGATTACGGCAACGATTCCCCGCTGTTCGCTGGAGGCCGGTCGATGGGTGGGTCATCGGTTTTTATGAGTGGAGATGATATCCGTACCGAGGTTGGCGTTGGGCGTCTCATGTTTCCTGTGGCTTACCATCTGAACGACAAGACGACAATCGGCGCTTCGTTCGATGTCGTCATGGCAAGCATGGACTTGCAGATGGATATGGATGGACAGCATTTCGGACAAATGTTCCAAGGCGGTTTTGTCACCGGCAGGATGGCCCAGACAATGGGCGGTATGCTCGGTACGGCAATTACCGACATCAATTACACCCGGTTTGATTTTTCCAATAACTCTCCCTGGATTGGCAAGGCTGTCGGATTCGGTACCGGTCTCAAGTTCGGGTTTACCCATAAACTGAGTAATCAGGTGACCTTCGGTGCGAGTTATCACAGCCAGACCAAGCTTTCCGATCTGGAAACAAGCAAAGCGACCCTCTCTTTTGCAGGAACAGGTCCTGCTTTTGCGGGAGGGCCGGTTTCTGTTAACGGCAAGATCAAGGTACGTGATTTCGAATGGCCGGCAACCTTTGCCGCAGGCATCGCCGTCAAACCTTCGGACAAACTGCTGATTGCCGGTGACGTGAAGTTTATCGACTGGTCTTCGGTCATGCAGAAGTTCTCGACCACCTTTATTGCTGATAACAGTTTATTGAATGGTCCATTCGCTGGCCAGGAACTCAATGTGGACATGACACAGGACTGGGAAGATCAGATGGTCTGGTCGATCGGCGTGCAGTACATGGCGACCAAAAAGCTTGCCTTGCGTGCTGGCGCAAGCTTTTCCACGAATCCGGTGCCAGACGAGTACCTCAACCCGCTCTTTCCGGCCATCACCACCAACCACTATACCTGCGGCTTTGGTTATCGTTTGAGCGATGTTTCAAGCGTTTCTGCGGCTTTCAGCTGGGCGCCTGAGGTAAAGGCCACCAACGGAGACAAGATTGTGATTTCACACAGCCAGACTAACTGGGCGCTGAATTACACGCACACGCTGTAAGAGAATGATGAATTGAATGTGGGAGGGAGAGGCGCGAGGAATTTCACTCAACTTCGTTCGTGATAACCTTTTTCTCTTTAAAACAGGCAGCCCCGGCTTGCTCACCGGGGCTCCTGTTTTAAAACATTCAGTTTTCGTCGAGGGTGAAGCCGATCTTGACGGTGACCTGCCAGTAGGCGATTTTCTGATTTTCGACGTGGCAGCGGGTTTCAACTATTTCAACCCAGCGGATATTCCTGACCGATTCAGCGGCTTTGGCTACGGCGTTGTTGACAGCCTCTTCGATGCTGCTGGTCGAGGAGCCGACAATTTCAAGTTTCTTATAGATATGTGCGCTCATGATGATGTATGATTATAGCGTTATGTGGTGCAAAGAGTTGACCTTCATTTACCAGGAGGGCAACCATACCTGAAAATAGGGTTCTCTGATCGAAAAATGTCTCTCTGACGTTTTTTTTTCGGAAAAGGAAAGAGTGCGGCCGGATTCGTTGCATTTCTTTGTCCCAGAATAGCGCAATGTTCTCGATCGATGCCTTACCGAAGCGATTTAACAATTGAATCATGGAACAAGAAAGCCATTCGCCATTTTTCTGCAAGTGTCGCATGAAGCACTCAGGAAAGGAGTACTCATCCTGTAATGAATACACAGGGCAGGGATCGTCAGACAACCATCCAGGCAGCCTTGACGAGAGCGATTTGTGCAGACACGATAGTCACAACCAGTCCGGATTTCCGGAAAGAGGAACCGGTTCCGGAAGAATCGACAACGATTGATTCCGGCTTCGGATCGTTCTGAAAAAGCCCCCTTTTGCCGCAGGGCCTTCATGGTGAATAACTTGCCGAAAGTGCGTGAAATTTCTCCGGAAACAGAGTCCTGCCAACCAGAACCCCTGGAATTGTCAATCATTGCAGGATCAGCCGGAAAGCTGCCTGGCAGACAGATCGGAATGGATTGGAAATGCTCGACAGGAAAAAAGTTTCTGCTGTTGGATTTTCATGGGCCGCTCATTAAAAGAGCTGAACGGCCCGTGCTTTCAGGGACATCAAAGTCCGATAGCGTGCATCAGGATCGGTACCGCACAGACTCCGATGGCGACATGCAGCGCACCGCAGATTTTTGTAATAGCCGCGTTCTGCCTGTACCAGGTGAACGGAAGAAGAATCGTCAGACCGTTGATGAGCAGAAGCACCGTCGCCAGAGGCCATATCTTGCCGAGCAGGATCGCCTTGTAGCTGAAAAGCGAAGTCATGAAGAAAATTCCGAGAAAGAAATGGGCGTAGACTTTCTTGTCACCGGGATTGTAGAAGTGCATGGCCACAACGATCCAGAAGAGCCCATAGGTCGCAAAGACGGTTCCAAGGTAGACTCTGATTTCTGGAGGCATTCCCACATCGAACAGGTAGATGCAGACCGCCGTGAAAATCTGGGCGACTCCGCCGAACCAGAGGGCGACGTTCGCCAGACTTCTGCCAAGCCGTGCATGATCCGTATCCTTGTTCACTCCGAATCCGGGCTGTTCCAGACCAAACACCCATACGGTCACCACGAGCCCGAAGACGCCGATTGCTTCCGGATTTAATGCATTCATCGAAAAACTCCTTTTTCAGTTGTTAGAAAAATGAAGAAACGACACAGGGAACGAACCTCCTGCTCCTTGTGGGATTGGGCGCGTCCGTTCACCGTGGCCGAATTCAGTTTTAATCGGCGTTAATTCTGACTTGTATGTTTGTTCTCTGGTTTGTATAGGGTGTTATTAATCCGGCATTCAAACAGGTGACTGTTCATCTATAAATACAAGCCCCATTAAGTAAGCCGCATAAGCTCCGACACCTGTGCTTGCCGGATTAACTCTCTCCAAACATAGTCCCGGA
>Ga0172367_10003499_pt1 | contig 20314 bp, 19 predicted proteins | sample Lak10m_FD_114542 | JGI IMG/M metagenome (GOLD analysis project Ga0172367, IMG submission 114542) | Freshwater microbial communities from Kabuno Bay, South-Kivu, Congo - kab_022012_10m | ecosystem: Environmental > Aquatic > Freshwater > Lake | place: Democratic Republic of the Congo: South-Kivu...
ATTTTTCTAAATTCTCTAATATCATTTCTTGAAATAACCATTGGATTTATAAAACAACCTAGAACCATAACTTTATATTCTGGAATATCACTGAATTCATTTATATCTAAAATGTAGAAATAATTATCATAATTGTAGATATATAATACATCACCTTTGTTTATAACATTTCCAATATCAATATTTGACATTAATTCAACCAAATCGTTCATCTTTATAAATGAATAAATATATATAAAACTTATAAAATAATCATTTTTTATATATTATGTTAAATAATCAAGACGAATTAGTTCTAGAATATTTCTATAGAAACCGTTATACAAAAAATACAATGTGTCAGTTTTTTAATTTAAAACTACATGATTTAAAAAAACATTTATGTATTCATTATAAAAGACTATTAAATAAAGGATTAAGTTTTGATGAAACATCTGCTATTATTGGTATAACAAAAAGAGAATATTTTAATTTAAGAAAAAGCTTATAAATATTAATAAAAATAAATGATTGTTGGAGGATTACTAATAACAGGTGCTATTATTTTTTATTGTCTTTATTATCCTAAGAAACCACCTAAAGGTAGTTTAGGATTTTATAGACAATATTGGATTTTACATTAAATATTCAATAATACGCTCTGCTTTTACTTTACCTACATTTGGTATTTTTGTTAATAACTCTATTTTATTATCAGTTATATTTAAAATTTTTATTAAGTCATTTAAAGACGGATATGTATCTTTAATATTTTTTGCTATTTCTTTTGAAATCCCAGGAATTTGTGATAATTGAAGTAAATAACATGTATCTTTATCTATATTACTGCTTTTTTTACTTTTAATTTTACATATATCAATATAATCTTCTTTTTTTTCATTTGTTTTTTTAAATTTATCAGGTGCTTCTGATATTTTTGTTGCTAATAATAAAATTAATGTTGCTGTTTCTTCTGTATTTTTAGTAAAAAAAATATTTATATTATCTCTATAAATTGAATGATAATAAATACTTGTTAGCATTTTTTGATTATGTAAATTTTTTGATGATGTAATATCATCACCTTCAATTATGTAATTTATATTTTCAAAATTTGATAATAATCTATATTTTTGCTCATTATATCTTCCATCTTTAACAGAACTTATTAAATCATTAATTGTTTTTCTTTCATAAATAAAAAGAATATCATCAAATTTTATATGAATATCTCCATTTTCAAGTTGTTCTTTAGTTATATTAATTTTATCTTTATAAATATCTAAATCTCTTTCTAAAAGAATATTTAATAATTTTCCTTCACGATTATCAATAATAATATCAATCATATATTATAAATATATCTCTCTAAAAACTTAAATAATTTATATTATTATTATTAAGATGGATACTAAAATAATATCAAAAATAGATGAAATTATTAAAAAATTTAAAGATAGAGATGATTATGAATTAGAATTTAAATATGATGCAGAAATAAATAAAGAAAATTTTAATAAACTTATAGATTTTTTTAAAAATGAAAAATTAAAAAAAGAAGAAACATCAACTTTAGATATTATATTTGAACATAATAAAATAGGTTATCGTATAACTATTGATGAAAGTCAAATGCCAAAATATTCATCAACCAATAAAATAACTGCTAATATGGTTAAAGAATTTTTAATAAAACAAAAAATAACAGATTATAAACCTCTGCAAATAAAAGAATATAATCTTAAATTAAATTTAAAAGAAGAAAAACAAGTAGAAGATAAAGAATTAATTAAATCTATTTTATCTGTTTTAGATAAAACTTCTAAAGGGTTTAGATATAAAGAAAGAACTTCTTTTATTTTAAAAAAATATAGAATAGATTTAACTATTGTTAAAAATTATAATAATGCTAATCCTAAAGTATTTACATCTAATAAAACTTTTTCTATTAATGATATTTTAAAACAAGAAACTTATGAAATTGAAATTGAGGCTTTAAGTAAAAAAATAACTGCTAATGAATTCTCTAATATTGGTATTAAAATTTTTGAATTAATTAACGAAGAAGAAAGCAGCGAAGAGCAAGAAGAAAGTAGCGACGAAGAAAGCGAAGAAGAAAGCAGTGAAGAGCAAGAAGAAAGCAGTGAAGAAGAAAGCGACGAAAGCGAAATCAAAACAAAAGCAGAAGCGGAAAGCGAAGAGAAAAAAGTTAATTTAAAATGGATGTTGCCAAATAGAATTGGGTATCAAGAAAATATATTTAAAAATTTTCCACCAGAAAAATATCAACAAACTAGTGATAATTCAGATAAATCATTATCATTATTTCCACAACAGAGACTTATAAGAGATTTTATACAATTTGATAGTCCTTATAAAGGTGCATTATTATATCATGAATTAGGTTCTGGTAAATCTGGTGCATCTATTGCTGCAGCTGAAGGTTATATTAATAAAAAAAAGATGTTTGTTTTAAGTCCTGCATCATTAGCAGTAAATTATGAAAATGAAATTTTAAAAATAAGTTCAATTGGATTAAATTTAAAGAAAGATTGGCAATTAGTAAAAATTAAAACTTCTAAACATCCTAAATCACTTGAAATATTAGAAAAGAAATATGCTATAAAATCAAATATAATTAAAAAAGAAGCTCTTGTTTGGATACCTTTATATGATGATGATATACCTGAAGCAGTAGTTATTAAAACAAAAGCTAAAAACAATGAAGACAAAACAGCTATAAATTTAATGATATCTCATATTATTCGTAATCGTTATAAGTTTATTAGTTATAATGGACTTACTAATAAAAATGTTAAAGAACTTGGTGATTCACCATTTGATAATTCTTTTATTATTATAGATGAAGTCCATAATTTTGCAAGTAGAATTGTTAATGGTAGTCGTTTAGCAAGAGATATATATTCTAAAATTTTAAATGCTGTTGATTGTAAAGTTATTTTATTATCAGGAACACCAATTATTAATAATCCTTATGAAATTGCAACTATTATCAATTTAATAAGAGGTTATATGAAAGTTTATGAATTAACTTATATGAAAACTTCAACTAAGAAAATAAGTATTCAAGAATTTGTTGCTAAAATGAAAGAAAAAGGATTTTTAGATATAATAGATGAATTTCTTATAGATAATGAAAAAGATATAATTTATTTATCATTATTGCCCAAAGGTTATAAAAAAGAAGAACAATCTGCAATTATAACTAAAAGTTCATGGGGTTTTAATGAAGAAGAAGCTGTTAAAAAAATAATAGCTGCATTAAATGAAAATAAAAATGTTAAAATTAATAGTAAATATGGTTATTCTAATTATGCTGCTTTACCAAATACAATAAATGAATTTAATAGCAGTTTCTTAGATATAACTGATGATGAAAATCCAACTGTTAAAAATATGGATTTGTTTATGAGACGCATTTTAGGAACTGTTAGTTATTATAGCATTAGTGGTAGTGATTTATTTCCAAGAAGATTAGAAGATATAACTAAATATTTAGATATGACTGATATACAATTTAAAAATTATTTAGAACAACGAACAGTTGAAAGAAAAATGGATAATGCACAAAAAGGTAAGAAAGGTGGATTATTTGACAGTAAGACATCAGTCTATAGAGCTTTTAGTCGTATGGTTTGCAATTTTAGCTTTCCAGAAGATATAAAACGCAGCTATCCTAATGATATTAAAAAAGCCTTAAAAAAAGAATTAGATGATGCAGATGATAATGAAAAAGATGAAATAGAAGATGAAAAAAATAGCGATAATGAAGAAAAAGACATTAAAGCTAAAGCAACTGATATATATGATATTGAATTGAAAAAAGCAATTAAGAAACTTATTAGAGGTGATTATTTAGAATATGAAGAAGTTAAAAATCATTATAGTCCTAAATTTGCCGAGATGCATGATGATATTGTTGATTCTCCAGGTTCTGTTCTAGTTTATTCACAATTTAGAAATGTTGAAGGTTTGGGATTATTTACAGAATTCTTAAATAATCAAGGGTTTATTGAAGTTGATATTAAAAAAACAGATGGTGAATATTATTTAACTGATCCTGATGTATTTGACCCTGAATATGATGATAAACGATATGTTGTTTTTAATCAAGATAAAGAAAAAACTAAATTTTTAATGAACTTATTTAATGGTGATTTTAAAAATTTACCAAGTGAAGTTGCAAATGCTATTCCAAAAGGAGCAAATCAATTATATGGAAATCTCATTAAAGTTTTTTGTATAACTGCTAGTGGCGCTGAAGGTATTTCACTTAAAAATGTTCGCCGTGTTCTTATAACTGAGCCTTATTGGAATAATATCCGCATAGAACAAGTTATTGGTCGTGCTATTCGTTCAAAATCTCATGAAGATTTACCATTAAAAGATAGAGATGTAACTGTTTATAGATATATTATGAAATTTACAAAAAAACAAATAGAAAAAGATTATTCAATTGCAACTTTAGATAAAGGAATAACTACAGATGAACATATATTATTTATGGCTAATAAAAAAATGGATATAGTTAATCAATTTCTTAGAATGTTAAAAATGAGTTCATTTGATTGTATAATTCATGCAAAACAAAATAAACCTATAGAAAATGATTTTAAATGTTTTTCTTGGGCTATTGGAGCACCTAAAAATGATTTATCTTATACTAATGATATTAAAGATGATTATAAAATTATGAAACATAGAGCTTTCCAACAACAGAGAAAAGATAGAGGACGAGTTGTAAGTAAAAAAGGTATTAAATATGTTGAATTAAATGGTAAAATTTATAATTATTATAGCTATACTAATGCAGGAATATTGATACCTGAAGAAATATAAACATTATATATATAAACGATATTATAATGAATTTATGTATATATAGACATATAAATACTTGTCATTATTGTCTTTTTAAAACAAATAATAAATATTGTAATTTACATTCAAATAATCGCAATATTATTTATGATATATTATATAATGCAATAGGTAAAAATCCATTAATAGGAAATAATGAAATTTATCAAATTTATAAATATATTTATGATAATAATGAAATTTATGTTAAAGAATATATTTTTAAATCTGTTCTTAAAAATCTTTTTAGTAAAAAACAATTTTTAATTAATATTTTTCCATATATTTTAAATAATCATATGAAAATTAATGAAATGATTGATAAGATTTATAAACTTAATTCTAATACTTATTATTTTGATTATAATGTTAAAAATTTAAAATTAATTAAAAAAGGTTTAGAGAAAATTTTAATTAAAAAACATATTTATAATAGTCATATTTCAATAAATAATACTGAAGATCCATTCACATTTGATAATATTAATGATATTGATATTAATGAAAGATTTATTTATTTTGATGAACAAAATTATTATTGTTTTAAAGCTATAGAATTAAAATATTTTATTGAAAATAATGGTAATTGGAATCCATATACAAAAAAAGAATTTGAAAATAATGTTATTAGAAATTTAAAAATTTTTATAAAACATTTTAATCTTGATAAAAAAACTTTGGATAAATATCAATGGAATACAATTCATCAAGCTTATACAGATGTTTCACAAGCAATTGAAAAAATAGGATTTTATAATGATACACGATGGTTTTTAAAATTTACATCTAATCAAATTAAAAATATAGTAAGATTATTTAAAATTATGTCTGCAAATGCACCGAATTCTGATAATAATAGCGAACTCTTTTTTAATAATATTAATGATAATACAATATTTTTTGATTTTGCAAGAGAAACTATTAAATTATTTGAAAATGGTAATGCTAATTTTTTTCTTTGTTGTAATTTTATTAAAGCATTGAGTACATACAGTAATGATTTTTTTAATAGTTTGCCTGATTGGATGAATGATATTGAAAATCCTATTATTGTTAATACATCTTCAAATGAAATAGCTTTTCAAAGATTATTTCATAATGTTGATATATTATATTTAATTAATATAATGAATAATTAGAAAAATGAATAATACCGTTATTATAAATGAAAAAAAAGAAAAAATACCATTTTTATATGTTCTTAAATTAAAAACAGCTATTTATGGATTTGTTTTATATTTATTATTATCTAGTATAACCTCATTTAAAGTACTAAATTTGATTATTAAAAACATTTTTAATAATTCTATAGAATTATTAAATGACAAAAATGAACCGTCATTTTTAGGAAAAATTATTATGGCTTTTATTATTGCCATAATTTTATTTACTTTTTAGCACGTGTGGTTTTCTTTTTTTCTACAACAGGTGGAGGTGCTGCTACTTCTTCATCGTTATTTTCATTTGTTTCTTCATTATTCTCGGCATAATCTTCATCATCACTATTTTCAATTTTATTATTTGCTGCTGCAGAAGGAAGTGATGCTTCATCTTCTTCTTCATCATCTTTTTCTTCTACTTTTTCAGTATCACTATCATCAATGAAATCAATAGTATTATTAACTGAACATTGAAATTTTCCTGTAATAAGTTTCCAAGTGCATCCAAACTTTCCAGCAGCAAACCATAAACTATTAAGTTCGACAATTAGCTGCGCTTTTCCTGCTTTGAGCTTATTAAGATAATCAATAAGTTCAAATGGAGTTCCATCCATATTAAAACTATTAAAACTGAATTTATCATTTTCATTATCATATGGAAGCTTAAAGCGAATAGTAGGAGGATATTTTCCTACAACTTTTCCTGTAATCTTATCCTTATCAACTTTAACAATTGGAGAAAACATGCGTGCAACAAATGTTTTTTGTCCATCATAATCATCTTTAAACCATGGCTCACGATTCTCAAATGCATCATCAATAATTTTTGCTTCAATTTCCTTAAGTTTTGTTAAAAATGACTCAATTTTAGGATTTTCTTCATGACCCTTAAACGAAAGTGTTAAATCATATTTTTTATCAGTTTTTTTAATATCTGCCTTAGCATTCTTATCCTCAAAACCTTCTCCAACTCCATAAGGAAGATACATGACTGGAGTTTGAATTCTGAGTTTACTTGTTCCATAATTAATATATACTGCTTTCGCTCCTGATTGTAAAATTTTAACTTCTGAATATCTAATATTATTTACATTAACATTTTTAGGAAGAACTGGTGAACTCATTGTGTTATTTATATTTGTGTGTATAATCTTTATATAAAAGAATAATCATTTTTTATTTTTATTTAAAAGCAAAAAAACTCAACATACTTATTTTTTATATTTAAATAAAAATTGAATATCTATTTATAAATACTATTTATACTATGAATAGCAATAATAAACACGATGTTAGAATAAAATTATGTAAAATATTTGAAAATGAAATAGGATTAACAGAAATTGAAGCTAAAGACCTTGAAATAGGCGTTTTTAATTCTTCTATTGATTATGCTAATTCTCTTAAAATTCCTTTATCTTGGTCTAGTGATTTATTTTCAGAAACTTATTTAAATATTGCCAGAAGTATTTATTCTAATTTAGATAAAGAATGTTATATTCGCAATTTAACTTTAATTGATAGATTAAAGAAAAAAGAATTCTTACCTCATAAATTACCTTATATGTCTTGTGAAGAAATGTTTCCTGATAGATGGAAAGAAATTATTGAAAAACTTGAAAGAAAATTCAAAGCTGCTTATGAAATTAAACAATTTTCTATGACTGATGCTATTAAATGTGGAAAATGCAAAAATAATAAAGTTACTTATTATGAATTGCAAACAAGAAGCGGTGATGAAGCTATTACACAATTCTTTAAATGTATTTGTTGTGGTCATGGATGGAAATATTAATTTTCTTCATATACCTTTATGACTATTGAATTGTAATTATTATAATTCTTAATATCATAAATATGACTATAAAAATTTATTGTTGATTCATAATTAGAATATAATTCTTTTCTGTATTTTTTTAAATTTTCTAAACATTTATCTTTATTATTTTCAAATAATATTAATGAAATATTTTTTTTATCAACATATTTTTCAATTGAACTGATATATTTATTAAAAATAGTTATATTACATAATCTTGGGTCTATTAAACATATATTTTTTTTATTTTTAATATCTTGTAAAATATTTCCATTATTAAATTTAGGTATAAAATCATCATAAATATTATAATTTTCATAATTGTTTTGTTTAATATAACTACTCTTCCCACTTGCTGGTAATCCTATAATTACAAGAATTGACATTTGTTGTTTTTTTAAAAGCATTTTTTCATTTTTTTAATTTTTTACAAAAAAATGAATTATTTTCTTTTTAAAAAAAATTTTAAATTAAAATATGAATACAGAAATTATTTCTGGTATTTTAACTGGTTTTATCTCTACTATTATATTTAATCCTATTGATAAAGCAATTTATATATCTACTACTAAAAATTTAGGTATATTAGATAAATCTATTTGGACTAGTCCTTATAAAGGTTCCTTAAATACATTATCAACTCGTATAATAAATTCTGGCTTATATTTTTCATATTTAGATTATTATTCAAAAATAACAAATAATAATTTTCAAGTAGCTTTAATGACTTCATTATGTTGCTCAATTACTAATCCAATACAACTAATTAAATTTAATAGTTGGTATAATAATATTTCAATGACAGATAGCTTTAAAAAATTGTATAAAAATAATGGATATAAAACATTTACAATTGGATTAATTCCACTTATTATTAGAGATTTTACTTTTAATTATATTTATATTAGTTTAAAGAAAAAAGATAAACATTTTACTAATCTTTTAGCTATATTTACAGCTTTAACTATTACATCACCATTGAATTTAATTAAAAATGAAAAATATGGACACAATAATGATATTAAATATATTTTTAAAAATTTTAAATTTAAAAAATTAGGATTAAAGTTTGTTTATATTAGAATGGGATTAGGTTTTTATATTAATCAACTTATTTATGACTTAAATAAAAAATTATTTCTTTTTAAATAAGTATGAAATTTTATTTTATAATTTTTAGTATAACAATTATAATTATTATAATTGGGTTAATTGTTAATTTTAATAGTTATTATTTTGCTAATATAACTAATAAAATAGAAAAAGTTTTTTTATTAAATCTTGAAAGAAGAAAAGATAGATTAGAATTTTTCAAAAAAACTTATAATTTAGGTATACCTTTTACTATAGTTAAAGCAATTGATGGTAATTCTTTTATTTTTAGTGAATTACTTCAAAATAATTTGTTAGGAGATACTGGAAAATTAAGTATTTTTAACTGTAAAAATAAAAAATCTCGCAAAAATCATTATGAATTAACTCATACAGGTTCTATTGGTTGTTATTTAAGTCATTATAATATTTGGAAAAAAATTAAAAATAATAATTTAGATAATGTTCTTATTTTTGAAGATGACACAAAAATGAATAAAATATGCTTAAATGAAATTAATCATAGGTTAAATGATTTACCTAATGATTGGGATATATATTTATTAAGTAATCCAAATTTTTGTTATTTAAAAAAAAAACTTGAATTTAAAAAAATTTTCAAAGTTAAAAGATTTTTTTTAACAAATGCTTATATAATTAATAAAAAAGCTATTGAAAAAATTTTTAATTCAAATACTATATTTCCAATAAATCAACAAATTGATTCTTATTTATCTGAATTAGCACTTAATTTTAACTTAAATATTTATATACATAATAATAATTATAAATTTTATAATCAATCTGAAGAATTTGTTAGTGATATACAAATATCTTCTGAAAATAATTTAAGTTATAATCGCTTAAAATTAAAAACAAAAATATAATCTTCAAGGATTTATAATAAAATTGAAAATAACTCTTCTTTTGTTTTTTTTGCTAAATTTTTTAAATTTGGATATTTAATTTTAATTTCTTCTATTAAATCTTTTTTTGTTTTTTTAACTTCATCTTTATTTTTTTTGATGATGACTGTTGATTCATTTAATATTTTTAATAATTCATCTTTTGTTTTTGCTATTAAACCTTTTCTATCAGGTTGTTTTATTTTTATTTGTTCTATTAAATATTTCTTTGTTATTTTTGGTTGTTCCTTTTCTAATTGTTTTGGTTGTTTTTGTGGTTCTTGTTTTGGTTCTTGTTTTGGTTGCTTTGGTTGTTGTATTGGTTCATCTTCTACTACTTTTTTTTTAATTTTAAATTCTTTTCTTTTTATTTTTTCTATTAATAAATTTCTTAATTTATCAGTTGTCATATCATCAATATCTACAACATTATAGACTTTTAAATAATTTATTAATTCTTCTCTTTTTAATTTTTTAATATCATACATATCTTCAATTATATCTGACATATCTGATATATATTTACTTGAAATAAATGAACCAGAACCAGTCTCTTCTATTATTTTATTATCTTCTTCTATTCTTACATAAACTAAAATACGATTTCCTTTATTAAATGAAAAACATAAATTTCGTGATTTATCATTCTTTTTTAAAAAATCTAATGAACATAATGATTTATTTAAACAAAATTCTGTATTAGTTTTTAAATCCCATTCAAAAGGCATCAAAGAACATACTTTCATTTCATTTGCTGTTTTTTCATTATTCATTGCCGCATCAATTGTATTTGTATTCCATCCATTATAAACATAATGACTATCTCTACATGTTAAACCTACGATAGAATGCCCAACATTAGATTCTTCATCATAATTACTTATTAAACATGAATCTAATATATATTTATGTCCGTTAAAATTTATAATTTTTTCATAATTTTTTATACTACTATCTTGTTTAATTTTATAAGTTTCTAAATAATGGGCTTTTACAGCTTCTTTATTATATTTTTTATAAGAACTATATAAATTTTCTACACTTTTTGTATAAACACTATTTAATTCAGAATGATTTACAATTAATACATCAGGAACTTTATCTAATATTTTTTTGACTTCTTTATATTCTTCACTAAATTTTTTTAAAGATGCTGTTTCTCTATTAAATTTTTCATTTACAACTTCTGCTGAATTTTTAGATACTTGTTTAAATTTAAAATATTTATCAAAATTTATTAAATATGTTTTTTTATCTTTAAAATAAGTTATATCTAAACAAGATACACCTAAAAATTTAAAAAATTTTATTATATATTCATTATACCAACCTAAATTTGAATAACCTAAATTTTTAATTTTATATTTTAGAAAATTTTTTAAAAATATATCTTTATTACTTTTTAACATTTTAAATAATATTGCTTCAGGTTTAACTTTTTTAAAATATTTATTTGTTTTTGTTGAATTAAAATAATGATTTTTTAAAATATTTTTTATTATCATTAAAAAATTATTTGATTTATCCCATCTTTTAGCCAATTTTAATAATAAATTTCTTGAATTATGACTATATAAACAAGCCATTAAAATAGAATTAAACCAACAAGTTCCCCCAAATTGCGGAATTGTATTAACAAAATTACAATAATTTATATCCATCTAAAATATATTTGTATTTTTTTATAAGCAGTTATTTAAAAAAATGATTTTATCTAATTTTCATAATTTTATATCAAAAATGTTTGATTTGAAGTGGTACAAATCCATTATGAAGTTAATTAAAGATTACCTATCTCCTGAACCTATTAATTTGCTGTCTATTGCACAAATTAATAGTAAAAGAGAAATAAAAGACTATCATAATACAGATAAAAACAACTATTTATTTGATGCCCAACACGATATTAAGGATATCTCATTATATATATTACTATATCTAAATTATTTCAACCTAGAATTATACAATGAACATTTTTATTCAAAAATTACAAATAGAAAACCTATCAGAATTTCTTAAATATTAAATGAGAAAAATACAAAATAATTTTTGTATTATAAAATGTATTAATTTTATTAAATTTGTAATAAAAATGATTTAATTTTGATAAAAATATTTTTGTCAAATGTTCGATTTGAAGTTTTACAAAAAGCTCTTGAAGATTGTTTCCGCTGCCATTACACCAGTTCCACTGGTTATGATGGACACGCATCATTTCAGAAGCACTGGAGAATTGCCAAAAACACATACTCAGTTTAACAGAGAATTTGGTGAGGATATTATCAACCTCTCATTCTATTTTGAACAGTATTTGAGGTACTTTAACTTAGAGTTTAAGGAACAGTTTAACTCTAAGCTCTCCAACAAGCATTACAGCAATTGGTGTAGCTGAATGTTTATGCTGAAGAAAAAAAATACAAAAATTAATTTTTTGTATTTTTAAAAAAATGATTTTGTTTTTTTATTAATTTTTTATAATTAATATGAAAATTTATAATAAGTTTTTTCAATATTTTTCTACTGTTGTTAATCCTATTCCATTAGTTTTTATTGGAACATCACGAATTAGGAGAGATAAACAAATACAAAAAAAATAATTCAAGATATTCAAAATATACTAAACATAAATACAATTTTGTATTAATTTTATTAAATTTATAATAAAAATGATTTATTTATGATAAAAATATTTTTTGTCAAATGTTTGATTTGAACTGGTATTATCTGCTCTTGAAGATTGTGTCAACTGTTACTACTCCTGTATCATTAACTATTATTGATACACATCGTTTTAGGAGTGAGTCGCAATTGCCGAAAAAGAATACTAATTTCAACAAAGATTATGAAGAGAACACTATTCTTCTTTCAGCCTATATTCAAGTGTATTTACAATACTTTAATATGGAGTTTAAAGACCAGTTCGGAACCAAGCTAGCAAACAAGCATTACGGCAATTGGTACTGAATTGGTTTTTACTGAAGAAAAAAATACAAAAAAGTTTTTTGTATTTTATAAATTTTCAAAAAAAGATTTATTTTTTTTATATTTTTTTATAGATAAAACTATATTTTGTCTTTTATTAATATAATCATGATCTTCAAATAATAAATCTTTATCATTAAAATTAATTTTATAATGTAATAAATCATTATATATATATCTTTGAAAATTAATATGTATATAATTTTGAAATTTTCCAATATCTTCAGATATAAGTTCATATTTAAATTTTTCCAAATGTTTATAAAACCATAAATCAATATGTTTATAATTATTTATAAATATTTTATTATATTCATTTTCTAAATGTTTTTTTAAAAAAGTAAATCTATTTATTTTATATTCATTTTCAATTGAAAATGAATTATTGATTTTATTTATAAATTTTATAATAATTTCTTTTTTATAATTTTCATAAATTTCAGAAAGTTTTTCAATATCTTCATTATAATTTAAAAAATTATCAAATAATAAATTAAATGAAAATCTAAATTCATCAAAAATATTAACATTATATATATTTTTATAAATAAACTTAAATAATTCTTCTAAATTAATTTCTTTACCTAAATTATTATAATCATTTTCTAATTCCAAAATTTTTTGATTAGTTTTATTAATTGCTTCTGTTTTCCAATTACTAGAAATAAAATTATTAAACATATCATCAATTGATATTAATAAATTTTCAACTGTTATTGATTTTTCTATTAATTTTTTTTGATTATTATCTGCAATATTATTTAAAATATTTTTATTAAACCAACTATTTTCATTAATATTTTTAGAACTTATTACACCAATAATTTTTTTAATATCTAATCCTTTAAGTTCATCTATATTTTTTAATAATATTCTAGAAATAAATAAATCTAAATCATCTTCATCATATAATAAATCAACTTTAGATAAAGCTATTATACAATCATTACTTTTTTTAGCATCTATTATCATTCCTAATGATTGATTTGAAGTTAATCGAGATGTATTTGCAGGAATTACACAAATAATTAATGTATTTTTTTCATTTATATATTTATTAATAATTGCTTTAGATTTTTCTCTTAAATCTATTGGATATTCTCTAATACCTGGTAAATCATAGAATGTAGAATTAATTACATAATTATTTGAAATTTTAATATATAATTCATCATCTATTATACCATCTATAGTATTCATAATTGAATGAATATGTAATTTTATACTTTCTTTATCATCTAAATCTATAATTTTATCTTTAAAAATTATTTTATATTCTTCTATATCAGAGTTAATTAATTCTATTTTAATAGGACATTTGGTACATATATTTTTATCTATCGGTAATATATCACATTTTATCATATTTTTAATTAATGATGATTTTCCACTTGATTCATTTCCAATAGTAACGATAATAGGTAATTTATATTCATTTGTATGAATATTTAAGGATTTAATTTTATCAATAAATTTTTTATAATTTGATTTTTTCATTTTTTCAAAAAAATTATTATCATTGTAAAACATATTTTTACTAGTTTGCTCAATAGAATTATTTAATACTTTACTAAATAAATTTATTGTATCTTTTGCTACTTCATCTTTATTATTTGAATTTATACATTTATTTACTAAATTTATAGAATCTAATAACAATTCTTTATTTTTAATTATATTCATGTAAATTATATAATCATTTATTTCTTATATTTATTTTAATTTAAAATACAAAAAACTTTTTGTATTTTAAATTAAAATAAATAATTTTGTATTTATTTTTTTTAACACCGACTAGTTAATCCAATGTGTTCTAATTTTTTTATGAATAGCAATATAAGAACAACCATATTCTATTTTATCTATAGAATATTCAAAGACATTTTCTGTTTTTTTTTGAATTTTAAAGGGATCTACACAATTATCAGTTATCCCTTCTGTTGAATCATATCGCCATTGATTTAAATATTGTGTATATTTAAAGAAATATTGTAAATGATTTTCATAATTGTTAATTAGATGAACATTTGATTTATAACATATTGTATCTTCAACAATATATAATCCATTATCATTTAACAATGGAAATAATAATTCAAATGATTTTATTACATCTTTATTTGTATGAGAACCATCATCTAAAATAATATCAAATGAACCATATTTTTTAGTAATTTGTTGTATAAAATTACTATCTGTAGCATCACCTATTTCTATAAATATATTTTTTTCAACATCTTCATATGTTTTACATCTATTATCAATATCCAAACCTAAAATACAAGTAGATTTTTTAAATGTATCTCTAAATGCTTTTACACTACCTCCATTAAAGACACCAATTTCTAAATATTTTATTGGTTTATCTCTAAACTCCAATAATAATGAATTATATTGTCTTGTATAGTTGTGAAAATATGTATTTTTATCAGTATCATATTTATTAAAAATAATATCAAGATTTTCCATTTATATTATACATATATATAATAATCTAACGATATTTAACGATATCTAATTTATATTAGGTGTTTCATTTGAAATGATATAATATTATTTATAATATGACTGACCCTTTTTAACCTGCTATTCTAAATATTTCTTAGTTTAGAACTAAAAGAAAAATACACATTTCAAATAAGCATTCCCTTAAAAATACAAAAATTTTTATATAGATTATTTATCTTCTAATTTATATTTTTTTAATTTTCTTTTTGATGACGATGAAGATTTAGATATTCTTTCTCTTTTCTTTTTTTCTTCAGATGATTCATCATTTATATAAATTCTAAAAAATTCTGTTAATTTATCATATAACATTTTTTGTAATTCTTTTTTTGTTGGTTTTTGTCCTTCTTCTATATTTACATCAAACGCTTTAAGTTGTTCTATTAATTCTTCTTCAGATAAAGTTTTAATATCATGCATATCTTTAACAATTTTTGAAAAATTAGAACTTAATGATAATTTTTCTTTTATATCATCAATATCTTTACTTTTATTAGGTTCATTAATTCTAACATATATTAATGTTCCAGATGTAATTTTATTAAAAGAAAAACAAAAATTAGTTTCTATAGGGCGAAATAAATTACATTTTTTTGGTAAAAAACATACTTCTTTATGATGATTTAAATCCCAATTATATCCTATTAAAGGACATGCTATATATGTATCTTCATCAAATATTTTTTCTTCATCTGTTTTTTCTTTATCCCATCCATTATAAACAAATCTTACATTTTTACATGTCAAACCTGCTATTAAATGTGAAGAAGTGTTTTTTGGGTTAATTGTACTATAACTATTTAATAAACAAGAATCTAATTTATATTTACGTCCATTAAATTCTATTTCATCTTTATATTCATCTAATCCTTTTATTATTATATCATGATAATAATCTTTATCATAAATACCTGCTAAAAATTTATTTTTTTCTAATAATTGATTATAAGTATAATTTATTACAGAAGTAAATTTAGAAGAAAAATCAGAATGATTTAATATTAAAATATCTGGAACATCTGATATTAATTGTCTTATTTCTTTTTCTTCTTCTGAAAAAGATAAAGAAGAAAAATCTATTTCTTCTTTAACTTTAAGATTTTTATTATAAATTAAATTTAAATTTTTATAAAAATTTAAAAGATATGTGTTTGAATCCTTTAAATAAGTTATATCTAAACATTTTACACCTAAATTTTTATAAATATTAATTATATAATAACTATGATTACTTAAATTATTATATCCTTTTGTTCTTATAAATTGTTTTAATCTTTGTTTTAAAACTTTATCTTCAAAATATTTTAACATATAAAATATTATTGCTTCAGGCTTAAATTTATTAAAAAATAATACTGCTTCTTTAGAATAAATATAATATTTTAATAATATTTCTTTACATATCATTAAAAATTTATTATTTTTTGTTTCCCATGTATCACAAATATTTAATAACACTTTTCTTGAATTTTGACTATAAAATACAGCCATTAAAATAGCATTAAACCAACAAGTTCCATTAAATTGTGGTATAGTCATAATATTTTTACAAAAATGTTTTTTACTTTCCATTTATTATTTATTATATTTTTTTAATATTCTTTTTGAAAATAATGATTTTCCTCCTCTTTTTGTTCTTTTTGTACTTCTTAATTCATATATTTTAGGAGATAATGTTCTTTTTGTATTTCTTAATTCTTCTATTTCTGGTGATCTCAATAAATCATCATTAGCAATTTTAAAATATTTTTTTATTTCTTTATATAGTATTTCTTGTAATCTTTTAGTTGATAATTTTTCATTTTCATCAAAATCTCTATCAAATTCTTTAATTAATGTTTTTAATTGTTCTTCGTCAGTTATTTCTTTAATATCGTGTATATCTTTAATAATTTCTAAAAAACTAGAACTTAATGATAACATTTTATCATAATCTTTTTTGTCGCTATCTATACTTTTTGTAGATTTCTCATCATTAACTCTAATATATACTAATGATCCATTTTTTATGTTATCAAAATTAAAAACAAAGCTTCCTTTTTCTTTTTCTTTAAGTGTTGTAATTTTACAACTATAATTATTAAAAATAAATTCTTCATTTTTATTCAAATCCCAGTCATATTCAAATAAAGGACAAGCTAATTTATTTTCTTCTGTTTTTTCTGTTTTTTCTATTCCCCAACTATTAAATATATATTTTTTATCTTTACATCTTAAACCTGCTATTGCATGTAATTCTGTGCTATCTGGGTTAATTGTATTATAACTTGATAATAAACAAGATTCTAATTTATATTTACGTCCATTAAATTCTATTTCATCTCTATGTTCTTTTAAACCTTCTATTTTTATATTTCCATAATTTTTAAATTCAGCATCATAAATATCTTCAAATTCAGATTTAATATTTCTTATTATATCATAACATTTCTCTATTGTTTCAGTAGCAACTTTACATTTATTTGAAGAATGAAATATTAAAACATCTGGAACATCATCTAGTATTTCTTTAATTTCATCAATCTCATTTTTAACAGCTAAATTTCCTATTATTTCACTGTCAATATAAAGTTCTTTTGTCGTTTTATCAAATAATAAAGATTTAAAAAATTTATATAAATTTAAAAAATATTTATCATGATATTCTGAATATGTTATATCTAAACATTTTACACCTAAATTTTTATAAACACTATTTATATAATAAGTATGTGCACCTATTTCATTATATCCTATTTTTCTAATAGTTTTTTTTATTCTTTTTTTTAATCTTTTATTTTCAAAATTATTTAACATATTAAGTAATATTACTTCAGGCTTAAATTTATTAAAAAATAATACTGCTTCTTTAGAATAAATATAATATTTTAATAATATTTCTTTACATATCATTAAAAATTTATTATTTTCTGTATCCCATGTATCACAAATATTTAATAACACTTTTCTTGAATTTTGACTATATAATACAGCCATTAAAATAGAATTAAACCAACAAGTTCCACCAAATTGTGGTATAGTCATAATACTACTACAAAAATCCTTTTTTATTCCAGTTTCCATTTATTATTTATTATATTTTTTTAATATTCTTTTTGAAAATAATGATTTTCCTCCTGTTCTTGTTCTTTTACCTCTTAATTCGTCTATTTTAGAAGAAGGTGATGTTCTTTTTGTTTTTCTTGATTCTTCTATTTCTGGTGATCTTAATAAATCATCATTAGCAATTTTAAAATATTTTTTTATTTCTTTATATAGTATTTCTTGTAATTTTTTAATTGATAGTGTTCTATCTACCTTAAATTTTCTATCAAATTCTTTAATTAAAGTGTTTAATTGTTCTTCGTCGGTTATTTCTTTAATATCATGTATATCTTTAATAATTTCTAAAAAACGAGGAGTACTAAATGGTAATATTTCATAAACTTTTTCTTTACTATCTGAACTTCTTGAAGATGACATATCATCTTTTTCGCTATCTTTATTTTCTATAGGTTGCTCATCATTAACTCTTATATATACTAATGTTTTATTTTTGGATCTATAAAAATTAAAAATACAATCATCTTTTTTATCTTTAACTAAATCACATGATTTTTGTGTAAAACATATTTCATCATCATAATTTAAATCCCATGGATAAGGTATTAAATTACATGCTATATATATATCTTCATCAATAAATTTTTCTTTTTCTAAATATGTTTCTTTAGTATCCCAACCATTATAAACATATTTAAAATTATTACATTGTAAACCAACTGCTGCATGTCTTATACTACTTGATGAATCATTTGTATTATAACTTGATAATAAACAAGATTCTAATTTATATTTACGTTCATTAAATGTTATTATATCTCTATGTTCTTTTAATCCGTCAATATTTTCTAATATTCCATATTCTTTATTACTAGCATTATAAACATGTCCTAATCTAACATTACATTTTTTAACATCTTTATAGCAAGATTCTATTATACTATTATAAACATCAGAAGAATGAAATATTAAAACATCTGGACCATCACCATATAGTATTTCTTTAATTTCTTCAATCTCTTTGCTACGCTTTAAACTTTTAATTGTTTCATCATCAATATAAAAATCTCCATTTTCTGCTATCATCAAATATTTAAAAAATTTATATAAATTTATAAGATATTTATTACTATCTTTTAAATATGTTATATCTAAACATTTTACACCTAAATTTTTATAAACATTAGTTATATAATGAGTATTTCCACCTATTTCATCATATCCTTTTTCTCTAATAGCTTTTTTAATTTTTCTTTTTATTCTTTCATCTTTAAAATTATTTAACATATGAAATAATATTACTTCTGGTTTAAATTTATTAAAAAAAACTACTGCTTCTCTTGAATATTTATAATATTTTAATAATATTTCTCTACATATCATTAAAAATTTATTTTTTGTATCCCATGTATCACAAATATTTAATAAAATTTTTCTTGAATTTTGACTATATAATACAGCCATTAAAATAGCATTAAACCAACAAGTTCCACCAAATTGCGGTATAGTCATTACATTACTACAATCAACCACCATTATTTAAAGTTCCCTTTTATTCTATATATAATTATTAATTTAAAATTTTTTGTAGTTCATCTTTTGTTTTTGCTGTTAAATTTTTTAATGTTGGAAATTTTACTTTTATTTTTTCTATCAAATCTTTTTTTGTCTCTTTTTTTATCTCTTTTATATTTTCAATTGTTTTAAATAACATAATTTGTAATTCTTTTGTTGAATATTTTTTATCTATATTAATATTTTTTTTATGAAGTTCATAAATTAATTCTTTATATGTTAATTTTTCTATTTTACTTATTTTAAAAACTATATCTAATAATTCTATTTTTTTCAATATATTTAAATTTTTATATTTTGGATAAAATTTTTTAATAATTTCTATAATTTCATTTTTAGTATATTTAGAATAAATTTTCTTTACTGAAGAA
>Ga0172367_10003501_pt1 | contig 20299 bp, 14 predicted proteins | sample Lak10m_FD_114542 | JGI IMG/M metagenome (GOLD analysis project Ga0172367, IMG submission 114542) | Freshwater microbial communities from Kabuno Bay, South-Kivu, Congo - kab_022012_10m | ecosystem: Environmental > Aquatic > Freshwater > Lake | place: Democratic Republic of the Congo: South-Kivu...
GTGTATGTTCCTGCTCAAGATATAAATAGGCCAGCGTTCCGAAAACGATAAGAAGAAACGTTGCAAACATGACAATTTTTGAGTTTAAGGTAATCATGTTTACCCGGTGAACATACGATTTGCGTGTCCTGAAATATTCGGCAAGCCACCTCACCTGGCTTCTGCAATACTGGTAAAGGTTAAGCAAAACAGGAAATCCGATACCGCCCAGCACAATTAGGTTTGCAATCCACACATGAACGCTGTAATTGGTCCTGATCCGGGCGTCATATAAATTATCTGTCAAAGTAGAGAAGCCCGCATTGCAAAATGCCGATACAGCGTGAAAAATGGAAAACTTCAGGTTGTCACTGGCCGAACCCAACGCATTTTTTTCGAGCGACAAAAAAATCATTGCAGCTCCAATCGCTTCAATCAGCAAGGTTATCAGTACCACTTTCATGAGCGATTTGATGATAGCATCGAAACTATCCTCGCTCAGGTAATCGCGCAGCATTGATTGCTCGCGCAACGATGACTTTTCCTTGAAAAAAATTCCGAAGAAACTGGTGATGGTCATTACCCCGATTCCCCCAATCTGGATGAGTGCCATAATAATGAACTTGCCCAAAAAAGTATAGCGGGTGGCCGTATCAACTACGGTAAGCCCCGTAACACAAACCGCACTGGTTGATGTAAAAAGGGCATCGGTAAACGAGATGGGGCTGGTGGTTGACATGGGCATCATCAGGAGCATTGCCCCTGCAAAAATTATAAATGCAAAACTTACCATGAACAATTGAGCCGGGTTCATCACCTTGACCAACAGGTTAATTTCCATTCGTGACAATTCGAGAAAGAACAGCAGTAACGACAGCATCTGTACGGCCGAGGTTTGGTAAAGGTAGTACTCGAATGTCTCGCCGTAACTGACAACAAAAATCGGGAAGAAAAACAGAACCAGAAAAATACCAATAACAAACTGGGCTATAAACACTTTCCGGTTGCCCGTACTTCCTTTGAAAAAGATGGCCCGAATCAGATAAAGAATTCCGATAATTGAATAGCTAATCCTAAAATAGAGGTTATGTATCTGAATTTGAGAGGCCTGATTTGTTCCTGGAAAACCTATATCCATAATGGCCAAAACAAAAAGCCCTAGTGTAAAAGCAAACAACACCCAATTGATGATGCTTCTCAGGTTAAGCAGGTCTCTGTTCCAATTGAAATTCTGAAAATAACTTTTTGGTAAACGCATAATTTAAGAAAAAACGAAGCAAAATTAGTTCAGTTTTATCAATCTTCTTAACAAAAGTCCCTTTTATTTTCTGAAGGTTAATTATTTATTGTGCAGATAGATTAACTCTTACAATTATCAGCAAAGATCCCGGATTGCAACACCTGACAGATCGGGCAAATTAGAGGGCCTTTTACCTGTTCATCTTTGTAAAGTACTAATATTGTTCTATTTTTGTCTCCAATTTGGATTTTAAAACCGACTGTTTTTCAATAAAATCAGACATTTAAACTGCACTAAATGTTCACACATATCTCCCGTTTTATTCTTAAGCACAGAACTTTCCTGATAGTTTTACTTACCCTGCTTACCGCTTTTATGGGGTACAAAGGGAAAGATGTTACGATGTCGTATGAAAACGCATCACTTCTTCCGGAGAAAGACAGTACCCGGATTGAGTACCTTGAATTTAAAAAACTGTTTGGCGAAGACGGGAATGTTATCGTGATTGGAGCAATCAATCCAAATTTATTTGAACTGAACCAGTTTAACAGCTGGACGGATTTGGGCGACAGTATTAAAGCCATTGATGGCGTTCAGGAGGTAGTGAGCCTTTCAAGAGCCATCAACCTGGTAAAAAACGAAGAAACACACCAGTTTAACATACAACCTATTGTAACGGAAAAACCTTATTCGCAGGCACAGGTTGATAGCCTGAAAAACCTTATTCTTGGCCTGAAGTTCTACGAGGGAATGCTTTATAATCCGAAAACGCAGGCCACCCTCATGACGGTTACACTGGATAAAAAGAAGCTCAACGATATCAGCCGTATAAAACTGATCGACCGCATTGTAAAAACGGTTGACAGATACAAAGCCCAAACCAATGTCGAGATTCATTTCTCCGGAATGCCCTACATCCGGACAGTCACCATGCAAAAGGTGAAACACGAACTTTTCCTTTTCATCATTATAAGCATTGCCGTAGCTGCATTTATCATGTTCCTGTTTTTCAGGTCGCTGCGGGTGGTGGCCAGTTCATTGTTAATTGTCGGAATCAGCATTGTTTGGGTGGTCGGAACGCTCGTGCTGTTCAACTACAAAATCACTATCCTGACGGGTGTTATTCCGTCGCTCATTGTCATTATTGTGATTGAGAATTGTATTTATATCCTGAACAAATATCATTGGGAATACCGCAGTCATGGCAATAAGATGCGGGCATTGTCGCAGGTAATTCACCGCATCGGGTTTGCATCACTGATGACCAATGCCGCCACTGCCTTGGGTTTTGCCGCATTTATTCTGGTCCCGAACCAAATGTTGCGCGAATTTGGAGTGGTCACTTCCATCAATATCATGGTGCTTTACGTGCTGACGATCACTCTTTTGCCAATTATCTTCAGTTTGCAGGCGCCGCCATCAGCCAAACACATCAAACACCTCGACAATAATTTCTTTGGAGCGGTGCTTGATAAAGTCATTTACCTGATCAGCAACCGGCGCAACCTGATTTACAGTATTGCTGCCGGATTGGTGGTGGTAGGTTTTATCGGTCTGAGTATGATGAAAACCTCCGGAAAAGTTGTGGACGACTTCCGAAGTGATGACCCAACCTTAATCGACCTGAAATTTTTTGAATCAAATTTCGGTGGTGTTATGCCTTTCGAAATTTCGGTGGACACCAAAAAACCCAACGGAATTCTGGCTTATCCAACCATTCAGAAAATTAACCGCTTGCAGGATTCCATTAATCTTCATCCTGAATTTTCAAGACCACTTTCGCTGATTGAAGTCTTCAAATTTGCCCGGCAGGCCTATTTTAACGGCGATTCGAGCCAGTATTCACTGCCAAGTTCGATGGAAAAAAACTTCATTTTCAGCTACATCCCTCAAAATGTGCAAGGGGAAGGAACGGGCTCTGGTCTCCTCAATTCGTTTGTCGATTCAACCAAACAGATCACCCGCTTAAGCTTCCAAATGGCCGACATCAGTACCAATCACATGGATTCGCTGATGACCAAAATTCTGCCGCAGGTTGACAGTATTTTTGATCCGGCCAAATACACGGTAAAAGTGACCGGCAACAGCGTGGTTTATGCCAAAGGAACCAACTTCCTGATCAAAAACCTTTTTGAAAGTGTGCTAATTGCCATTGTCCTGATTTCGATTTTGATGGCATTCTTGTTCGTTTCTTTCCGGATGATTCTGGTGTCGATGGTTCCCAACATTATTCCACTGGTTATCACGGCCGCCATCATGGGTTTTGCCGGAATTCCGATTAAACCCTCAACCATTATCGTTTTCAGTATTGCATTGGGTATTTCTGTCGATAATGCCATTCAATATCTTTCGCGCTACCGGCACGAGCTGAAAGCCACCGGCGGAGCCATCAAGCAATCGGCACTGAGTGCCTTGCACGAAGCCGGGTTCAGTATGATTTACACCAGCATTGTACTGGTATTGGGTTTCAGCGTATTCATCGTTTCCGAATTTGGTGGTACGCAAGCTCTCGGAATCCTCATCTCCACCACCCTGCTCATCGCCATGTTCTTCAACGTCATGGTTCTGCCTTCGCTGCTGCTCACGCTCGACAAACGACTGGTGAGCAAGTCGTTTACCGAACCCATTGTGGAGATCTACGAAGAAAACGAGGAAGAAGACAAAGAGTTGGCCGAAGAATTTCCGGAAGAAAAAGAAGCATAAAGATATCTTTGACGCGTAATATATAAGGGATTTCATCTTTAGTTAGAGATGGAGTCCCTTTATTAATTTTACGCCTAATTATTTATACTTTTAAAACCAGCTAAACATTATCTGCCATGAAAACTACTTTCCGTTCGTCGCTCCTTCTCACCCTGTTGGTTAGTTTCGTTTTATGTGTTCAGGCACAAAACTTTACCCTAAAGCAAACGCATGAAAACGGCGTGTACAAACGCGGAGAGAAAATTCAGGTAACTTTAATTTCGGATCAGATTGGTACTGATTCCATCTCCATTAAAGTCATGAAAAACAACAATCAGCCTTTGCTCCGAAAAGCGATTTTGTCAACGAGTAATCCGACAATCGTATTTGAAGGTTCGTTTAAAGAGCCGTGTTCGGTGATGGTGGAGGCCCGGCAGAAAGACAAAAAGCAACTGATTGGGATGATTGTTGCACCTGGGAAACTGAAACCCGGAACCGATTGCCCGAAAGATTTTGAGGCCTACTGGACCGGAGAAAAGCAAGCCTTGGAAGCGCTCCGCATGGAAGTAAAAACAAAAGACATGGCGGTGGACGACGAAAACTACATTTGCCAGGATGTGGAGATCAACTGCACCGGACCAAAACCGGCACGCGGCTATTTTGCCAAACCGAAAAACGCCAAAGTCAGATCGCTGCCCATTGTACTGATGGTTCATGCGGCAGGTGTAAAAGGCGACTGGTGCCGGTCGGAAGTTAAAAATGCAATGAACTATGCCAAAAAGGGAGCGCTGTGTTTCGACCTGAATGCTCACGGAATGCTGAACGGGCAACCCGACGAATATTACGCAGGCCTCGAATCGGGCGAATTAAAAGATTATTATGCGCAGGGAATGGAAAACCGCGACGATTTTTATTTCCGGGGAATGTATTTGCGATTGATGCGCACCATCGAATTTTTGACTCGTCAGCCGGAGTGGGACAAAAAGCGAATTATCGTGATTGGCGAAAGCCAGGGCGGCGGACAGGCACTGGCTGCTGCTGGTTTGGATCACCGGGTTTCGGCGGTAGTGGCAACAGTTCCGGCCATGTGCGACTGGGGCGGAACACTCGTCAATCGTAAAGGCGGCTGGCCGCAACCTTTCGACCGAAACGGTGATCGCGAAAAAATGCTGAAAGTTTTACCTTATTTCGATACCGCTCACATCTTGAAGAATTCAACTGCCACCATAGTGGTTGAAATTGGGCTGGTCGATCAAACCTGCCCTTCCACTTCTATTTATGCGGCCATCAATCAGGCCAAAGGTGAGAAAATCATTTTCCCGGTTTCCTACCGCGAACATAGCTGGCCAATAACCGAACAGCGCAAGCACTGGGATCCGGTGGTCTTCAATCCGAAGAATACTTTTGTCGATAATTATCTGAAATAAACCGATATCATGCAAGACACCATTGCCTTTGGGCTGCTCTGCTTTACCTCGTTTTTCACGCTGATCAATCCGTTGGGAACAATGCCGATTTTCATGACCATGACATCGGAACTCGACGTCCAACACCGCAATGCCACCGCCAAAAAAGCCTCGATTGTTGGGTTTATTACCATCGTGATTTTCGCACTTTCAGGGCAGCTGCTGTTTAATTTCTTCGGAATCTCGGTGAATAGTTTCCGCGTAGTTGGCGGGGTCATTTTCTTTATCATGGGAATGGATATGCTTCAGGCCAGGCTGGGACAAGTCAAGATAAAAGAGTCGGAAGTAAAAAGTTATGTCAGTGATATTTCGATTACCCCTTTGGCGATACCTATGATTTGCGGTCCGGGAGCAATTACCAATGCGATAGTACTGATGGAAGATGCCACAACTTTCGAACTGAAATTGGTTCTTTTTGCTTCAATCAGTGTGGTAATGCTGATAACTTATTTGATCCTGTATAGCTCGTCAAAGATCATTAAATTTCTGGGACAAACCGGCAACAATGTCATGATGCGATTGATGGGCCTGATAGTTATGGTGATTGCTGTCGAGTTTTTCTTCAGCGGGATTAAACCTATTATTCTCGAGATGATCAAACAGCCATAATACATCTTTTTAATAATCAGAAGACTAATCGTTCATCCCAATTTTTATCATCCTATGGAATCGAAGAAAAGCAAATCGTTTAACTATTACATGCGTGGGTTACACCGCGACATCGGTTATTTTACTTTCGGACTTATGGTAATTTATGCGTTAAGCGGAATGGCGCTAATCTACCGAAATACCGATTTTTTGAAACACGAAGTTACTGTTGAGAAACAGTTAAAACCCGACATGGCCATTGAAGATGTTGGAAAGGAGTTGCGTATTCGTGAGATTAAAGTGACCAAAACCGAAGGTGAGATTGTTTTTTTCCAGACCGGTTCTTACAACAAAACATCCGGGATTGCAGTGTTCACCTCCAAGGAAGTTATCTTCCCATTCAATAAATTCATCAATTTTCATAAAGCCATAAGCAGCAAAGCAACACATTGGTTTAATCTGGTTTTTGGAGCACTCGTATTATTTATGGCAGTTTCATCGCTTTGGATGTTTAAACCCGGCACCAAAACTTTCCGCAGAGGTATGATCCTTATTGCCGTTGGAATTCTGTTCACTGTTTTACTGCTCCTTTTTTAGCACTGCCTTTTATATACTCTGACAAATTAAGTGAGTTGATCTGTTAATTTTTTGAAAATATTTTTGGTTCGACAAGTACCGAACTAAAAAAACTAATTATATTTGTGCCATAATTTATCTGCAAAATGGAAGATGCTGAACGAATAAGAAAGCAAAAGGAGCTGATTGAGCAAATCGGACGCGAAAATGAACGCGAAGGTTTTCAGCCTGTGCCTGCGCGGATTTTGGGGCTGTTGATGGTTATGGATAAAGAAGAATACACTTTTGAAGAGATCGTGGAAGAAATGCAGATCAGCAAAAGCTCGGCCAGTACTGCGCTGAAAAATCTGGAGATTCGGGGCATTATCGAGTACATTACTTACCCCGGCGACCGCAAACGGTATTTCCGCTTTGTTTCCGGAGAAATTGACGGATTGATCAATGAAATGGAGAATAAGCTGAAGCGCAATCTATTAGTTATAAACCAGATCATTGACCTGAAAAAAGATCCAAACTCCAGAAATTCAAACTTTTTAAGGACTATTTCAAAAGGAATGGAATTTTTCATTAAAAATTTGGACGAACTAAAAGTAGCGTATAAAAAGGAGCAGTAAATTTTTTTGCCTGTTTAGTTCATTTATTTCCGAACTATTTAAACAATTCAGAACAATACATTAACAATGAAACAATTAGCAATTTTAGTAGTACTGGGGCTCTTTATGGCGCCAACAGAAGGGAAAAGTCAGCAGACCTATTCGCTGAACGACCTGCTGAAACAAGCCATTGAGAACAGCCACCAGATGAAAAAAGCTCAAATGCAGAAAACAGAGAGCAGTTACAAAACCAAAGAAGTGATTGCCAACGGCCTTCCACAGGCGGAAGGAAGCCTGAACTATTCGCGGATGGGAATTCCTGAAATCAGCATATCGCCCGAAATGATGGAAATGCTTCCTGAAGAAATTGCCCCGCTGGTGAGTGGGTTGGCCGACATCAAAGCTTTGCACACCACCTCGGCCGGGGTGACTGTAAGCCAGCTGCTTTACAGTCAATCGTACCTGTCGGGCATTAAACTGGCCAAAAAAGCGGAGGATTTGTACAGTTCCATGCTTCAGAAAACGGAAGAAGACATCATCCACGACGTTTCTTCCAGCTACTATCAGGTGCTGATGAATTACTCGAACCTGAAAATCCTGAACGAGAACATTCAGAACCTCGAAAAGCTGTACAACATCCTGAAACTTCAGTACGAAAACGATTTCGTGAAACAAACCGATGTCAGCCGCCTGAAAGTGACATTGACCAACCTGAAAACAAAACGCGAAACACTCGAAAACGGCATTCAAATCCAAAAACGGATACTGAAAATCATTTCGGGTATTGCTGACGAAAGCGAATTGCAGCTCGACACAGCTGTCATCAGTAAAATGGACTATCAAAAACCTGTAATTGCCGATTTTATTCCTGAAGTTTTGCCCGAGTTTCAGTTGCTGAAAAAGCAGACTGAACTGGCGGGTTTACAGGTCGAGTCGAGCAAAGCGGCGTTTTATCCCAACCTGGCAGCTTTCGGACAATTCAATTACTCGAGCTACGCCACCGAGTTTAAGTTCAAGGATTTCAACAACATGAATACTATCGGACTGAAAGCTACCATCCCGATTTTCAGCTCCGGAATGAGGACACAGCGCGTGAAACAGTCACAACTGAAATTCGATCAAAATCAGGAAGACTTCAACCTCAATAAAAAATACCTCGAAACAGGTTATCAAAACGCCGTAAACTCGCTGCATTCGTCGTGGAAAAATCTTCAGGACCAGCAGGAAAATAAAGAGCTGGCCAGCCAGGTTTACAACCAGGTGAAACTCCAGTTCGACGAAGGAATGGCTTCGCTTACCGACTTGTTAAATGTGGAATCGTCGTTACTTGAAGCTGAAAACCTATTCAATCAGCAACTTCTGAAATACAAACTTGCAGAAATAGAACTCCTCAAAGCCACAGGAAAACTGAAAACATTAATCAATTAAGAAAATAAAAATGAAGACTTTAAAACAAATTTCAGCCATACTGGTCATTCTTGCCCTGGTCGCGCTGGTCGCGTTTCGCCTAAACTCAAATAAAGAAAAAATAAAAGCGACAACAGCACTCGCCTCTCAAACCATCTCCGAAGTTCCGGTAAAAATTGTATCGCCGAAGACGGGAACTATCAGTAAACAAATTTCGGCCACCGGAATTGTGAGCGCCACCGAAGAACTCATGGTTTTGTCGGAAACGCAGGGAAAAGTAAAGAAAATCAATAAAAATGTGGGCGACCGTGTTCAGAAAAACGAAGTGATTGTGGAGGTTGACGATGAAACCATTGCCGCCAATGTGCTGGTAGCCGAAGCCAACTTCGAGCAGCAAAAGAAAGATATTGAGCGCATGGAACGCCTTGAACAGGGCAGCGCCATTGCCAAACACGACCTGGAGAAAGCACGCATTGGCCTTAAAAAAGCCGAAGCCGACCTGATTACCGCCCGCAAAGCGCTGCGCGACACCAAAATTAAAGCGCCCATCTCCGGAATCGTGAATAAACGATTGGTCGAAAACGGACAGTTTGTGGCCGGTGGAATGCCCATCTGCGAAATTGTAAACACCGCCAAACTGCGTATTTGGGTGAAAGTTCCGGAGAAAGACATTTTTAAACTGGCCAAAGGACAACTGGTTAATGTTACCATTCCTGCCTTCCCTGGAAAAACATTCACGGGCAAAATCAATTCGATTGGCGAAAAGGCCGATAACGCGATGAAATTTGATGCCGAAGTGGTGATGGACAACCAGGGCGGCGACCAACGCCTGAAAGCCGGTCTTTTCAGCGAAGTAAAAATTCCGGTTGAAGCTTCGGAAACTATTCTGATCGAAAAAACGGCGATTACCGGAAGCATGAAAAATCCCACCGTTTTTGTGGTGGAAGGCGACAAAGCCGTTAAGAAAGAAATTATTACCAACGAGAGCGATGAAAAATTCGTGGAAGTGGTGAGCGGACTCCAAAAAGACGACCGCATTGTGGTGAGCGGACAGTTAAACCTGAACGACGGCGACCGTGTGAAAATTATTCAATAACCTACAGAAATGAATATTACCGATATATCCATCAAAAGAACGACCATTCCGGTCGTCATCTTTACCATTTTGGCACTGGCTGGTATTTACAGCTACACCCGCCTGAATGTTGAACTGATCCCTAACATCGACATCCCCGTGAACGTGGTGATGACGGTTTACCCCGGCGCCGCGCCCAGCGAAGTGGAAAGCTCTGTCACCAAGCCGATTGAAGATGCCGTTTCGGGCATGGAAGGAATCGATAAACTCATGTCGTATTCGTTTGAGAACCTCTCGGTGGTTGTAATTCAGTTAAAAGACGACATGAACGCGGATATTTCGCTTCAGGATTGTGAGCGAAAAGTGAACATGATTCAAAGCGAACTGCCTGAAGATGCCGAGTTGCCCCGTTTTATGAAAATGGACATGAATATGATGCCGGTTATGAGCATCGCTGCTTCGTCCGACATGCCTGAACAACAATTCTATGACCTTATCGACCTGGAAATTGTTCCGTACATCTCGCAAATAAAAGGGGTGGCCGATGTTGAAATTATTGGCGGTAACCAACGTGAAATTCAACTGAAAGCTGACGCACAGAAAATGCAGCAATATGGTATTTCTCTCTCGCTGCTGAAGCAGATGATTACGGCATCGAACCTCGACTTTCCGGTGGGAACCGTTACCGATGATCAAACCCGTTCATTAATTCGATTGAGCGGAAAATTTACATCGGTTGACGAACTACGCGAACTCATCCTCCGCACACAGCCCGACGGCTCGACTGTTAAAGTGAAAGATGTAGCCACGGTAGTTGACGGGAATAAGGAAAGTACCAAACTGGCCCGTATCAATGGCATTCCGGCAATTGGCCTTTCGGTAAAAAAACAAAGTGGGGCCAACGCCGTTGAAATCAGCGACGAGGTGAACCAGCTTTTCAACGATTTTGAATCCAAATACGCCGATAAAAACCTAAAATTCACCATCGCCAGCGATACTTCTGAATTCACCCGCGACGCCGTAAACAGTGTGATGGTCGATCTGATTTTCGCTATCATTTTGGTATCAGTCACCATGTTGCTGTTCCTGCACAGTTTCCGAAACCTGCTTTTTGTCGTCGTCTCCATACCAACGTCCATCATTTCCACGTTTGTTATCTTCAAACTCTTTGGATTTTCACTTAACCTGATGACTTTGCTGGCCATGTCAATTGTAGTCGGGGTGATTGTTGACGATGCCATTGTGGTTCTGGAAAACATTTACCGCCACATGGAAGAAGGCAAAAACCGCTGGCAGGCCTCACTCGATGCCACTAAAGAACTGGGAATTACCGTCGTTTCCATCACCATTGTGCTGATTGCCGTTTTCCTTCCCATCGGGATGACGAGCGGCATTACCGGCGAAATTCTCCGTTCGTTTTCACTGGTCATCGTGTTCTCCATTTTAATCAGTTTGCTGGTGTCGTTCACCCTGGTTCCGCTGCTGACTTCACGTTTCGGAAAAATTAAAATCCTGAAAAAAAGCAGCCTGCTCGACCGAGTCCTGATGGGATTTGAGTCGGTGGTCAACGCCATCAAAAGTGCCATCATGTCGGCCCTGCATTGGGCATTGAAACACAAAACGGTTACGCTGGTTTCGGCGGTTGTCCTGCTGATCTCATCGTTCATGCTGGTTTCAAAAGGGTACATTCAAACCGAATTTATGGACGCGGGCGACCGTGGTGAATTCATTCTTTCCGTAGAATTGAATAAAAATGCCACGCTGGAAGAAACCGGCAAAATCTGTGCACAAGTCGAACAGCAACTGCTAACTTATCCGGAAGTAGAAATGGTATTTACCAAAGTTGGAGCACAAGGCGGAAGTATGTCGTTTAATGAAACGCCTTATGCCGCAGAAATCAGCGTAAAACTGGTGGACAAAAAGAAGCGTGAGGTGTCGTCAAAAGTGTTCAGCATCAAAACAAAGAACGAAATTTCGGCACTGTTTGCCGGACCAATCTTCAGGGTAAACGAAGTGAGTATTATGGGGACCACCACACGCCCGCTGGAGTTGATCGTTCGCGGAAACAACTACGACGAAGTGCGGAAATATGCTGCAAAAGTGTTTGAAGTTGCCCAGAATGCGCAGGGAACAACCGACGTAAAAACTTCGGACGAAGAGGGAAACATGGAGCTGAACATTGAAATCGACCGCGACAAACTGGCCAAACTCGGGTTGACACTTGGCGAAGTCGGAGCCGAACTTCGCATTGCTTTTGCGGGCGACAATAACCTGAAATACAAAGAGTCGGGCGAAGAATACGACATCAACATCATGCTCGACGAGTTCAATAAAAAGAGCAGGGAAGATGTCGAAAACATGTCACTCATCACCCGCACCGGAAGTGTCGTTAAACTGAAACAGATTGCAACCATTACCGAAAAGAAAGGCGCTTCGCTGCTGACCCGCTTCAACAAGCTGGCTTCGGTAACCATTACCGGTCAGGTAGCCGGAAACACGATTAGCACGATTGGAGATGAAATCAAGACTAATCTGGCCGGAATTGACAAGCCTATCGGAATTGACGTGGTTTATGCCGGCGATCTCGAAAACCAAACCGAATCGTTCGGCAGCTTATTGGTCGCGCTGATCGCTTCTATTCTGCTGGTTTATCTGACGATGGTGGCGCTGTACGACAGTTATGCCTATCCGTTTGTGGTCATGTTCTCCATGCCGCTGTCCATCATCGGAGCATTGCTGGCACTGGCGCTGGCTGGAAAAAGCATGAGCTTGTTCTCCATCATGGGGATCATCATGCTGATGGGGTTGGTGGCCAAAAATGCCATTCTGGTGGTTGACTTTGCCAACGATTTAGTTGAAAAAGGTCACAAAGTTTACGATGCCATTGTTGAAGCCACCAGTCTTCGTTTCCGCCCAATTCTGATGACCAACATTGCATTGATCTTCGGTTTGCTGCCTCTGGCCCTTTCGAGTGGCGCAGGCGCCGAATGGAAAAGCGGTATAGGTTGGGTACTGATTGGAGGATTGACGAGTTCGATGTTCCTGTCGCTGATCATCATTCCGGTGATTTACGTGATGATTTCGAAACTTCTCGGGAAAGACAAACAAAACCTCAAAAAACATCAGAAAGAAGTTGTTTCCATCGAACATGTTGTTCCTGAAGTGAAATCATACAATTAACAAACTAATAGATTACCCTTCCTGATGGCAAAATGCTTTCAGGAAGGGTACAAAAAACAATAGTTATGGAATTTGAAAAAATACAAAACAATGCTTCGGTGATTGAAGCTACGCTCGAAGCGGAAGGCATTATGCCAATTGATGAATTGCAGGACCTCACCAACATGGAGGAAAAAGAAGTATTGGTCGCTTTAGACTGGCTGCGCGAGAAAGACCGTGTACAACTCCTTCCAAACGGAAAAGTTGTTAGCGTGATGCTCGTCTTTTAAGTGCTCCCTTTCAGCACAAAAACATGTTCAGAAAACAAATTAGAACAAACAAAAATGAAACTATTTTGGCACATGCTGGCAGGAATCGCATTGTTCCTAACCAGCTCGTGCGATAAATTAACCGATTACAGTCCCTATGATGCAAACATAGATCACCGCGACCTTAATGCGTTTAATATTGAAGAAATTCAGAATATGCAACAACCTGCCGACTCAGTAGTCTTTGTTGCAATTTCGGATACGCACACCAACTATTCAGATTTAAGGGCGGCAGTAACGACAATCAACAAAATGGAAGGAATTTCTTTTGTAGCTGTTTGCGGCGATGTTACCGATCTGGGGCTGCTTAAAGAATTTGATGACTATTACCACCTGATAAGCCGCTTGAATATTCCTTATGTAACGGTGATTGGCAACCACGATTACCTTTCGAATGGCAAACTGATTTACACCAAAATGTTTGGGCCAACCAACTTTCACTTCGATATCGGCCATTTCAGAATGGTGGTATTCGACAATGTAGTTTGGGAAAACGGGAACCGCGAACCCGATTTCAATTGGTTTCAGGAAACGCTCCCTGTTCCTGAAGGAATGACCAGCATTGCCCTCTATCACATTCACCCCTGGGATCCGCAGCTTGAAAATGGGTACACAGATAAAATGCAGGCCGCCATCGAAAGCAATCCGGTAGCCCTTAGCATTTTCGGGCACGGGCACAACTACAAAGCTGAAGAAATAGCCAGCCGCAACTACCTGATGCTGCCCGATATTTCAAAACGGGGAATGGCACGAATTACGCTCACCGGGCAAACCGCATTAGTTAAAATGATCAACTTTTAAACATCAGTGCTTTGAAAACCAATTGTATTTTTTTGCTTGTGCTTCTTGTTTTACTTGGCACGACGGTTTCTGCTTCAGGAAAAAGAAACAAGAAATTAGTCGATAAAATAATTGCTCCGGATTATATAAACCTCCAATATGCCGGAAACCTGGGACTCGGCTCAGTCGGATTTGGCTATATTTCTGAAAACGAAAAACACAATTTTGGAGCAAGCTACGGGTATCTGCCGTCTTCAATCAACAGTGTGGAGGTCCATACCATTTCGGCCAAGGGTGCTTTCAATTTCAGGAAGCATAAACTTTCAGAAAATGCCTTTGTAAATGGTTATCTCGGCACCAACCTGCTGTATTCCATTACCGACAATACCTACCTGAAATTTCCGGGTTATTACCCATCTGATTATTATTTTGCTAATGCTGTTCATTTTGCACCATTCCTGGGACTGAAAGTCGGTTCAAGAAAAAACATCAGTAAATTTTCGTACATCGAGCTGGGAACTGTGGATTATTATCTGGTCAATCAAATTAAATACCGTCGTTCGGAGTTTAGCGATTGCCTGAATGTTTGCATGGGGATTACCGTTCCGCTAAATAAAAGTTCAGAATAACAGTTACATTTTCAGGAAAACTTAACATTTGAATGAAAAAGGACGTAGGCTAGCCAATCAGTCAGTTTTTTCGACAATTTTGATCCTCGGTACAGAAAACGGGTTGTCGTCTTTACCGCTTTTGAAATCAGAAACAGAACATGTACAGGAAACAAGTTTCAGCTACATTTTGCCTGAAAAGCGGAATGTTGCTGTTGATGATGTTATTTTTCGTATCCAATTTGATGCTGGCTCAGCCGGTCAGTATCTCCGGAAAAGTCACCGATAAAGAAACCGGCCTGCCCATTCCGTATGTCAGCGTGGTGTTTAAAAATACCCAGATTGGAGCACTAACCGACACTCTCGGAATGTTCTCGCTCACCAGCAAGGAAAAACAAGACTCCATCGGTTTCTCGGCCGTTGGATATATCAGCAAAACGCTTTCAGTAAAATCAGGCAGCAAGGAAAATCTTTCGGTCAGTTTAAAGCCTTTGGTTGTCAGGATAAAAGACATTGATGTGATGCCCGACGATGGCCCGGTGCGACGGATTATGAAAGAAATGACCGCCCGTAAAAAGCAAAACAATCCGGCCAAATACGAACGATATGCCTACCGAAAATACACTAAATGGGAATATCATTTGCAGAACGTGGGGCCAGCTCTTGTCAATTCCAGAGCATTCCGGAATAATCAATCCGTATTTAAAACCGACAGCGACAGTACCCGGTTTCTACCCATATATTTTTCGGAACAAATTGCCTACAACGAAATTCAGCGAAATCCTTCCAAACAAAAATCGACGATATTGGCCGATAAAACCTCCGGAGTGGGTGTGCTCGACGACTATGAAATTTCAGGCTACACGAGCGCACTCGATATAGAGATGAATTTTTACGACAACTACATTAACCTGTTTGCCCAAAATTTTGTTAGTCCAATGGCCGACAACGGCTGGTTTTATTACAAGTATTTCCTGGCCGACAGCACCCGGCTTCCTGACGGAAACATGCAATACCGCATCGAATTTATTCCGCGCCGTTTAGGTGACAAAGTTTTTAAAGGTTTCCTGACCACCGAAACCCGCAACTACTCGCTGGTGGAAGTGGACGGAACGCTGGCCACCACCAGTTACCTCAATTTCCTGAAATCGATGAAGCTGAAGGGCAGTCATCAATTGGTGAACGACAGCATACCGTTTTACCGCCGCAACCAGATCGATGCAGTTTTCGATTATGTGCCACTAAAAAACAATCCGAAGAAAAAACCGATCAGCCTGTTCTTTACACAAACGGCGGTAATCGACAGTGTTTCAGTCAATCAGTCAGAAGATGTAAAACTGACAAATGGGAACGGACAATACGAAACCCTCAAACTTCCGGAGTATAACTTGCGAAACAATTCCTACTGGAAGGAACACAGGCTGGAAGATTTAAATCCCCGCGAACTGGAAATTTCGGCCACTATCGACTCGGTGAGCAACATCAGGGCGATCAAATTTGCCGATAACCTTGCCCGAATGACCATGACTGGCTATTACGATTTGGGCAAACTCGAATTCGGACCGTACACCAATGTTTTAAATACCAACAAAGTAGAGGGTGTGCACATTTTCGCCGGAGCCCGTACCAGCGACGAAATCAGCACCCGGTACATGATTTGGGGTGGACTGGGCTATGGTTTTCGCAACCAAAAACTGAACGGAATGGGCGGCTTTGGCTACAAGTTCCCGACGATACACCGGCAATTGGTCAAAATTTCGTACGACGATAAAATTGTACGTGCCGGCGAAAATGAGAAGATTTTGTTCCTCTACGAAAATGCACTTTCGCCCACCGAAAACAATTTGGTTTCGCAGATTTTCAAGCGCGACGAACTCGACGAACTGTTTCGCGAGCAAAAACTGGCTACCGCCTACGAATATGAATGGTACCCGGGACTGATGAATAAACTGAGTGCCAGCTACACCCGGCATTTTTCACCGAAATTTTACCCGTATCTGAGGAATGGCTCACCCATAGACAAGGTTTCGGCGGTGGATGTGCTGCTCGACACGCGGTTTTCGTGGCAGGAAAAAGTGATCGACGACAAGTTTTTGCGCATTTATATGGCCACCGATTACCCGATTGTTCACCTAGCTTTTGGTGGTGGAAAGGTTTTTTATCCGGGCGGCGAAAATTACTACGGAAAAGTTTTGGGTACGGTGGAACAATACCTCCGGATGGGTCAAACAGCCTTTAATTATGCCATCGAAGGCGGAATGTATTTCGGGAAACTGCCTTATACCATGCTCGATATTCCGCGGGGCAACGAAACTTTCGGCTATTATTCGTACGATTTCAACATGCTGAATTTCATGGAATACGTGCACGACAAATATCTCCACGCCTACCTCGAATACCACCTCAACGGATTTATCTTCAACCGACTGCCGCTTTTGAAACGGATTGGCCTGCGCGAAGTTTTTTCGGCCAAAACCATGATAGGTTCTTTGAGCGACCAACATCGGGATATTGTTGAATTTCCGGTGAACATCTCGAAAATGAGCAATCCGTATGTTGAATTGGGTGCCGGAGTCGAAAATATTTTCCGGTTGTTCAGGGTCGAAGCGGTTTGGCGGGTAACGCCAAAATCAACACAGGGGGCACCTTCATTCGGGCTTCGGGCAAAATTCGAGATCAAATTGTAGGCGGGCAAATCGACACTTTCGTAAAAAACATACATTTGCATTTCGTGCAAAAACCAAGCTTTTATGCCAAAATTTTACCTGACCATACTTGGCGTACTTGTCGCCTTTCTTTCCATTTCTCAGCCGCTCACCGTTGCCGAACGCTCCAATTTTGAATCGACGGCCAACGAAAGTGAAGTCAATGAATTTATCCGGCAAATTGATCAGCAATCGAAAATACTCCGGGTCGAAAATATCGCGGTTTCTGCGGAAGGGCGGAATATTCCAATGATGATTATTGCCAATCCGATGATCAAATCTCCGGAAAAACTGGCTACCGATTCACGCATCGTTTTTTACATTCAGGCCAACATTCATGCCGGAGAAGTGGAAGGCAAGGAAGCATCGCTGATGTTTGCCCGCGACCTGATTTCAGGAATGAAACCAGAGCTGTTGAAAAACGCGATTGTGTTGATTTGCCCGAATTTTAATCCCGACGGAAACGAAGCGATCAGCCCCAAAAACCGCACGCATCAAAATGGTCCGAAAAACGGAGTTGGGCTGCGGCACAACGGGCAAATGCTCGACATCAACCGAGACGCCATGAAACTGGAAACTCCGGAGATGAACGGATTGCTGAAAAATGTTTTGCTGAAATGGGACCCGCAGGTGATGATCGACTGTCATACCACCAACGGCTCGTATCACGAAGAACCGGTAACTTTTACCTGGATGATGAATCCGGCAGGCGACCGCAGCTTGATGAATTACATGGAAAAGCAAATGATGCCGGCCGTTTCTTCCACTTTGCGCGATCGGTATAAAGTGGAAAACTGCTTTTACGGCGAGTTCATTGATATGAAAAATCCGGAGAAAGGTTGGGAAGAATATGCTTCGGAACCACGTTACCTCACCAATTATATTGGCGTGCGAAACCGGCTGGCCATCCTGAATGAGAACTATGTTTATGCCGACTACAAATCACGGGTTCTTGGATGTTATGCGCTGCTGAACTCCACTGCCGACTATATTGCTGGAAATGCTGCTTCTCTGAAAAAATTGATCAGCGAAGCTGACCGGAAAACCATCGAACGAGGGCTAAATCCAACTCCGGCCGATTCGTTTCCGATCGCTTACAAAGGCAATTTCATTCAGGAAAAAGTAACTATTAAAACTTACGAAGTGGATGTGGTGACTGGCCCCGACGGACGCGAAACCTACAAAAAGTCGGACCGGAAACGGACAGTTCAGGTTCCCTACCTCGCCCGCTACAACGCCACCCAAAGCGTCAGTTTCCCGTTTGCCTACCTCATTACCTTGTCCGATCCAATGGTAATCAACCTCCTGCAGCGGCATGGCATCCGGGTGAGCAAACTCGCCAAACCGCAGACATTCGAAGCTGAATCTTTCCAAATAACGGAACTGAAAGCCGAGCAGCGTTTAAATCAGGGGCATTTTTTGCAAACGACCAAAGGAACCTGGCAGCCGAAAATCACCGAATTTAAGGCCGGAACGTATGTTATTCGAACAGCGCAGCCGCTGGCCAACGTAGCGGCTTACCTGCTCGAACCACAAACCAATGACGGGTTGCTGTCCTGGAATTTCCTCGACCGCTACCTGCAACCTCAGTGGGGACGCGGGTTTAACGCTTTTCCGGTTTATAAAATCCTGAAGCCTGTTAAAATTGAAGATACTGTATTACCTTCGTTGTAAAATTATTTGATTCGAGAAATGGAACTGATTGTACTGGGTTTTCTGATTTTACTGAACGGTTTTTTTGCTTTGTCGGAAGCCGCGTTGATTTCGAGCAAGAAAGCCCGTCTGGAACAATTCAAGGTGAAAGGTAAAAGCGGGGCCCGCATTGCGCTGAGGTTACTCGAAAATTCAGAAAATTTCCTGTCGGCCATTCAGGTTGGAATTACATTAATTGGCATTGTAACCGGGGTTTATGGCGGTGTAAACATTGCCGACGATTTGACACCATTCTTTGAGAAATACGAATCGGTGGCGCATTATGCGCACGAAATCGCCCTGTCGCTCACCGTTCTGGTCATCACGTTTATTTCGATCGTCATCGGCGAGTTGGTTCCCAAAACCATTGCGCTCAGCAATCCTGAAAAAATTTCAATCCGTGTTGCGCCCATCATTTTTTGGTTCAGCAAAGTCTTTTATCCGTTTGTGCGATTGCTGGCTTTATCAACCAACCTGATCAATAAAGTGCTGGGCATCCGCCATTCCGAAGGACAAATGACGGAAGAAGAATTACGGCACATGATCAAGTTTGCCTCGAACGAAGGGGTAATTGAGGAAGAACAAAACAAGATGCACGAGAAGGTTTTTTACTTCTCAGATAAAAAGGCCAAACACATCATGACTCACCGAAAAGATGTGGAATGGCTGGATATTGAGCAGACCAAAGACGAATTTCATGCCGAGCTTCTGGAACTGAAACACAGCAAAATCATTGTTGGGAAGCACAGCATCGACGAATTTCAGGGTGTATTGAATGTGAAGGAATACCTCATCAATTTCTATTCAAAAAAGCCCGAGCCATTAGCTTCATTGCTTACCGAGCCGCTTGTTATTCCTGAAAATGCCGATGCGCAAAAAGTGCTCGACCTGTTTCGGGAAAAGCAGAATTATCTTGCGGTGGTAGTTGATGAATATGGAAGTTTCGAGGGCATCATCACCTTGCACGATATCATCGAAAACATTATCGGTAATGTTCCTGAAGAAGGCGAACAGCCCGAGCCCGAGGTTTTTGTGCGTGATGATCAAACCGTTTTGGTAAGCGGCGATGCACCGATCGAAACACTGGTTGATTTGATTGAAGATTTTTACATCGACTTCGACGAGATCGACTATTCAACAGTGGCCGGGTATGTTTTCAACCAAATCAATAAAATTCCGGAACTGGGAGATAAAGTCGTTCTGAAAGATTGTGTGATTGAAGTGGTTGACATCGACAATAACAAGATTGACAAAGTTTTAATTACAAAGACAAAATAAACTGAGAGGGTAAAATACCTGGGTCTGTTCAATTAACTGTGTCATCCAATAATTTTTCTTTTCCAAGGCCCTCCCAAAAACACAAGGGTTTTGGAAAAGAAAAATTTTATCTTGTAAATCGTTCATCAAAAATAATTGATAA
>Ga0172367_10003503_pt1 | contig 20290 bp, 18 predicted proteins | sample Lak10m_FD_114542 | JGI IMG/M metagenome (GOLD analysis project Ga0172367, IMG submission 114542) | Freshwater microbial communities from Kabuno Bay, South-Kivu, Congo - kab_022012_10m | ecosystem: Environmental > Aquatic > Freshwater > Lake | place: Democratic Republic of the Congo: South-Kivu...
CGCCATTCGCCAAGGCACCGAATTGATCGTCGTTTCATTCGATGACATCACGGACAGTGACATGCGTCGAATTGCGTTTGAGGAAGGCGTGCTGCGTCACCTCAAATATCGGGAAGATTGAACCACCCACCCACAGGAGCCACCATGGCCAGAAAGAAGAAAGTATCCGCAGCTTCCATCGTCAAGGAACGTCAGGAGCAAGGGTTGAACCAGAGGGACTATTGGGCCCAGTTTGGCGTCACGCAATCGGGCGGTAGCCGGTATGAGTCCGGTCGCAACATTCCCAAGCCCCTGACGATCCTGATGGCCCTCGCCGCGAATGGCAAGGTCACCAAGAAAGACCTGCTCGACGCGCAGAAATAGCCGTCGTGTCGACTTCATGCACTGACTGCGCGCTGTGCGAGTCGCGCACGCAAGTCGTTTTCCCGACGCCCTGCCCTCCCGGTGGCCTGCTGGCCATTGGCGAGGCGCCCGGCGCTGACGAAGATGCCGCCGGCGAAGGTTTCGTTGGAAGCGCCGGCAAGCGTCTCGACATGCTCCTGGGCATTCACAAGCTAGAGCGTGGAAGACACTATGGCGTGGCCAACATTTGCCGCTGCCGTCCTCCGGACAATCGGAAGCCACGCGAAGAAGAGATCGCTGCCTGCCTACCAAAGCTCGTGCAGGCGATCCTCGACATCCACCCAAAGGTGCTGCTGCTCGTTGGCGGCGTTCCCACCAATGCGTTTCTCCGGCCCGGCCCACTGAACGAAATCATCGCTGAACATGGCGAAACCGGGTATATCGATCCCACCACATGCCGCCAAGAGATCCTACCGCTGGTGGATCAGGGCATCCGTGCAATTCCTTGCCCCCACTCGTCAGGATTGGCCTGGTTCCGCAAGTCCCCCTCGGGGCTGCCGTGGAACGTGATTGGAGTGCAGCAGATCCAGATCGCGGTCGATTGGCTGTAGCAAACACCCGCCTCGCGTGGGTGCAAGGAGTCAGCGGCCGATTCGGAACAACCCCGGCGTTCCCTTGAGTGCCGTATAACCCGCCTGGGACGGGCACCACGGCATGTCGAGCGTCTGTGTGAAGGGCACCCGTTTGCCTTCCTTCGTGGCCACGTCGCGAACATAGAATACGATCCGGAGCTGCCGGCAGACCTCGGCCTCCGTTGGCAGCGGTCCCAGCACTTCCACCGTTGCGCTTGCCTCTCCGGTCGTCTTGGTGAGCTGGACGATCCGCTCCATGCTCTTGCCGCTAAGGGTGCCGGAGGTCTTGGCGCCGCCAGCAACCGCCTGCCGGACAAGATCGCCCAGTTCAACCGCGTTTCCCGTCAGCGGCAGCAGCAGGGCGGCAAGCAACGCGAGATCAGTTCGGCGCATAGTACGCTTTCAGTTTCTCGACGACGGCCGGAACCTTGCTCTGGATCGTCGCGACGTCCGGGTGTTGCGCCTGCCGCACCATGTCGTTGACGAATTCGCTCATATCGATCCGGTTCCAGTCGATCACGGTCAGGTCCGCCTCCGAGAAACCGCCGCAATCTCGCCCTGGGTTTCGCCCGAGTTGGGGCAAGCCCTGCGCGTTGATAATGCGCGCGAGCTTCGAGTTGTAGCAGCAAAAGTGCTGGGTACAGCTCTTGAACAGTCCGAACAACCCTCCGTCATCACAATCCTCGCCACCCGAAATACACAGGTTCGCCCCGCGCATCATGCCGAGCTTCATTTCCTCTTCGTTGCAGGCCGTCAGCGATTGATACACGGTCATGGCCATCGAGAAGCCGAAGCTGACGGGATCGAACGACAGGGATAACCCCTCGATGCCAAACATATTGGTGATCAGTTCGGTTGGACTGATCGCCCCCAGCAACTCCGAGGATAACGGGCTCCCGGTCAGGAACTCGAGGCCCTGGCTGATGCTTCCGGCCACGCCGGCGGCGGTCTCGCCGTAGGATAGGACCATCCCGCCCATGCTGATCTGCGGCGTGAAGCTCGTGTTTGGTTCCCACCCGAGCATGCCCTGCTGGCCCCACGCCGACACTGCCCGTTCGACCATCCAAGGCGCATCCGACTGGAACATCAGGTCGTAACAGACATCCGTCGCCCCTTTCCAGCCATAGGACAACACTTCGCCCCCGATTCCGGACAGCGCGCTGAAGGCCGCCCCGGACATCACTGATGAATTTGGGCGGGCCCCCCCGGATGTGTCACAGCAGTCGGTGGAAAACCCCGTGTTCTTCGATTGGCATGTCTTGGAAATGCCCGAGAAGACAGACCCGCCGCTCCTGTAGACACCCGCCTCCCGACCGACCTCCATTGCGACCATCGCCCGTCCGAAGTCCGCATCGTTCGGATAGCCTGAGTCGATACAGTTCTGAGTGCCGTCAGGATTCGTCGTGCAGCCCACCCGGGAGACGCAATCCTTCGTCGTTACGGTCTGCGCCTCACTCGACGGGCATTGGTAGGTGAAGGTCCGGCGCTCGCAGATGCCGTCGAAGGGCGCCGCGTAATACTGGCTGCAGGTATCCGACACGTATTGGCAGTTGCGGGCATCGAGGCTCGCGCAGTTGCTGCTGTTGTCGCCCTTGTCGCCGACGCACTGGTAGGAGTCGCGGTACTCCCAGCAGCCGCCCACCTGCTCAAGGGTGACGTCCTTGCCGGAGATTCGCTTAACCGCGGCCTGGTCGATGCAAACGCTGTCGACCTTGCGGCACTGCCCTGCAAAGCCGCTATTGGCCAGCGCCAGAACGAGGGACAGGAATGCGACGGCGCGTTTCATTGCGACAGCGACTCCAACTCGCCGCACTCGTCAATCTCGGTTACCACAACCGAGTCCTGATGGGACGGCAGCGACCAGGTGGTCGTAAACCAGCCCCATGAATCACTCGACGAATCGTTCTTGGCGCGGTAGGTCAGGTTGAACGTGCCATTCGAATAGGACAGCGACGCTGGCAGGTCAGCTGTTACGACCTGCGAACAGCTAGAACCTCCAAACTCGTCGGTAATACAGGACTGTCCAACCGTATAGATCGACACGTTAGCCGACCCGACCGTGAGCGTTCCGAAGTTAGCCGAACCCGATCCCCACTGAAAATCAGTCGCGCTGCGACTCACGTTCTGCACCGTCACCTGGTTGTTCACCGGACACCCCACGCCTTGCAGCGTCACCGAACCGCCGCCGTTCCAATGCCCCTCGCCCATCACCTTGTCGAAGGGGCACTCGAAGATTTCCGTGAGGTCCTGGTTGAACGTCGCCGAGGTGATCGACCACCACGTTCCGTTGTCGCGCAACACCTGATACATCGCAGTGCCCCGGCAGGTGCCGCTCGCGCAGCCGTTCGAGCTGATCACCACCCGGTAGCCCGCCGGCGTCCCGATGACGTCGTTGTAGAACGTCCCGCTGGCCGGCACCAGGAAGTCGTGGGTGGGGGTATGAAGCCGCAGGCCCTCTTCGCCGGCTTTCGCATACACATAGAGTTCCCCGCCGAAGGGCGCGAGCATGGTTTGCCCGACCTGCCCCATGCCTGTATAGCCCTGCGTCACCGTGACCACCTTGTAGCGCCGGCAGGTATGCAGCTTGACATCGCTCCCCGCGACGCAGGTTTCCGTGGTGAAGGTTGGCGCGAGTGTTTGCACGACGGGCGTGCAGTTCAGTTCGCTGGTGGTGAGGCTGATGCCCTTCTCGCTCAACAGGCCTGACGGATCGCTCGCCGCTCGCCGCGCCATACTCAGGAGGGGGTCGGACTTGGAGATCGATTCGGTGGGCGTTGCAAGGCCGCCCTCGTACATATTCACGGCGGCGCACTCGGCGTTCTCCGCCTTCTGGGCCGCGGTCAGGTTTTCGCCTTCGGTAGGGACGTAGATCTTGCAGCTCGCCTTGCGGGCCATGCCAGCCGCGCTCATGTCGCCCTTGCCGCCGGCGAAGACCGAGGCCTCCGGGCGCGTGACGTTGCCGAGGTAAAGCGACCCCATCTGCCCCTGTGCCGAGCCGACCAGCGCCTCGCGGTTCTGCCCGGCGGCGTTTTGCTGGTAGCCGAGTTCAGCCCCCGCCGCGTAGGCTGACGCTCCATCAGCAAAGGCGGGCAAGGGGAGCATGGCGACAAGCGCTCCAACCAAAGTGCCTCGCAAGTTCAAGCGGGCGCTCCCTCCAGAACTACTGGTGAGAAGGTTGTAAGCGTTGCCGCCAATGCTCTCGCTTTCGCCCTTTCCAATTCACGCGCCTTCTGGCGCTCGACTCGCAACGCCTTTTCATGCCGTTCACGCGCTTCGGCATCACGTTTCCGTTGCAACCACTCGCTACCGAGGGCCGCACCGCTCGCCGACATCAAATAGCCTGACCCATTGGGTCGCAAGTATCCCCGCCCAACCAGGACGCGAAGAACGTAGCTTCGGTATTTCCTTCGCGGCTCAGTCCGAACAATATCGGCGACTGCCTTTTCCATGCGGGCACGCTTAACCTCCTTCCCCGCCTCCAGGTCGCGCTCCCGAATTCCGCTCAGGCATTTCCCCAGCAGAGCCGCATCCCCGTTTTTTCCCAGCCAGCGTTTCAGTAGCCAGGCTTTCCTGCGTTCCTCCGCTTCACGCCTTTCCGAAGAGCTGCGCCGCACTTTACTCATTTCCGCTCCTTCGCCAGTTTTTCCAGCCGCTCCCGCGCCATCGCCGCCATCGCCTTATTGCCCCTCTCGCGTATCGTGCGCAGGGCCAGTTCGAGGCTCACGTCACCATAGACCTTCGCAAAGCTTTCCGGCGCCGACACGTCACCGCTCGGGTTCATCCCGTCCTGATTGGCAATCACGATGGCCGGCACCTTGTCGACCTCGAACTGCTGGAACCACTCGGGATGAATCAGCCACGGCACGTCGCCTTTCGGCGTCGATTCGAGGGCCTTGGCCGTGGTCTTTTTTAGCGAGCCTTCGTGCAGGCCGCGCAGCACCAGCACGCCACCCATTTCCCGTGCCTGATTGACGTAGGACTCCAATCGCGCCAGCGGCATCGAGAACGATACGAAAACGAGGATGCGGGGTGGTACCCGGGTTGCGCCCTGCTCCTTGCGGACCCGCGTCGCATACTTGTCCATCGCCTCCTGCAGTGTCATCGGTACGCTGCCGGGTGACGCCGCCCCGAGGATGTCCGCCGGCGGCACGAAACCGCTCTTGATCGACGACTTCGCCAGCTCGTTCATGCGCCGGACGCTCTGCTCGTGCTTCTGGTCCGCAAGGCTCGCGCTGCAAATCGTGGCCAGCAGCAGGGCCGTTACCGTTTTCCGCATCACCGCACTCCCACGCCCGAGCAACAGTCGCGCTTCACGCCGACCAGGTAGGAAAAGTCCTTGCCGCTCACCGGCACCTCGAACCCGCCGCTGCCAACGGTGGTTCGGCCGATGGGATCGGCGCATTTGCCGTTGCCCTTCTTTGTCTGCGGGATGGGCAGCAGGCGCTGCGTCTTGTAGGCGCCCTTGTCCATGATCGGCAGCGGGTAGTAGCCGCACAGGCCCTCCTCGCCCCAGCGTCCCCACATGGCACCCATCGCGTGCATGTGGGCGATGATCCGGTGGGTGAGCAGGCGACCTGTCTGGTCGCCGCTTACACGGGCGCCAACATGGCCGACGAAGGGCAGCGCGTGGCCGTTGCAGCCCGACGCCCAGATCATCGACGACACCGGGCAGCCCACCGTGGCCGAAACGCAGTCGTAGGCCGATGCCGCGCCCGCGATCGGGTTGGCGAAGGCAAAGGCGTACGGAGTCGTCAGAAGATTCAGCTTCGTATCGATCCACGTCGGGTCGAGCGGGCTGATCCACGCAAGATCGAAGGGCGACTTGTCGGTGCAGTCCGAGTCGAGAATCGCACCGAGCAGGCCCATCAGCGGATTCACGTAGAAGTTCACGTTGCCGAACCAGTACGGGATCTGCGGCTTGCCCTCGGTCGCGCCCATCGCCGGCGACGGCGAGAACAGGGTGTCGCCGGGGCCGGCATCGATCCGCGCGCCGCCGAGCAGCGGGAAGCAGTAGGGCGTGTAGGTGACATCCACCATGCGGCTGTACTCGGTGAAGCTGTGGGGGATGCCGAACACCGTGTTGCCGCCCTTGCCCAGGCAGGTGCAGAACCCCGTCGCGCCGGTCAGGGGCGAACAGTTGTCCTGACCCATGCTGATCACTTCCTGACCGAACAGCGAAATCGGGAACATCCCCGAGTAGCAGACATCCGTGATGTAGTTCGGGAACTGGCCGTGGCAGATCGCATCCTCCGCGCGCACGCGCAGGCTGGCCAGTGTGGTGACAAGCGCGAGAAAGAGAACGAGCAGGATTCCCGAGCGCTGCCGCCGGCGGGCAAAGATCTGCCGCGAGAAGGGGAAGTGGCTCACGGCTTCACCTCGTCGATCCGCACGCGCCGGCCTTCCTGCGAGAGCACGGCCGGCACCGTCCTGATGCCGAAGTGCTTGGTCAGCATGCCGTCCATTTGGTCGTAATAGACGTGCTGCCCCCAGTCCTTTGAAAGCTTGATCCAGTCCCCGCCGACGAGGATTGTGGCGTCCTTCGGATGGCTGTCGAGTTCGCGCTTGGCCCAGGCGACCTGTCGCGCGTCACGCGCGTCGATGAACAGGTAGCGCCGGTCGAGTGTCTGGAAGTCGAAGGGGTTGATGCTTTTGCCCTTGGGCCAGATCACCTTTCCCGAGGCCTCATCCACGATGTCCTGCGCGAAGCTCACGGTCGGATCGAAGTACCAGGTCTTGTTGGCACTTGCGGTGGAGATGCCGGGGACCGGCTTCGGACGCTGCACGGTGTTCAGCACCGCTTCCCGGTGGCGCTCCTGCAGCGCGCGGATCTCGCCGCGCTTGTCCATTTCACCGAGGATGCGCTTGATTCGCGCGATGGCGTCCTCCTCCGCGATGTCCCAGACCTGCCCACGAACTCCAAGGTCTGCGGCGTGAGCGCACAACGCCGCGCTGCCGATCAGCAGCGCCGGGAGGATTCGGCCAACTACCCGCGACAGCCGCATCGGATCACGACTCCAGTGCGAGGGCGAGCTGCTTCGCCGGCAGGTAGCCTTTCTGGATACGGCCGTTGGGCAGAACGATGCCGGGCGTGCCGTAGATCTCCAGTTTGCGAGCCAGTGCCGCGATGTCGTTGAGCGGCGTCTTGCACCTGGCTTCCGGGACGCTGCCCTCGGTGATCAGGCGCTGCCATGCCAGCGCCCGGTCGGGCGAGCACCACACGGATTCGGACTTGACCACTGCCTCGGGATGGAGCTGGGCGATTGGCATGAGGAACACGTGGATGGTCAGGTTGTCGATCTGCGCCAGCGATTCCTCGAGTTGCTTGCAGTAAGGGCAGTCCGGATCCGTGAACACGGCGATCCGGCGCGAGCCGTTGCCCTTGACGATGGTGATCGACTTGTCCAGCGGCAGTTCGTTCCAGGCGGCCTTCGGCGCCAGTTCGGCCTTGCGCTTGGCACCCATGTCGACGTTCTTTTCCATGTCGTACATGGACCCGAAGACGGCATAGCGCCCTGCCCCGTCCACGTAGCCGATCTGCCCGCGGGTGGTCACCACCTCGAACAGGTTGGCGACCGGCGTCGGGCGCGCTTCCTTGAACTGCGCTGCGGGGTACTTGCTCTGGAGCTGCTTGATCAGCGAGGCAGCCTTGACGTCAGGCGTTTGCGCCCCCGCGCCGATGGAGAAGGCAGCCAGCAGGACGGCCAGGCTGTGGGTAATTTTCGGGCGGATTCGGGACATGGGAGCCTCAACGGAATATCAACACGCGCAATAGTATCCCGTAAGCTACCGCCCGCGCAACCGCGCCCGCCGCACCCGGACGACCGAAAGTGGTGTTTTCGCGACAGGCGTGTCGTGATTGCAAAACGTGCCGCAGTTCCGTTGACGTACTACGGAGATGGGCGTACAAATCTCATCAGATCTTGTTGAATCGCCTTCCCGGAGGACCTGAAGAACATAGAGGAACACTGAAAATGACTACCAAGACGACCACCACGACCACCGCCGCAGCGCCCGCTGCCGCCCCGATGGCGTCTACCACCTCCGCCTCGGCATTCGAGGCCGCCCGTGGCCGCGGGCACTTTGGGCGCTATGGATTCGACGGTATTGCCCAGCCACTTCCCAGCACACAAGCACCCGTGAAAGCAACGCCTGGCGCGTCGTGGATGGATCGCTTTTACCCGGACAGCTTCAGGCCGAAGTCCGCCTGGGCCAAGGCCGCGCTGCTTCCGTTGGGGATGGTGATTTCTTTGACCGCAATGAGCAAAGCTTCGTTTGATTTAAGTGAGGATACGGGTCATCCACATAACAGCATCCCGGTTGCTGAGACTGAAATATCAAGCGGAATGGGTACAACTATGGAACCACTTACCCTAAAAAGTCTTAGCTTGGATTTACTGTCGGAAGATTGACTTCACACGCTCAACAGATTCAGCTAAACCCGGGGTAGGCGGGCCAGTCAATCTCTCCGCGTCAGCGTGAACACCTCAGTCAGCTCGAACCCGTAGGCCCTGAGCTTTACGCTGGCCAGCCAACCTGGGCTAAGGTCGTCCTCGGTGTGCGGGCAGACGCCCAATACTTGAACTCCCACCGGTAGCGAGGCCAGGAACTCACCGAGTTCCGGCACCGGATCCCAGTCTTTCGGCATCAAGGCTGCAACATCATCGAGCGTGGGCCGTCGTTTCGCCCTGTCGTCCTCCGCACCCAGCCCGATCCACAGAGGGTCAAAGCCGTCAGCGATAGTGGTCGAGGCCGGGATGTATGGAATCGACTCGTGCAGCAGCGCCACACGCAATGCCGACTCGATCTCCGCGTCGCGCACGTCATCCTCGGCAATTCTTCCGACGAGCGACGCAAAGCCACCCGCCTGCAGCACGTTAACCACCTGTTCCCGATGCGGCTCCCATTCCACGAATTCACCCATTACCTTCCTCTTTCAAGCTGCTTCTGCGGCCTGGCCACAGGTACGAAATCCAAATGCCTCTGTTACCGCCCCTTGCGCTCCCGGCTATCGGAGATGTCGCGCATGGTCCGCAGCGTACTGCCGGCCACCGGCGATGGCGGCGGCGCCTCTTCCTTCACTGGCGCTGGCCGATCCCCGCGTACCACACGTCCGGCGGCGGCGGTGGCCCTGTCGGCGGCGATCGTCGCCTGGCCAGCGAACGCGCCAGCCCGAAGCGCCGCGTTGTCGGCGTTCAAGGCCAGTTGCTCGATCCTTGCAGCCGCGTCAGGATTGACCTGCTGCGCCTGCACCCGAGGATCAACCTCCCGTGCCGCCGGTTCGATCCTCTCGTTGCGAACGGTAGTCACTTCGACGGGGGCCGGAGGCGGGGCCTGCGTCACCGGGATGCTGACCGCCGCCGGACCCCAAGAGCGCATATCTCCACCCAGCGCCCGATCGGCTGCTATCGGCCGAAGCTCCCGGTCCTGCCGTGGCACACGCTCCGAAGTGCCAGTTGTGGGCGCGGGCGGGCGCTCCTCCGGAGCCGGACGGCGTGGCTGATCTCCTGCCTGCTGCGGACGCTCCGGCGCCACGGCACGGCTTGCCGGTGGTGGTGGGACCTGGCTCGCTACCGCCGCCGCCGGCACCAACGGTTCCTCCGGTTCCCGTGTTTCCGGTTCCATCCGTTTTGCCACCGGCGTTTCGGTGCTGGCAACGGCAGGCTCAGGTACTGCGGGCCGTTGCTCACTTACCGGCGCAACCTGCGCTTCGCGCGGGGGCGGCTCCGGCGTAGGCGGGTTACTACTGGCTCCGGTACCGGCCGGAGCGGGTGCGTGGCCGCCATCGCCCGTCACCTTCTCTGCCACCCATGCGCCGGCCTGGCCTGCGTCGTATGCCGCGCCAAGGGTTGCGACGGTATTGAACGACCGATTCAGCTGATCGGCAGTTTCCTTACCCAATATCCCGCCGCCCTTCTTGCCGGACTCCGCCGCCATGACGCGAAGGTGGTCGCTCATGTGCTTGGTCGTGGTCGCAATCTCGCGTTCGATGGCTACTACGTCAGGTGTACGAATGCCACCATTCTTCGCCGACACTGCCGCAAGCCGCTTGGTCTGGTCCGCAATAATGTCAACGTCCTTGGCGACGTTCTTGCCAGCCGCGTACATGGCTTCGCCGCCGGCTGCAGCAGCTTTGGCACCGCGCATGAGCTGGAACCCCTTGGCAATCGGTGCCACCTCGAAGGCGGCCACCGCCACTGCCGCCACGGCCGGGTGCTTGGTGGAAAAGTCGTCCCAGCCGCCCTCCACCTGCGTCATGACCCCGGAGGCCTGCGTGCTCACGGATCCACCGACCTCCTTGATCTGTTCTTCCGACAGCTTGTGCCCGTCGACCTTCAGGGTCCGCAGCCGTTTCTCGTTGCCTGCGGCCAGTGCATCCACCCGCTCCTTGCCGGCCAACGGATCGCCCGTCGGGATCCCGCCGCGTGTCGCCATGCGGTCGGCACCCCGGTTGGCCGCGTCAACACCAGGGGCCGCCGACAGTCCGGGTACCTTCAATTTCTTCGGGTCAAGATTGGCGCCAACGGGGGCGTCGATCTGCCCCGGTTGTATGGCGTTGTTCGCCAGATGGGGAACCAGCCCGGTGCCGAGCGCCTGCGCCTCCGGCATCGTCGCCTTCGCGGGCTGAAGGAACATCGTATTGCGCTGGGTTTCCTCCAGCAGCTTGTTGAACTGGCCGCCCGGGTCGCCACTCTGGATGAAGGCCATCTGCGCCAATGCCGCACGGTGCCGGGGGCTGGCAAGAAATCCTTGGCCGCCGTAACTCACGGCGCGGTCTGCGAGCATTCCGTACTGCGTTGCGAAACGCCCTGCCGCCGACGCGTCGCCACCGAACTGCTGGTTCAGCATGCGCGTACGCTCCGGGTTGGTTCCGTATCCTCGGGCCAGATCCGCCACCCGATCGAAGGTCTGGACTTCCCCTGACGTGAGATTGGCCGCAAGCGTCGTTGTCGTGGTCTTGCCGCCCACGCCCAGCGTCGTGGCGAAGGCTTGCGCGTTCTGCAGCGACAGCTGTGCGGCCTGGTTCTCCCGGTACGCCCTTTGAACCGCGTCGCGGTCCGTCTCGCTGAGTCCCGTCGTCCTGTCCAGCGTCTGCCGCTGTGCCTCGGTCAGGCTGCCGCGCGCCTCGTAGCCTTCGCGCCAGGTGTCCTTCCACGCCTTACTCTTGTCCATCTGTTCCGAAAGCGATTTAACCTCGCCTGCTGATAAATCGCGACCCTTTATTACTCTTCCCAATACCGCAGCACTTGCTCCCGTACCCAGCACCGACAATCCAGCCTTCAGTGCGACATCCCCTGCCGCTTCCGCTTTCGCTGAATCCTTCGCCTCTTCCTTAAACCCGAGATCATTCAACAACCTTCGTCCAACTTGCTCCGCGCTTTCTCGCGACTGCCCGAGCGCCTTGGTATAGGTGCTGTCCACCCCCCAACCCTTGCTGTCCGTTCTCCGCGTCCCGGTTTCCGTGCTTATCGCGCTCTCCACTGTCCGCCCGAGCGTCTGCTCTGTCCCCTGCGCTACGCGCGCCGCCTGTTCGACGCGGTGCTGGCCGGCGGCGCTGTAGTCGATGGAATCCTGCTGCACCCCTGACTTACCGAAACCCTCGCCCGCTGCTGCGGAATAGCCAAGCTGCTGGAAGCGCGGCGCCATCGCCGCCAGTCCGCCCTGCGTCGCGGCCAGCGCCATGTGGCCCGTGTTGGCGTTGAATCCCTCCGGGCGCGGCATGGTGGTACCGGCAACCTTGGTCATCGCGTAGATCGAGCCGGAAAGGACGGCCATGGTCAGCACCGGCACCGCGCCCATCAGGTCGGAGGCCACCGAGATCTTGTCCGCCGCCACGCGGTAGAGCGAATACACCTGCGAGAGGTTGAATGTCGCCCCGGACCCACCGAGCTGTGACACGGCTTGCCGGAACGAGAGGTCGATGTAGTAATTGACCATGTAGGCCACGGGCAGCCAGCTCACCACCCACAGCCCGAGCAGCAGGTAGGAGCCGAAGATCTTCGGTCCCTTCGCGCCATGGGCAAGGATGGTCAGCATGATCAGAGGAGCGAGGGCGATCCAGATGGCCTGAAACACGCCCATCGAGGAGATCATCACCCGCGAGAAGCCGGCGCCGCGCGCCGATTCGATCAGGCGGGCGAGTTCGTCCTGGTCGGAACTCATCAAGGCGCAGGTATTGACGTCGGTCATCGACACGCCCGGCGTGGGGGTACCGCACATGAGCCCGTCGGCCAGGCCCGGCGTGAATGCGAGCGAGGCGGATATCGCCGCCACGTCGGCCGCCGATGCCAGCGAGGTGCGCCCCACTATGTCGAGCAGGGCCTGGGTGGCGTTGCCGGCGTCGGTAGAGGTCGGTGTCACCACCGCGGCCGCGCCGGTACCGCCCCCGCTCGCCAGCACCGCGGTCTGCCCCATTTCGCTCGCACCCTGCAGGATGTTGTTGCCCAGTCCGGTGACCAGCATGTTGGTGCCCGCCGGCGTCATGAAGGGCACCGTGGCCCAGGCCGTCATGTTGGTTTTGAGAAAGCCGGCCGCTTCGAGGCAGGAGGACAGCGTGCCGCGCGGGAAGCTCGTCGTGAAGATCGAGGTGAATCCGTCGTGGAAGGTGTCGTCGTCCAGCAGCGCGTGCAGCGTCGGGTAGGCGTTGAAGATGTTCGCCGGCGCCGCATCCGAGGCCAGCACGCAATCCGCCGCGTAGTAGCGCAGCGAGTTGTAAACGTGCGGCTGCATCCCGGAGGACATCACCCGGCGCAGCGTCATGATGTAGACCAGCGGATTGACAAAGCCGTTGCTCGACAACGCCGGAGCCGTCGAGTCCACCGAGGAGAACGCCGTCTGCATCTTCTCGCCGAGCACCTGCCCGACGGTCGTGAATACGCCGCCCGGCACCGCCACAATCAGGGGCACGTTGTCTACCGTCGTCGTGGTACCGGAATACACGTCCTGCACCACCACCGTCGCCTTGGTCAGGCCCAGCGAGGTCCACAGCACGAACATGATCAGCAGGATGGTCGGGCTGCCCTGCCCGTTGCGCCACATGGTCATCATCCCCGACAGGATCACCCCCGCGAGGACGGCCAGCGCCACCAGCCGGACCGCCGAGCCGCCCAGCGATCCCGGGTCGTTGAAGATCGGGTCGTTGAACACCATCGCCACGGCGTTCAGCATCGCGGTCATCGAGCTGAGATCGCCCAGCGTGTAGATGGTGAAGATCATCTGCGCTTATCTCCGGCCGCCCGGCCGCGAGCCGACCTGCATCCTCCGCGAAGCGGTGATTGTCGCGGCAGCTCCGGCGAACACCGCCAGCTTCGTCTCATGCTCGTGCATTTCCCGGCGCAACTGGCGCTGGTCGGCCGCCACCCGCTTTTCCGCCTCGATCATCTTGTCCGGGATCTGGAAGCCCTTGACGCTTTTTGCCTGACGCCATACGTGCAGCGTCGCTTCACCCAGCCGTACGCCCATTGCAATCCCGGCGTAGGGAATCAGCGCATCGGTGTAGTTCGAAATCGCCCCGCTCTTGCGCAGCACCTTCACAAGATTCAGGTACTCGAGGCCGATGGCCGCGAGGAAGGATTTCTGCTGATTCGTCAGGCCACAGCCGCCGCCCGAGGTACGGCAGTCACCGGTCAGCTTGCCGTAAATAGAATCGCCCGCCGCAGAGGCCGCGTCCAGCGCGCCGCTCGGGCCGACGCCATAGAACATCCGCTTCGCGTAGTCCTTGGTGCCCGGGAAGTCCCAGTTCGCCTGTGCGAGCTTCGTACAGCCCGTAGTGGTCTCGCTGCCGGCGACCGTCCCGCTGACTGCCGTGTTCGATGGACAGGTCCAGCGCTTCAGCGGCTCCCCCTGAGTCTTGTCGACTTCCACCAGCCGGCGCAGCGAGAACTGCTCTGCCGCGTCAAATGGCTGGGGCATCGAGGGCTTGCCGTCGCTCGTCTTGCACTTACCCTTGGCGTCGGTACCGTCGTTGCAAGTGGTCACCACGGTTCCCATCAGCGACATCACCACCAGCGCCGCATCCATATCGCTCAGCCCGCTGGCGTAGCTCGACAGGCCGGTGTGCGCCTGGCTGTCGGCCAGCAGGTTCCACGTGAGGTTTCCCGCCGTCGGGTCCGAGCGGCTTACCCCGACGTCGGCGATCTGGTCGATGATGCTATTGGCCCCGGCGAACATCGATTTCATCCAGCCGCCAAAACTCGGTTCGGCGCCGGATTCGGTCGCCTTGCCTTCCGCCTTGTTCTCGGTCGCGCCGTCACTGCTGAATTTCTTCTGCCCGAGGGCCAGCAGATTGTTCGCCAGCTTGCAGGAATTGAGCCGGTGCTGACCAAGCTCCTGCAGCTTCTGCATGAACTCGCCGATCTCGGCCGCCATCTTCGGATCCACCATCGACAGCGCGTACTTGAACAGCAGCGGGATCATGTTGGCGCCGATCTGCCGCAGCAGGGTCACGATCGCATCCGTCGACAGAAACTGGAAGCCCCCGCCTGACACATCGATGCCCGAACATCCGGCGCGCAGTCGCGGAGGGTCGAAGGAGAACAGGGTCACGTCCTTGATCGGCGTACGGAAGGTCGCGCTGCCGAAGGTGGCAATGCCACGCCCCTGGTTCTCGAGGAAATGCGGGCTCGTGACGTTCGACATATACATCCCGTCGAGGATGCCTGCCATGTTGGCCGACACGGTCAGAGATTGCAGCCCAAAGGTCGCAATCAGCAGCCCGGCCAGCATTCGCCGTTTCACGCCTCGTTTCATGTCAGTACCGTCCCCGCAGTTTCTCTTTCAGCTTGGCGACCCATGTCGTCGGGTCCTCGTTGAATACGTTGTCCGCCAGATCCTCGGTCGTCAGCACGCCACGCCGCGCCGGGTAGAGCCGCGCCAGCATCGTCGGCGAGAGCAGCCCTGCCTTTTCGCCGGCCATCACCACACGCTCGCCCAGCGTCTGCTTGTCAAGCATCCCTTGGGAGAGGATGTAGTAGCCCTTCGGCGGCACGGCCAGCACCGTCGTCGGGAACACCTTGAGATCGAGCAGCGCCACGTGGCCGTTGTCCGGCACCCAGTTGGCCACCCCCTCGATCGGCCGCCCGTCGACCGAGATGTACTTGATCGCCATCCCGGTGTCTGCGGCGAAGGAATTAAGCACCGGCACCTGCTTCACGCACCACGAACACTTCGAGTCGTAGAACACGAAGAAGCCCGCCTTGCCTGCCACCTGCTTGAGCGCGTCATTGCGCGCGTTGATCTCGTCCAGCATGAAGGCTGCCTTGGCGTACTCGGCCATCGGCATCCGGTTGTTTTCGTCGAGCAGCGGATCGCTCACCACCACGTCATGCAGCGCAAGCGCATGCACCTGGGCCTTGTCGAACATCACCCGCTTGGCGTAGGCATAGGCTTCGAGGTTTTCCTTGGAGGGATTGTCGATCGCCCGTTCGGCGAGGATCGGCATCCACTTGCGCAGCCAGGCCACCGAGCCGGGGGCCGGCAACTCCTCCCTCTTTTCCGGTTCCGCCCTGGGCGGCTCCGCTGCCTTCGCCTCAGGCTTTGACTTGGCCCGGCGCGATTCGCGCGGATCCTTGTAGAAGAAGTAGCCCTCGGCCTTGCCGCGGATGAAGCGCTCCGCGACCGGCGGCTGCACCACTACGACCTCCTCGTTCGCGGCAGGCGCATCGCTGGCGTGCGCCTGCGGCCACGCGAGCGCAAGGCTCTGGATCACGACGCTAGAAAATGGGGAAAGCTTCACCCACCACCTCCCCTTTCCCCGCCGTGCCCCAATAGCGCGAGTCGTAGGCGCGCGGCAGGGTTCCCGCCACGGCGATCCGGCCCTCCGGCACAATTTCCACGCGGTCGTAGCCGCCCGGTGTGGTCGGCACCTTCTTCAGTGTCGTCAGCACGAGCGGCCCGAATTCCTGCCCGCCCATGCGCGCCTCGTTGCCGATCACCACGATGGCGTCGCCCGGCACGCCGGCGACCTGCTTGACGAGGAAGCGCGGGAACGCCGCCTTGCGCACCAGGTCGTCGACGCCCATCCCGACTTCACCGGCCGGAATCAGGGCGACGTAGGCGCCGCGCTCGATGCGTTCCGGAGCGCCAAGCTTCACCGCCCAGACGTAATACGGCAGGCAGCGGGTCTCGTCCTGGAGATCGATGCCGATGCGCCAGTGCTGGGAGAGCCATTGCCCGCCGAACATCCCGACCACGTAGACGGCCGCGGCGAACATCAGCCCGTGCCGGACCCGTCGCAGGGTGGCGGCTACGCGGTCACTTGCCTCCGGTGACGCGAAGACGCTCGGCAATCTCATCAGTGATGTCATTTCCGTAGGGAACGGCCAGCATGCGTTCGCTGTCGATGATCCAGTAGCCGCGATCGGCATAGTCCTTGGTGACGCTGTTTAGGGTCTGGGCGAAGTTCTCCGCCATCCGCACGGCCTCCTCGCGCGACCCGGCGGCCTTGGCCGCGTGCTCGACCTGCAACGAGGCGAGCCGCGCGTAGTCCACCGCCACCAGCCGGGGCTGGCGCATGCCGTCATTGACGGCCAGCTTCCACGCCGCAACACCCGAGATCGCGGAACACGCCACGGCGATCAACAGCACGTGGCCAAGCCCAATGCGTCCGTCGCCGGGCGTCGTGGCGGCCGGCGCCGGGGCTTCCACCGCCGGGACGCTCGCCGCGTCGCTCACGCCTCGCTACCCTCGGGCTTCGCGTCGCCTTCCTTGCGCGGCGCCAGCAGCATGTAGCCCATCAGGCCCATGCCCAGCATCAGGCCGCCGATGGCGGAACGGAAATCCGGCGCGGCAGGCATCGCGAGGATGCCGAGGCCAGCCAGGACGGCGGCATAGATGAAATTCTTGTGCGACAGCTTCATGCGGCTCTCCTCAGGTGGGTTGCTTCCATAACGGCATCGACCGCATCCTCGGCGCCCATGCCACGATCCATCAGTGCGAAAACCTCCTCGCGGTCTTCCGAGGTCGAGGAGAACATTTCGTGCATCCACGGGTCGGCGGCGAAACGCACCACGCCCCAGCCGTGACCGCCGCCCTGGATCATCAGGTCGGCGTAGCGGCCGGGGCTGACGTGCAGGGACTTCATCATGTGAACGCCGTAGGGTTCCATTTCAAACTCGCCGGACTTGATCGCCGCGTCGACCGATTCGGGCTTCTGCTGCAGCACGATGGACCACGCCGAGTTGGCGTAGATGGCGCGACCGCTGGGCGAGTTGTAGAGGTCCCCAATGCCCTGGCTGATCAGGACCACGGCGCCGCGGTTCTTGGCGACCTTGCGGTACATCGCTTCGATGGCCTTGGCCATCACCGGCTTGTCCAGCAGCTCGTGGGCTTCGTCGATCAGCAGCAGCTTGCGCCGCTCGCCGCTCAGGTACATTTCCCGCGCGATGCGCGCGAACAACTGGAGGAAAACGACTTTCTGGAGAACCGGGCGCGACTTGAGCGATTGCAACTCGAGCAAAGTCACCGGCGCGTCGAGGTTCAGCGTGTTGTCGCCCTCGAACCAGTGGCCGTAGGAGCCGTTCGCGGTGAAGGGATAGAGCTGCTGGCCGATGTCGGCGATGCGCTTGTCCGGGTTCTGCAGGCAATGGGCCGCGACCGTGCTGATCGTCGCGCTCGGCCCGTAGTGGGACCACGCCGCCTTGATCGCCTCTTCCAGCGCCGCCATGCGGAACTCGTCAAGCCCATGCTCCGGTGCCGCCATAGTCGAAATCACGGCCACCAGCACGTCCATTTCGTCGTCGATTTCGACAACGTGCGTAAATGGGTTCATGCAGATCAGCGACTCCTCGTGGAAATCAACCTCGTTGCCGCCCGGGATGGCCGCGACGAGTTTTCGATAGGACCGGCCGAAATCAACAATCCACCCTTTTGTCTGTTCGGCAAGGTTGTCGCCGAGGATTAGTTGAGCGACAAAGGACTTGCCGGCGCGCGTCTGGGCGAAGACGACAGCGGAGTAGCCGATCACCGAGTCCCACAGCGACCAGCCGACCACTTCACCGCGCCGTGTCGAGAACACGGAGGTTGGCGTGCGCGTGCCCTGCCATTCGCCGAACACCGGCATCACCCAGCAGGCCTGCCGCACCGACAGGGTCTTGTTGCGGTAGCTTCGCTCGCTGCCGACGTGGCTGGTATTCATCGGCAGGGTCTCGTACCAGAGCTGGCGCAAGATGCGCTTGTCCGCGCGCATCTCGAAACCGATCGACGACATATAGGAGCGCAGCGAGGAGGTGGTGCGCTCGACGTTCTCCACCGTGCGGTCGAAGATCCACAGCGCCAGGTTCGTTTCCACCACCACGCCGCCCTGCCCGTCGATGTCATCGACCAGCGCATCGAAGCCGCGCTTCTTTTCCCACAACAGCGGGAACAGGTTGGAGGTCTGCCCGAAGCACTGCTGCGTGATCCATGCGTAGCGCTGCCGCAACCAGTTCTTTTTCTCGGCCTGCTCCGGGTAGTAGAGCGACATCACGAGCCAGAAGGGGCTGGTGATCTGGTTCGGGCTACCCAGCGCGTCACCGATCAGCAGGTTGGCAATCCCGAACTCGCATTCCTTGGGGTATTGCTTCACGCTCATTGCCTTGGCGTGAAATTCATCCGGCGTGCCTTCATGGAAGGTCACCGTATCCCGCTCGAACCGGATGTCGTCACCGGCAGCGAACACCTGATCGCGCAGCAGGTCGTACGGGGACAGCGCCGGCTCGCGGCTTTCCCGCGAATAGATGTGCGAGATTCGCCGCAGCACGCCGACGTATTCCTCGGGCGTCATGTAGGCGAGGCGCAGTCCCACGGTGCCCAGCCCGTCGAACACCCGGCGGATCGCCTCGGCGGCGACGCGCTTTTCCTCGATGGTGGGCCGCAGGCTGCAGGGCACCTTGACGCTGACGATCAGTTCGATCTTGCGCAGCAGTACCCCGTTGCCGAGTTGGGATTCGCGCGTACCCTGTTGCAGGAACGCATGCCGCTGCCGCGCAAGGCGCGACAGCACGCCGTTCGCACCGAGCTTGCGCTGAAGGTAGGTATCGGTGACGGGCTCGATGTCAGGCGTACCGAGCGCACCGATCTGGATGTAGGTGCCGGGAGGAACGGGTACCGAGAGGGCGGCCACGAGCTTGCTGTACTCGCCGTCCCCACCGCCCGGCAGCGGTGTGCCGTAGGCCGCGTACCCGAGGTAGCGCTCTCCGGCAACGGTCGATAGATACAGCAGCCCGGTTTCTTCGTCATAACCCTCGACGCTGATCCGGCTGCCGGGCCGCCGCTCGTTGTCCGCGAACAGCGAAACGGTCGGCCCGGACTCGGCCTGCGCCGGTGTTTCCACCCGCGCATAGCCGAAAGGCTTCAGCAACCAGTCCAGCATGGATGTCCCCTAGTGGAATTACAGGGCGACGGAGAAGATGCCGTTGATGACGCTCGGGCCGATCGAGGCAACCAGCGCGATGCCACCGGCCACGGCGGCGCTTTGCAGCTTGTGGGTCACCATTGCCGTGACGACGCCGACGGCAAGCGCGCCAATGGCGGCGAGTTTGCCCATGCTTCCTTCGACCCAGTTGGTGACCGTTGTGGTCGCCGTGGAGAAGGTTGCGTCGGTACCGGCGATGGACTGCAGGGCGGCGAGGAACATGACGATGGCGAGGCCGATGTACCAGGCCTGCACTTCGCGCTTGAGGTTGGTGGAGGGTGCGGCAAGAGTGTGTTGCATGGTGAACTCCTTCGAGTGGTGGTGGAACATCAGAGATCTCCCCTAGCCCCGCCTCTGGGTAGCAGGCCGGGGTTAGGGCGAGAAGAGTTGGCCGGCGAACCGGCGGGATTGGCACCCGGACGCGCATCGGCGTCGGGATCGGTGTCTTCAAGGGGACGGCCGCGGATCACTACCGGCGCGGGCACGCTCTTGCCGAAGGACCAGCGGCGCCCCTGTATTTCGGTGAATAGAACCGAGCCCATGTGCAGGTCGTCGTTGCCGTCGACCCACGGGAACACCTTGATCCGCATCACCGTGGCGGGCTCGCGAACGGCGCGCGGTTCGCTGCGTCGTGCCATCTGGATCAGTTCTGCGGCGGTTGCGGCGGCGGGGGCGGCCGGCGCGGGTATGTCCGCTTCATCGCCGGCGCCGTCGCGCAGCGCACCCGTAATGCTGCCGTCGGCGGCCGTCGGCGGCACCACGGCAACGCCCTGGGTCGATAGATCGTAGGCTTCGCGCGGCGTCTTGCACGACACGCCTTTCGGGATGCCGGGGCACACGAATTTGTCCGTGTCGCCCGTATTGAAGTAGGTGGCGCAGCCCGGCAGCAGCCCAACCATGGCGATCAGCGCGAGGTGCCGCATCACGA
>Ga0172367_10003504_pt1 | contig 20290 bp, 19 predicted proteins | sample Lak10m_FD_114542 | JGI IMG/M metagenome (GOLD analysis project Ga0172367, IMG submission 114542) | Freshwater microbial communities from Kabuno Bay, South-Kivu, Congo - kab_022012_10m | ecosystem: Environmental > Aquatic > Freshwater > Lake | place: Democratic Republic of the Congo: South-Kivu...
GTCGCTGGCTGAGAAGATTTTCAACCACGGAAGACACCGAACACACGGAAGGCGCGGCAAGGCGAAGCCCTTCCGCGTATTCCGTGTCTTCCGTGGTTGCCTTTGGCGGCGGCTCCGCCGCGCTATGCCTTTGTGGTTTCAGTCGGTTTGATGTGACCACTGAGGCGCGATGAACACAGGGATTTTGGGAGGGGGAAATCTTACCCGCTCGTGCGCCGCCTCTTCGTCAGGCAGTGGCAGGATGCCTGGGCGGCGGCGAGCACATTTCGGGCTTTCGCCGCACGGGCGGCGGGATTACGGTTTCGCCGCACTCACCAGCAACGTCCTGACCCAAGCACTCTCATGGACGCAAAGCATTACGACCTCGTGGTCATCGGCTCCGGGCCGGCCGGCGAGAAGGGCGCGGCGCAGGCGGCTTACTTCGGCAGGAAGGTCGCGCTCATCGAGAAGGAGCCGGCGCTCGGCGGCGCGGCGGCCAACACCGGCACGCTGCCGTCCAAGACGCTCCGCGAGACGGCGCTTTACCTCTCGGGCTTCCGCCAGCGCGGCCTGCACGCCGTCCACTTCAGCATGAAGGAGCAGCTCACGCCGCGCGACTTTCTCTACCGCGAGCGGCTCGTGGTGCAGACCGAGCGCGCACGCATCGTGGACAACCTCAAGCGCCACAACGTGGACCTCTACACCGGGTTCGCGTCGTTCGTGGACGCGCACACGGTCGCGGTCGCGCCGCGTCATTCGCCCTCGGCGCATTTGCACGCGGACAAAATCCTCATCGCCACCGGCTCGCATCCGTTTCACCCGCCGAACTTCCCGTTCCACGACTCGCGCGTGTATGACTCGGACACGATCCTGAACATCCGGGAAATCCCGGCGACGATGCTCGTGGCGGGCGGCGGCGTCATCGGCTGCGAATACGCCTGCATGTTCGCGGCGCTCGGCATCAAGGTCACGCTCGTCGAAGGCCGCGACCGGCTGCTGGGGTTCATTGACGCCGAGGTGTCGCACGCGCTGGCGGACGGGATGCGCGCGGTGGGCGTGGAGTTTTACATGAACGACGGCATTGAGCAGATCGAGACCGGCGACGTGATCACCGCGAAGCTCAAGTCCGGCAAGGTGCTCAAGACGCACGCGCTCCTCGCCGCCACGGGCCGTTCCGGGAACACGCAGAACATGGGCCTCGAAGCCATCGGCCTTCAGCCTGATTCACGCGGCAACCTCAAGGTCAACGCCAGCTTCCAGACCGCCGTGCCGCACATCTACGCGGTCGGCGACGTGGTGGGCTTCCCGGCATTGGCGGCGACCTCGATGGAGCAGGCGCGCGTGGCGATGGTCCACGCGTTCGACCTCAAATACAAAAGCGGCGTCGCGAACATCCTGCCCTACGGCATCTACACCATCCCCGAGGTCTCGATGGCGGGCGAGACCGAGGAGTCGCTGGCGAAGTCGGGCGTGCCCTACGTGGTGGGCCGCGCCCGTTACGCGCAGAACGCGCGCGGCCAGATCATCGGCGACAAGGACGGCTTCCTGAAACTGCTCTTCCGCGAGGAGGACATGAAGCTGCTGGGCGTGGTGGTCATCGGCGAGCAGGCGAGCGAACTCGTCCACGTCGGCCTCACCGCACTGCTCACCCAATCCAGCGCGGACCTCTTCATCCAGACCTGCTTCAACTACCCGACGCTGACGGAACTCTACAAATACGCGACGTATGACGCGCTGGGGCAGCGGGCGAAGCGGAGGCAAGCGGGAAAGTGAGCAGGTGAGAAAGTGAGAGAGCGAGGGCGCACCTGCCCACTTTCCCACTTTCCCACCTGCTCACCCGCTCCACGTCACTCCGGCAACTCCTTGTCCTTCATCTCCCGCCCGAGCCAGATGACGAAGCCGCCGATGGGGTAGATCAGCGCGCGAACGGTGCCTTGCACCCAGACAAAACAATGGTCGCGCTGGCGGGCGGGCCGGTCGCGGCCGTTGAGGCAGAGATCCCCGGTGAAGGAAAACCAGGTTTGCACGCGGCTGTGGCGCAGGCCCAGTTCGTCGTGGCGGAAGTCGTGGTAGAGGTGAGGCGCGGGACACCGGTGAAGGCGGGAGAAGTTTGCGGGTTCATCGCCGACACGTTTATCGCGATGCCCGGGGTTCCGCCACTTTGGTTGCGGCTCCGCCGCGCCAGGCCTCCGCGTTAAGGCAAGGCTGGCTTGAGCCGATGGCTTCCAGCTAAGTTCAACGCGTGCGCATCAAAGCCTGGTTTCCGACGTTCATCTACTGCGCGCCGCTGCTCCGCACGGGCGCGGCGCGGTTCAACGCAGAGCTGCTCAAGGAGGCTTACCAGCTCCGCGACTTTGACCGCGACGGGCAGAAGTGGTCGAAGAAGAATTACCCCGGCGGCTTCACGAGCTACGGCTCGATGGACAAGCTGCACCAGTTCTCGTCCACGTTCACCGAGCTGCAACGGCGCCTTGATCGGCATGTGAAGGCCTTCGCGCGCAAGCTGGACTACGACCTCACGAACCGCCGGCTGGAGATGACCGACTGCTGGGTGAACATCATGCCGCGCCAGACCGCGCACGGCCTGCACCTGCACCCGACCTCCACGATCAGCGGCACCTACTACGTGAAAACGCCCAAGGGCTGCGCCGCCATCAAGTTTGAGGACCCGCGCCTGGACCGCTTCATGGCCGCGCCGCCACGCAAGGCGGACGCGGCACGGGAGAACCAGACCTTCGCCCACTACGCGGCGGAGGCAGGCAACGTCATTCTCTTCGAGAGCTGGCTGCGTCACGAAGTCCCGGCCAATCCGGTCGCCGCCGAGCGCGTGAGCGTGAGTTTCAACTACAACTGGTTTTAGCCACGGATGAACACGGATGAACACGGATTGATTTGCCGCGAAAGGACGCAAAGAGCACAAAGGAAAATCCAGTCAGAGTCTTCTTTGCGCTCTCTGCGCCCTTTCGCGGCAAAACGTCTTCCCCATCCGTTCCCATCCGTGTCCATCCGAGGTTAGCATTACGTGCCTGACTCACCCGAAATTGTGCGCGCCGAAATCCTCCGCTGGCGGCAGGGCGAGGAGCCGCGTCGCGAGACGGACGCGCTGGCGCGTGAGGAACCGCTGGAGATCCGCGTGCGCGGCCAGAGCGTGGCGGTGACGATGCGCACGCCGGGACACGACGCGGAGCTGGCAGCGGGCTTTCTGCTGACCGAAGGACTGGTTGAGCGCCGCGAAGACATCATCGAGGTCGCCCATTGCCAGCAGGGTGAGGCGGCGCAGCTTGGCAACACGCTCAATGTATTCCTCGCGCCGTCCGTGGTTGTGGACTTCGAGCAGCTCACGCGGCATGTCTTCGCCTCTTCCTCCTGCGGGCTGTGCGGGAAAGCGACGATTGAGTCGGTGCACCAGCACTTTCCGCCGGTTTGTTCCTCCGTCCGCATCGCCCCTGAGGTTTTGCTCCAGCTCCCACAGAAACTTGCCGCCCAGCAGGCCACCTTCGACCAGACCGGCGGCTTGCACGCTGCCGCCCTGTTCACCGCGACGGGCGAACTCCTCGTGCTCCGCGAGGACGTGGGCCGGCACAACGCCGTGGACAAGGTGCTGGGCTGGGCCTTCCTCAACGGCCCCTTCCCGCCTGCCGACCACATCCTGCTCGTCAGCGGGCGCGCGTCGTTTGAAATCCTGCAAAAGGCGCTGGCCGCGCGCGTGCCGGTGGTGGCCGCCGTCTCCGCGCCGTCCAGCCTGGCGGTCGAGTTCGCGAGCCGGAGCGGGCAGACGCTGGTGGGCTTCCTGCGGGGCGCGGGGATGAACATTTACGCGGGGGCGGAGCGGCTGGCGCAGCCGGGCGAGAGCGCTTGAAGCGCCCCCCGCCAGCCGCCGTCTGACACCCGTCGTCAATCGTTTGAACCCGTCGTTCCAATCTCTGCTCGCCGCCGTCCTGCTGGCCGGCGCACCGGCCATTGCCGCGCCCGCCAAGACTGCGCCTCCGCGCGCGTTCAACTTCGAGAACGACATCAGCCCGCTGCTCACGCGCCACGGCTGCAACGCCTCGCAGTGCCACGGCAAGGCGGAGGGGCAGAACGGCTTCAAGCTGTCCGTCTTCGGCTACGACGCGCTGGCGGACTGGCGCGCATTCACGGCTGAGAGCAAGGGCCGGCGCGCCTCGCCCGCCGCGCCCGAGCAAAGCCTCTTTCTCGCCAAGGCCAGCGGCGTGCTCCCGCATCAGGGCGGGGCGCGCATCCCGGCCGGGTCGCCGGACTACGAGACCATCCGCGCGTGGATGGCGGCGGGCGCACCGTTTGGCTCAACCAATGATGCGCGCGTGGTGCGGGTCGAACTGGAGCCACGGGAAAGGATCCTTACGCCGGGCGCGAAGCTCCAGCTCCGCGTCAATGCGACATACTCCGACGGGCGCAAGGCCGACGTGACGCGCTTCTGCGTGTTCCAATCCAACAACGACTCGCTCGCCAGGGTGAACGAGCACGGCGCGGTGGTCATCGGCTCGCTGCCGGGGCAGACCTCGGTGATGGCCCGCTACCTCGGCGAGGTGACGTCGTTCATGGCCATTGTGCCGCGACCGGGCAAGCCGGTGGGCAACGCGGGCTTCGCGGAGTTCAACTTCATTGACCGGCACGTCAATGCGCACTTGAAGAAACTCAACCTGCGCCCGAGCGACGTGTGTGACGACGCGACGTTCCTCCGCCGCGCGCACCTCGACATCATCGGCACGCTGCCCACGGCGGCGGAGGTGCGGCGCTTCCTCGCGGACGAGTCGTCGGACAAGCGCTCGCAGCTCGTGGACGCCCTGCTGAAGCGGCCTGAATTCGCCGACTTCTGGGCGCTGAAGTGGGCCGATCTGCTGCGCGTGGACCGGCAGAAGCTCGGCCAGCGCGACGCCTACGCCTACTACCGGTGGATTCGCGAGCAGTTCGCCGCGAACCGCCCGCTCGACCAGTTCGCGCGTGCGCTGCTCACGGCGGAAGGCCCGCTGGACGACGCGCCCGCCGGGCATTTCTACAAGGTCGTGAGCAAGCCCGGCGAGATGGCCAACGCGGTTTCGCAGGTCTTCCTCGGCATCCGCATCGCGTGCGCGGAGTGCCATCACCACCCCTTCGACCGCTGGAGCCAGGCGGACTACTACGGCATGTCCGGCTTCTTCTCGCAGGTGAACGTCCGCAAGGGCGCGCTGGGCGAGACGCTGCTGGCCGAGGGCAACCCCGGCGTGAAACACCCGCGCACCGGCGCGGCGGTGCAGCCTTACGCGCTGGGCACGGAGATGCCCGCCGCCGCACCGGCCGGCGACCGCCGCCGCGTGCTGGCGGAATGGTTCACCGCACCGGAGAATCCGTGGTTCGCGCGCAATCTCGCCAACCGCCTCGTCGCGCATTTCCTCGGGCGCGGCGTCGTCGAGCCGGTGGACGACGTGCGGGCGACCAATCCCGCCGGCAACCCCGCGCTGCTCGACGCGGTGGCCAAGTCGCTCGTGGACGCGCGCTTCGACCTGAAACAGTTCATCCGCACGCTCACGGCCTCGCGCACCTACCAGCTCTCCGCGACGCCGAACGACACCAACGCGCAGGACGAGCAGAATTACTCGCGCGCCCTCTTCAAGCGCCTGCCCGCCGAGGTGCTGCTGGACGCCGTGTGCCAGGTGACGGGCGTGCCGGAGAAGTTCGACGGCGTGCCGGCGGGCGCGCGCGCCATCCAGCTCTGGGACAGCCAGACGCAGCACTATTTCCTCAAGCTCTTTGGCCGCCCCGTGCGCGTGACCGCCTGCGAGTGCGAGCGCAACAGCGGGGCCAGCATCGCGCAGGTGCTGCACCTGCTGAACTCGCCGAACCTCCAGGCCAAGCTCACCCACGCCGACGGCCGGCTCGCGCGGCTGGCGGCGGCGCACCCGGACAACGCGAAGCTCGCGGACGAGCTTTACCTGACCTTCTTCAGCCGGCTGCCGAGCGCCGCCGAGCGGCAACTGGCCGTGAAGCATCTCGCCGCCAGCCCCAACCGCCAGCAGGCCGTCGAGGACTACGCGTGGAGCCTGCTGAACACGGTTGAGTTTGTGTTCAACCACTGATGGCCGCATCCTCCGGGCAAAAGCCACTGGCATGAAGATTCTTGTCGCCGACGACTCGCGGGTTTCGCGCAACCTCATCAAGGCCATTCTGGAGGAGATGGATTTTGAAGTCTTTGTCGCGGAGAACGGCCTGGAGGCCTGGAACATTTTCCAGCGCGAGGAGGTGTCCCTGCTCATCTCGGACTGGATGATGCCCGGGATGGATGGCCTGGAGCTGTGCCGGCGCGTCCGGGGCGCGCCGCACCGGCCCGGCTACACCCACATCATGATGGTGACGGCGCAGGACGGCCTGAAGAACTTCGTCACCTGCATGGCCGCCGGGGCGGATGACTTCATCGTGAAGCCCTTCGAGCCGGAGATGCTGCGCTGCCGGGTCCGCGTCGCGCAACGCGTGCTGGCGATGCAGCACGAGCTGCGGGCGCTGGCGGCGGCGCTGCCGTTCTGCGGCGCGTGCGACACCATCCAGAACGACGCGGGCAGCCAGCGGCGGCTGCATGACTTCCTCGCGTCCCGCCCGGAGTTGAAGCCGGTGCTGGGGACGTGTCCAACCTGCGCGGCGAGGGCATGAGGGCAAAATCCGTTGTCCCTCGCTTTGACGCCGCGCTATCTTCCCGCGCTCTCGTGACCAGGCAACTCTCCATCCAGCGCCCGTGCCGGCGGTTTGCAACCGCCGCGTGGCGGGCAACCCGCTCGGCACTGTTCCGGACTGCCGCAGCCTGCGGAAGGCGATTGCAAATCGCCGGCACGGGCGCGGTGCTCGCCGGTCTGCTCGCCGGCTGCAATCCACCCGAGGCGGCCAAGGGGGGCAAGAAGGACGGCAAGGCCGCCGCCTTGCCCTCGCGCGCCGTCCAGGCGGCTCCCGCCGAGTCGCGTCCGATGGAGCGCTCGGTTTCTGTCATCGGCGCGCTCGCGGCGATTGACCAGGCGACGTTGAGCGTGAAGGTCACGGGCCGGCTTCAGAGCCTCGGGGTGGACCTTGGCACGCGCGTGCGGAAGGGCGAGCTGGTCGCGCAGATTGAGTCGGTGGACTACGAGCTGAAGCTCAAGTCCGCCGAGGCGCTGCTCGCGCAGGCCCGCGCGCGGCTCGGCCTGCCGCTGGTCGGCACGGATGACACGGTGAAGCCCGACGAGACCAGCACGGTGCGGCAGGCGAAGGCAGCGGTGCTGGAATCACAGAAGCAGCGCGACCGGATCAAGGCGCTCGCCCAGCGCGGCATCAGCCCGCAGTCGGAGCTGGAAGTCGCGGAGGCCAATTACGAGATCGCCTTCAACCGCCACCTCGAGGCGCTCGAAGACATCCGGCAGCGGCAGGGCGTGTTGCAGCAGCGCCGCGTGGATGTGGACATTGCCCGTCAGCAGCTTGCGGACACGAAAATTGTCGCGCCCTTCGACGGCATCGTGCAGGAGCGCAAGGCCAGCCCTGGCGAGTTTCTCAACACCGCCGCGCCCGTCGTCACGCTCGTGAAGGTGGACCCGCTCCGCCTGCGCGTGGAGGTGCCCGAGCGCAGCGCCACCGGCGTGCGGGCCGGGCAGCAGGTGCGCCTCACTGTCGAGGGCGACACGAACCGTCACACCGGCACCATTTCCCGCCTCAGCCCGGCCATCACGGAGCTGAACCGGATGCTCATCGTCGAGGCGGACATCGCGAACCACGACGGCGTGCTGCGGCCCGGCACGTTTGCGCGCGCGGACATCGTGCTCGCCGAGGCGGAGCCGGCCACCACCGTCCACAAGGCCGCGCTCATCACCTTCGCGGGCATGGAAAAAATCTTTCTCGTGAAGGACGGCAAGGCGGCGGAGAAGAACATCGCCGTCGGCCGGCGGGCGGGCGACTTCATCGAAGTGCTCGGCGGTCTCAAGCCTGGCGACCTGGTGGTGTTGAACCCCGGCAGCTTGCAAAACGGGCAGCCGGTCACGGTGGACACGTCCGGCCAGCCGCCCGCGAAGAAAGCCCCCGCGCCCGCCGCGCCGAAGGCCGGGAAGAAAAACTCTTGAAACGGATGACCACACAGATGGGGGACGGAACACAGATGAAAGCATTCGTGGCCGTTCTTCATCTGTGTTCCGCCCCCCATCTGTGTGGATTGTCCCCTGGTTTTATCCGCGCCTGAGTCGTGCAGAAGCTCGCTGAAATCTCCATCCGCCGCCCGGTCTTCGGCACGATGATCGTGCTGGCGCTGGTGGTCGTCGGCGCGGCGGGCTACCTGAAGCTCGGCGTGGACCGCTCGCCGCCAGTGGACATCCCGACCATTTACGTCGGCACGCGGCTGCCGGGCGCGTCGCCCGTCGAGGTCGAGTCGCTCATCTCCCAGCCCATCGAGGAGCAGGTCAACACCGTCGAGGGCATCACCGAGCTGCGCTCCATCTCCGGTGTCGGCAGCTCCTTCGTCATCATCCAGTTCGACCTCAAGCGCAAGGTCAGCGAGGCGCTGGAGGACGTGCGCAACCGCGTCGCCGCGATGGGCACCGAACTGCCCCGTGACGCCGACCCGCCGCAAGTCACGAAGTTCGACACCGAGCGCAGCGGCGTCATCACCGTGTCGCTCTCCGGCGACCGCTCGCGCCGCGAACTGACCGAGCTGGCTGACAAGATCGTGAAGGTCCAGCTTGAGCGCGCGCTGGGCGTGGGCGAGGTCGAGATCAACGGCGGCCTCCAGCGCGCCATCAGCATCTGGGTGGATCCGGACCGGCTCGCGGCCTACCAGATCCCCATCACCGCCGTGCGTGAGGCCGTGGTGCGCCAGAACGCCAACATCCCCGGCGGCAATGTCATCGCCAACGTCCGCGAGCACACGCTCCGCACCGTGGGCCGGCTGGACGAGGCCCGCGAGTTCAACGACCTGGTCGTCACCACCGTCAGCAACTCGCCGGTGCGCATCCGCGATCTCGGCTGGGCCGAGGATGGCACCAAGGAACAGCGCACCGTCTCGCGCCTGAACGGCCGCCCCTCCGTCACGCTCTCGGTCAAGCGCCAGGCCGACGCCAACACCGTCGAGGTCATCGAGTCGGTGAAGCAGAAGCTCCCCGGCATCCAGGCGCAGCTCCCGGCGGACGTGAAGTTTGAGATCATCGAGGACCAGTCGCGCTACATCTACGAGGCGCTCCACGAGATCAACACCCACCTCATCCTCGGCAGCATCCTCGCCAGCCTGGTGGTCTTCGCCTTCATGCGGAGCTGGCGCTCGACGTTCATCGCGGCGGTGGCGATCCCCTGCTCGGTCATCTCCACGTTCGGCGTGATGTGGGCGCTCAACTTCACGCTCAACAGCGTCACCATGCTCGCGCTCGTGCTCATGGTGGGCATCGTGATTGACGACGCCATCGTCGTGCTCGAGAACATCTTCCGCTTCGTCGAGGAGAAGCAGATGCACCCGTTCGACGCCGCGCGGGAGGCGACGAAGGAAATTGGCACGGCGGTGCTGGCGACCACGTTGAGCCTCGTCGTCATCTTCGTGCCGGTGTCGTTCATGTCGAGCATCGCGGGCCGGTTCCTCTACCAGTTCGGCATCACGTCGGCGGTGGCGGTGATGGTCAGCCTGCTGGTGTCCTTCACGCTCACGCCGCTGATGAGCGCGCGGCTCTTCAACTTGGGCGAGGTGAGCAAGGCCGCGCACGGCGGGCCGAAGTCGCGCGGCGGACTCTACGGCCTGACGGAGCGCCTTTACCTGACGGTGCTGGGCTTCTGCATGAGGCACCGGTTGTCCGTGCTGGTGCTGGCCATCCTCGTCATGGCCTCCTCCGTGCCGCTCTACCAGACGCTGCGGCAGGAGTTCACCCCCGGCAACACGGACGAGGGCGAGTTCGAGATCGGCCTGTCCGCCCGCGAGGGCACGAGCCTCACGCAGATGGACGAGGTCGCGCTCATGGCCGAGCGCGAGCTGCGCGCCATGCCGCAGATCCGCCTCGTGCAGGGCGGCATCGGCTCCAGCCGCATCAGCGGGCCGAACTACGCGCGCTTCTATGTCCGTCTCGCACCGCACAACGAACGGGTTTTCATGTGGTCGCGTCTCTTCTCGCTCCGGCCGCTGGATGCCTTCAAGGGCAACTATTCCCAGCGCGACGTGATCCAGGAGGTCCGCGCCCGGCTACGGAAGATTCCGGGCATCCGCGCCTCCGTGCGCGCCTCGTCCTCGTCCATCAGCGTTGGCGGCCCCAATTACGAGATTGATTTCAGCATCCTCGGCCCCGACCTCGAATCGCTCTCCAAATACGCCGAGGAACTCCGCGCGCGTTCCGCCGAGCTGGGCCTCGCCGATGCCGACACCACGCTCAAGCTCGACAAGCCCGAGTTCCGCGTCCATGTCAACCGCGAGCGCGCCGCCGCGCTGGGCGTGGCCGTCGAGGACATCGCCACCGCGCTGCGCATCATGGTCGGCGGCGACGAGCGCGTGTCCCGCTTCCGCGACGCCAGCGTGGGCGACGACTACGACGTGCAGCTCCGCCTGGCCGAGGGCAAGCGCAATGACCGCGAGACCATCGCGCGCCTCTACGTGCCGCGCCGGGGCGGCGGCCTCGTGCGGCTGGACAACGTCGTGGACATCGTCGAGGGCCAGACCGCGTCGCGCATTGACCGCCTCGACCGGCAGCGCCAGGTGAGCCTGCGCGGCAGCATCGCCCCCGGCTTCGCGCTCAAGGACCGTTTGCAGACGCTGGAGGCGGCCTTCCAGGAGATGAACCTGCCCGCCACCTACACGACGAAGGTTTCCGGCCGCGGCCGCGAACTGGAGCGCACCTTCAAGGAGTTCCTCTGGGCCTTCCTGCTCTCCGTCATCTTCATGTATATGATTCTTGCCTCGCAATACGAGAGCCTCGTCCACCCCTTCACCATCCTGCTCTCGCTCCCGCTCTCGCTGCCCTTCGCGCTCTTCTCGCTGTGGGTGACGAACAACACGCTCAACCTCTACTCCGCGCTCGGCCTGCTCGTGCTCTTTGGCGTCGTGAAGAAAAATGCCATCCTCCAGATTGACCACATGAACACCCTGCGCCGGCACGGACTGGAGCGACTGCAAGCCATCATGGACGGCAACCGCGACCGCCTCCGCCCCATCCTGATGACCACGCTCACGCTCGTCGCCGGCATGATCCCGCTCGCGCTCGGCACCGGCCCTGGCGCGGAGGAGCGCCGCGCCGTGGCGGTCGTCGTCATCGGCGGACAAACCCTCTGCCTCCTGCTCACCCTGCTCGTCACGCCGGTCGTCTATTCCTACCTCGACGACATCGCGCAAGTCTTCCACCGCAAGCACGCAGCGATGCAGACGCCCGGAGCCACTCCCGAGGCGATTGTGGCGAAATGAATCGTGGTAGGGCCGCGCTGCCGCGCGGCCTCGTCATCTAACCTGAGTCAGAAAGCAATCCGGCTTCAACGCCTCCCGCACGACTTCAAGCTGCCGCCGGGATTTCTCCAACTGAGCGGCGCGCCGGGCCTCCTCATTCGCTCCCGCGAAGGCACGACGCTCACCACCAACCGGCAGAAACTCGTTCAGCATGATGAGGCTCCACTTGAGCGCGAGCATGGGATACACGAGCCGCAGCCGCGCAGCGACGCCCTCCGCGCCGTCAAGCCGTGCCAGCATTTCGCGCAGGAAGGCGACGCGATGCTCGGCGGGCAGCGGCACTTCCGGGAGCAGCAGCGCGTTCGCCAGCGTCTGCGCGGGGTCGTCCCAACCGGCATACTCGAAGTCGAGGAACGTCAACTTGCCGTCCGCGCGACGGAGGACATTGTGGAAGCCGTGATCGGCGGGACTCAGCGTGCGCTGCGCCAGCGGCAGTTCAGCATCCAGGCCGACGCCGAGTTCAGGAGCCTGTGTTGAAAGGAACTGCCGCACGCTGTCAGCCACCGGCACCAGTTCGCGCTCAACAAACTCCCGCACGCTGGCAGGGACGCGCTGCCGCGCGTCCGGCCCGAACTCTGTCGCGGCCCCTCCTCCTGACGCAGTCGCCCCGAGGCCGGCCGGCAGGCCGGCCCTACCGAGAGCCAACGCCGCGCGCACGCGGTTGAGCCGGCGCTCTACGTTCGCCCAATAGCCGTTGAGCGTGAAGGCAGCTTCGGAGGCTGGCGGCAATTTCTCCGCGCCCGGTTGCGAACGCAGCCGCCACATCGCGGCAAGCAGGTCCACGAGCTGTTGCACGTCCGCCCACATCACCTGCCCCGGCGCGACGCGGGTGCCGGCGATGAATTCGTAGAGGCCAAGATTGTGTTCGCGGCTCATCCGCAACGGCTCCGGCACGCACCGCACGCCGTTCTGCCAGAGGAATTCCAGCACGCCAAACTCCGTGCCCAGCCGGTCGCGCGGGTCGCGGACGTGGGTGAAGTAGAGCTTCGCCAGCAGCGGCTTCCCGCCCACGTCCACGCGGGCCACGACATTGTTCGCCCCGCCAGCAAGGCGAATGACGGCGTCCGGCCTGTGTCCCACCGCTGCGGCGACGGCGGCGAAGATGGGTTCGCCAGAGACCGGATTAGACTGCGCCAGCAATAGACCTCCCTCGCCCCCATCGGGGGAGAGGGAATGAGGGTGAGGGGGCGGGGCAGCAGCAGGAGTTTGGTTGCCAATCTGCGAGATCACGTCTTGCCCCCTCACCCCGGCCCTCTCCCCCGATGGGGGCGAGGGAGAAGCAGCGATGGGTGACTCGGATGCTTCAGTCGCAAGGCGGCGTTGAAGCGCAGCCCAGTCGGTGAAGGCGCAGATGCCCTCGTTCCCTCGTCCGGCTCCATCAGGCGCGTAGAGCCACCGCTCCACGCCCTGGGGAAACTCCGGCTCCGTCAGCACTTCCTCCAAGTCATCCACGAACACCGTGCAGCCCTGCGCGGCGATGCGCTGGAGCTTCGCCGCCCGCGTGGCCTCGAAGAACACATCCTCCCGCCGCAGACCGAAGCCATCGGTGGCGAAGAAGCTGTTCGCCTCCAGCCACGCCAGCGCGGCGGCGCGCAGGTTCACGCGCGGCTCGGCCACGGAAAACTCCGTCTTGTGGCTGATGATGCAGACGGGGATGTGTGCGTCGCGGATGGCGTGGAGGAATTCCGCGAGGCCAGGAGCCAGTTTCGCCTCGGCCATTTTCAAGCCATAGACGAGACCTTGAAGTTCGATCCACTTCGCCTCGCCGTCCGGCTGGCTCCGCAGCCAGTCACGCACGGCGGTCTTCGTGCGGGGGACACTCTTGTCCCCTTCCGGCATCCCGAAGCGCTCCACGGCATGACGATGAAAGACCTCGTCATACACCACCACCGTGCCGTCGAAGTCGAGGCCGAGACGCGGATGGGCGGGGGGATTCATGGGCCGGGGCGACGCTGCCAGCCGGGCAGTCGGCGGTGATGCTGGATGACGGCGTTCATGTGGGCTGAGTCTGCGCGTTTGCCCGAAGAACTTCCACCCCGTCGTTCATGCCTTGCAGCGGGGCAGCTCCTTTGCGAACCGGTTCAACCATGCCGCACGCTTTCTGGAATGTGTTCTCGGATGGCCGAATTGACTTCGCCCCCGGCTTCGCCGACAAATCTCCCCGTGACCAAGACCCAAGCTGCGAAGTGCGCGTAATCGAAGCCGATAGCGTGGAACGCCAGACTCACTCCCAGCCCACACTTCGTAGGAGACGACGTGAGGAGTCTCCATCTGTATTCCGCATTCCGCATTCCGCATTCCACATTAGTCAGAGCCTCCTCACGTCGGCATCTACGGGGGAGGACATGCATTGACCACCTGGTCCTTCGCCTCTTCTCCGTGGCTCATCCTGCTCGGCGCGGCCGTGTGGGGCGGCGCGGCGTGGCTGTGCTGGCAGAACGCCACGCGGCGCGGGGGGAAGGCGGCGGCGTTCATGGAGGCGCTGCGGCTGGTCATCATGTCGCTGCTGGTGTTCACGCTGTTCCGGCCCGAGCTGGTCCGGCGCATCGAGCGCAAGGAATCGCCGCAAATCGCCGTGCTGCTCGACGCCTCCGGCAGCATGGCCACGCGCGATGTGCGTGGCGGCTCGAACGTGCTGACACGCGCCGAGTGGCTCGCGGCCCGGCGCGCGACGAACTTTTGGAAGCCGCTGGAGAAGTCCGGCAAGGTCATCATTGAGGATTTCTCCGCGCCACCGGCGGACACGAACTTCGCCGTGCAGGCCGACGCGGGCACGGACTTGAGCGCGGCGCTCGAAGCCTCGCTCCAGCGGCACAAAAACCTCCGCGCCGTGCTCGTGCTGACGGACGGCGATTGGAACGCCGGCAAGCCGCCGCTGCTCGCCGCGTCGCGGTTCCGCGAGACGGACACGCCCATCTTCGCCGTGGGCGTGGGCGCGGAGCAGGCGTTGCCCGACTTGGTCTTGGAGCGCGCCACCGCGCCGAGCTACGGCCTCATCGGGGAGCAGATTTCCATTCCGTTCCGCATCGCGAGCCATCTGCCGCGCGAGGTGAAGACGCAGCTCGTGATTGACGCGGGCGACGGCGAGGAAGTGAAGAAGGACATCACCATCCCGGCGGGCGGGCAGTTGCAGGACGCCATCGTGTGGTCGCCGCGCAACGTCGGCGAGCAGACCGTCTCGCTGCGCCTGCCGCCCGAGGCCGACGAGGCGCTCACGGACAACAACGCGCAGCAGTTCCGCATCGCCGTGCGCTCGGAGACGCTCAAGGTGCTCGTGGTGGATTCGCTGCCGCGCTGGGAATACCGCTACCTCCGCAACGCCCTCGAACGCGACCCCGGCGTCGAGTCGCATTGCGTGCTCTTCCATCCGTCGCTCGGCCCCGGCGGCGGGCGCAACTACCTCACGGCCTTCCCCGGCACGAAGGAGCAGCTCCAGCGCTACGATGTGATTTTCCTCGGCGACGTGGGCGTGGGCGAAGGCGAGCTGAAGGAATCGGACGCGGCACTCATCCGCGGCCTCGTCGAACAGCAGGGCAGCGGCCTCATCTTCCTACCGGGCCGGCGCGGCCGGCAAATGTCCTTCCTCAACAGCCCGCTCGCGGACCTCATGCCCGTGCAACTCGATGACAAACGCCCGGACGGCGTCGCGTTGCAGAACGAAGTGCCGCTGCTGCTGTCGGCCACGGGCAAGGGCCACTTGCTCACGCGCTTCGACGGCGACGAAAACCGCAACGACGACATCTGGAAAAACCTGCCCGGCTTCTACTGGAGCGCCGCCGTGGAGAAGAGCCGTCCCGGCAGCGAAGTCCTCGCCGTCCACGCCTCGATGCGCAACGCGTGGGGCCGCGTGCCGCTGCTGGTCACGCGCCCGGCGGGCAGCGGCAAGGTGCTTTTCATGGGCACGGACAGCGCATGGCGCTGGCGGCGCGGCGTCGAGGACAAGTGGCATTACCGCTTCTGGAGCCAGGTCGTGCGCTGGATGTCCCACCAGCGGCACCTCGCCGAGCGCGCGGGCGTGCGGCTCACCTTCAGCCCCGAGACGCCGAACGCCGGCGACACCGTCTTCCTTCAGGCCACCGTGCTCGACGCGAGCGGCTTCCCGTTGGAGAAGGGCAAGGTGGACGGCAAAATCACCACGCCCGGCGGCCGCACGGAGAAGCTCGACTTCGCCGCGCTCGACGGCGGCTGGGGCGTGTTCAAGTCCAGCTTCGTGCCCAAGCAGGGCGGCCCGCACAAAATCCTCCTCACCGCAGATGCCGCCAGTCGCAAGCTGGAAACCGAAATCACCGTGACTCAGCCCGTGCGCGAAAAAGTCGGCCAGCCCGCGAACTTCACCGCGCTGCGCGAACTCGCCTCCCTCACCGGCGGCGCCATCGGCCCGACTGCCGAACTCGCGAAGGTCATCGAGCAAATCACGCTGCTGCCCGAACCGAAGCCCCTGGAGCAGCGCATCCGCCTCTGGGCCGACCCGTGGTGGGCCGGGAGCATCCTGTTCCTGCTGACGGTCTATTGGGTGAGCCGCAAGCTGGCGGGGATGATTTAGGCCGGAGATTGGATTTGTGAAACCGCTTCCGCACGCATACGGTCAGCCCATGAGCGAAATCACCTTCACGGTCGAACGCTGCGAGAATTCAGGAGCGCTCGTCGCTTCGTGGGATGAGCCGTCGGGACAAGGTGGCATCACGACACAAGGTAGCGACCTGCGCGAGTTGCAGGACATGGTGCAGGACGCGGTGCGCTGCCACTTCGATGCCGGGGACAAGCCTCGCGTCGTCCGGCTTCATTTCGTCTCAGACGCCCTGCTTCAGACGGCGTGAAGCTGCCGCGTGACATTTCCGGCGGTGAGGCGGTGAGGGCGATGAAGCGGCTGGGTTTTGTCGTGCTGCGCCAGGAAGGCTCCCACATCCGCATGGGCCGGGGAGCGACACGGCTGACAATTCCGAACCACTCCTCCATCGCGCCCAAGACGCTGCAAACGATGCTCCGTCAGGCCGGGGTTTCGTTGGAAGAGTTCCTCGACGCCCTCTGAGCCGAAGCTCAAACAGCAGCTTCATGCGGGGCCGTCACGAACCGCGCCTTGTGCTCGCGGTCGGCAGCGTAGGCGAGGCACGCGCGGATGTCCGTCTCGTTCAGCTCGGGAAAGTCCGCGATAATCTCCGCGTGCGTCATGCCGCTGGCCAGCCAGCCCAGCACATCCGCCACCGTGATGCGCATCCCGCGGATGCACGGCTTGCCGCCCCGCTTGCCCGGTTCAAGGGTGATGACACTCTGGTAGCTCATGGGGCGAGCGTAGCACCCTGCCGTGCTTTGCCAAGCCGCCTCTGGGTCGACCCGTGGTGGGCCGGGGGCATCCTCTTCCTGCTGACGGTCTATTGGGTGAGCCGCAAGCTGGCGGGGATGATTTGAACCCGCGCGGGAGCTTGTTTCGTCGAGGCCGCTCGCGTAGTTTTCCGACCATGAGCACGGTGCTGGAAATCAAGACCGCCATCGAAACGCTGACGCCGGAGCAGCGGGTGGAGCTGGAGCAACTGCTCCGCGAAAGTTCCGCCCGCCCTCCAGCGACCCCACCGTTGCCCGACCAAGCTACCCGTCGCCGACGCATTCTGGGCGACAAGGTGCTGCCCAACTACGTGTTGCTGGCCCGCGAGGGAGCCATCTGATGCGTTGCTACGCGGACAGCAGCTTTCTCTTTTCCTACTACGCGGCCGACGCGAACTCCCCGCGCGCGGACGCGTGGCGGCAGGCGAACGGCGGACCGCTGCCCTTCGCCCCGCTGCACCGGGTGGAACTGCGAAACGCCCTGGAGCTGGCGGTCTTTCAACAGCGGCTGTCCGCGCGTGAGGCGACGGAGACATGGGCGGTCATCGAGAGCGACGTGCGGGCTGGCTTGCTGGTTGGAACCTCCACTTCGTTGGCTGGCATCTTCGAGGCGGCGGAACGACTGGCCGCCGCGCACACTGCCGCCACCGGGGCGCGCAGCTTGGACATTCTGCATGTTGCCGGGGCCAAGCTCGCGGGAATGGAGGAACTGGTGACGTTCGATCAACGGCAGGCGACCTTGGCGCTGCGGGCGGGATTGAGGGTGGCCGTGCTGTGAACAGCGCATCCCCCTGTGGGCCGACCCGTGGTGAGCGGGCCAGCATCCTGTTCCTGCTGACGGTCTATTGGGTGAGCCGCAAGCTGGCGGGGATGGTGTAGCCCGCGACCTTGGGCAGAGGTCGCACTCAATTCCGCGCCGCCTGTTCAGCAAGGCCGGGCAAAGCAGCACTATCGGTTGGAAATGGCGTCCAACTCATGCCGGCGCGTCACCCCAGCCCCGCCACCTTCCATCCGTCGCGGTAGGCGTGGCGCACGAGCGCGTTGGCCTTCGTATTGTTCGTGAACTTCAGCGCCTTGCGGTCCCACTCCAGCCACTCGCCGGCGTGGCGGTCCGCCATCGCGCCCACGAGCACCGTCTCGGTGAGCGGGCCGCCGTGGCTGAACTCGTCGCACGCCTTGCGGCCTTCGAGGATGGCGTCCACCCAGTCGTGGTAATGGTTCTGCGGCTTGAGTTCGGTCGGATACTTCTCGGCGGGGAACTTCTCCTCCGGCAGCACGATGGGTTTCCCGCTGCGATAGTTTTTGTAAATCGCGCCGTGCTCGCCAATCCAATACGTCCCCGACTCCGGCAGCTTTGCCACGCTCTTGGGCAGTTGAATCTTCCGCGCGTCCGGCTCGATGCCGCCGTCGTGCCAGGTGAGCTGCACCGTCTTCCCCGCCGTGATGTCGCTGCCGGGAAAAATCATTTCCACCACCCGCGACTTGCCCCAGAGCGGGCCGCTGCTGCCCGGCGTGGTCTGGCGCACCCGCAACGGCGCGGCGAGCTTCAACGCATCGAAGCTGATGTCGAAGTGATGGCAGCCCATGTCGCCCATCTCGCCGCAGCCGAAGCCGAACCACGCGCGCCAGTTCTGCGGATGATACGTGTCCATCAGATACGGGCGCGGCTCCTGCGTGCCGAGCCACAGGTTCCAGTCCAGCCCGGCGGGAATGGCGTCACCCTGCGCGCGCAGCTCCGTGTTCTTCGGCCACCAGCCCAGCGGCTTGTTCTCCCAGAGGATGACCTCCTTCACCTTGCCAATCGCCCCGCTGCGCAGCAGTTGCACCGTCATGCGGCTCTCGATGCTGGACCGGCCCTGGTTGCCGAGCTGCGTGACCACGCCCGCTTTCCGCGCCTCCTCGGTGATGACGCGGCACTCGTGCAGCGTGGTGGCCATCGGCTTCTGTAAATACAAATGCTTCTTCGCGCGCAAGGCCGTGACCGCCGGCGCGGCGTGCGAATGGTCCGGCGTGCCGATGGTCAGCGCGTCGAACTTGCCTGCGCGTCCGCTCAACAGCTCGCGCCAGTCGCGATGCTTCGACGCGTCGGGAAACGTCTTGGCGGCGGGGTCGAGGAACCCGGTGTCCACATCGCAGAGCGCGGTAATCTTCACCTTCGGATGGCTCGCGACGGCCTTCATCGTGTTGCCGCCCATGCGCCCCACGCCGATGCAGGCGACCTGGAGCATCGAGTTGGGCGACGCGCTGCGGAGGATGGCGGGAAAGCCGAGCACGGCAGCAGTGGCAGCGGAACGGCGGAGGAATTGGCGGCGATTCATAATGGGTGTCTGGTTGATCCTGAGTTAAGCCGCGTGGTTTGGAATTGCGAGGGGAATTTCCTGCACGAACGCGTTGACGTGCCTCCGCAACCGTCGCATCTTCCGCTCATGGGCAAAGTCACCGTCAGTTTCACCGCCAAGAACTACGACGACCTCAGCGACCTCGCGCGCAAACTCACCAGGCGCAAGGCCCGGGTGGTGCGGGCCGAGGCCTTGGTGGACACCGGGGCCACGCGCCTCTACTTCCAGCGGCAGGTGATTGAGCAGCTCGGTCTTCGCCCGGTGGGGGAGATCACCTCGCGCACCATGTCCGACCGCTCCGAGAAGCGCATCGAGTTCTCGCCCGTGGAGTTGGAAATTCAGGGCCGGAAGGGACACTTCGGTGTGATTCAAATCCCCGACACGCTGCCGAACATCATCGGGCAAATCCCCTTGGAGCATCTGGACTGGGTCGTGGATTCGCGGGGGCGCAAGCTCATTCCCAACCCCGAGCACAAGCACGGCGAACTGGCGGATGAATTTGCAGACAATGCGCCGACCGTGGCGGACATCGAGGACGCCCGAATCATCGAGTGCGCGAAGCAGGCGCATGGCAAGCAGCCACGCATCCCGTGGGCGCAGGCCAAGAAGGAGCTGGGCCTGCCATGAGCCAGCTTCCCCGCGAATGCCTCGACTTCGTGGTGGACTCCAAGAACCGCAAGCTCATCCCCAACCCCGAGCACGGCGACAAGCAGATGAGCGAGGAATACTGACCACTATGAATGACAAGCCGAACGTGAAGCTGGCAAAAGCCCCTGACGCCTACACCGGGAAGCAAATCGAGTTCGAGCCGGTCAGCCACGGAATCACGGCTCAAGTTCCTGGTGTGCTTACCTGCTATCAGACCGGCGTAGGCATGAACCTCTGTGCCACTTACGTGGTTGAGGATGGGCTTAAAAACGCGAGCTACTGGTTCAACCAAACTGAAGTCGAAGCGCTGGGGCTGGATTAGTCGCCGTGTGACCTCAGAACCTCGTCGAGCCTCTGATAAAGGGAGTGTCGTTCCTTCTTCATGCGACCCTTTACCTCTTGGTCTTCGCACTCCTGAATTTGCACATGGTAAGCTTGGATGCGTGAAGTGAGGGCATCCACGCGAGCTGCCGCTGTAAGAGCCTGTCTGAGAAAGCATGAAAGCTGAGGGATTACGCCAGGCGCCGGAGCATGATCCGTATCAGGGCGACGTAGATCCACGCCGTCGCGCTGGCCTCGCTGCGTTCGTAGTCGCGCA
>Ga0172367_10003505_pt1 | contig 20285 bp, 16 predicted proteins | sample Lak10m_FD_114542 | JGI IMG/M metagenome (GOLD analysis project Ga0172367, IMG submission 114542) | Freshwater microbial communities from Kabuno Bay, South-Kivu, Congo - kab_022012_10m | ecosystem: Environmental > Aquatic > Freshwater > Lake | place: Democratic Republic of the Congo: South-Kivu...
CCAGGAATTCGATACGTAACCGCCGAGGCGGCCGCTTCGGAGTGTTTAAAAAAGGGGGGGCCTGGGGGGCCGGTCAGGCCCCCCCAGTTGGGGGGCTTCGGGGGGCGAAAGCCCCCCGACAGATCGTGTGCCCGCCTTTTCGGGGCGCTTCCGCCCCCCCCCCTTTTTCTTCTTATGCGTGGTGCCCGAGGGTAAGGGGAGGAATGTGGCGGATGCCGGAGCATAAGGTCGCTTTGGCCGGAAGTTTTCTATGGTGGGGACTGATCCGGCAGCATGACGCGTTTTTCAAGTGGGTCCTTGATCAACCCGGGGTAGTGGCGGCACTGCTGGACTATGCGCTGCCGCCGGAGTTGCGCCGTCTGTGGGACGGCACCGCGCCGGTGCCGCTGTCGGGATCTCTGATCACCCGGGAGATGGAGGAGCGGCGGACCGATCGCAGCTATCGGCTGCCGACGCCACAAGGCGTGTCGACGCCGCTGCTGGTAACCTTTGAGCATAAGGCGGCGCCGGACCGTGGGGTCGGCTGGCAGGTGACCCAGTACCTCTATGAACAGGTGCGGCGCTGGATGAACGATCGCAGGGAGATACCGGGCAAGCAGCGCCACCAGTTGCCGGTCGTGGCGGCCGTGGTGGTGTACCATGGCAAATGGCGCTGGCGTGTACCGTTGACGTTGGTTGGGGCGATGTCGGCGAACGGGATTTCCTCACCGTACATCCCCAACTATGAATTAATACTCATTGATGTTCTGCGCACGCCGATTGCGCTGCTGCCGCCCCTGCCGCGCCTGCGCGTCGCGTTCATGATCTGGCAGTTTGACCGGAGAACGCCGGGGGATCGAGGCGGGAATCGGGCGGGTGATCTGAAGGCGCGTCTGGTCGAGCTCGCCCGCGCGGCGCTGGCGCTCGGCATCGACGACCTGACGGCGATGGTATACTATCTCTGGGGTGAGACGAGCGGGCAAGGTACCGCGCTGCTGGGCGAGGTGCTGGACGAGGTTGTGCCGGGGCGAAGGGAGCAGATCATGCAGACGGCGGGTGATCAGTTGGTGGCACAGGGCAGGGCCCTTGGTCTGGCGGAGGGCAAAACCCTTGGTCTGGTGGAGGGCAAGACCCTTGGTCGGGTTGAAGGTGAGGCGAAGATACTGCTTCGGCAGCTTCACCGTCGCTTCGGTGACATTCGCGCCGGTGTTGTCGAGCGGGTTCGTAACGCCAGCGCGCGTCAGCTTGAAGATTGGAGCGAGCGTATCCTCGACGCCGGGACGCTTGACGACGTTTTCGACACCGACCGACGGCCTTGAGCACCGGCGGATTGTAGCGGCATTTTATAAGAGAGAGGGGGCCTGGGGGGCCGGTCAGGCCCCCCAGTTTGGGGGCTTCGGGGGTGGGGGGGGAAGGCCCCCGACTGATTTGGCACCCGGTTTTAGGGGGGGCTTCCGCCCCCCGATTCCCCCCGATCCGGGGCCTGACCGGCCCCGGAGCCCCCTCTTTTCTATCAAAAGCGTCCCCGTAATTGGTGTCGTGCGTTCATACCGGAATTGCCACATCTGGCGCCCTATTCTACTTCTTCCGCCCTATTAATGGGTTTCCAAAGGCCCCCGGCCTTTGCTAGGAGTGTCCGGAGACGATGTCCCCGGATGTGTCCCGAAGCCCGTTGCCGACCGAAGCGGTCGCCGGAGTGGTCAAGAGGAAAGCAAGATGGGTGCAGGCGTGAGCGGACGTAGCCGGACTCGACGCATCCTGATCTACAGCCATGATTCTTTTGGCCTTGGGCATCTGCGCCGCTGCCGGACCATCGCTCATGGTTTGGTTGATCGCAACAAGGACCTGTCAATTTTGATTCTCTCCGGCTCGCCGATCATCGGCAGCTTCGAGTTCCGGTCCCGGGTTGATTTCGTGCGCATACCTGGTGTGATCAAGCTGCGCAACGGCGATTACACCTCGCTTGGCCTTCATATTGATATCGAGGAGACGCTGGCGATTCGCGCCTCCATCATCCGTCATACTGCAGAGGCGTTCGATCCCGATCTCCTGATCGTCGACAAAGAGCCGCTCGGCTTGCGCGGGGAGGTGCGTGAGACCCTATTGATGCTGAAGGAGCGGGGCGTTCCCGCCGTCCTCGGCCTGCGCGATGTGATGGATGATCCTGTGCTGCTGGCCCGGGAGTGGGAGCGCAAACGGGTACTTCCGGCGCTTGAGGCGCTTTATGATGAGGTATGGGTCTACGGTTTGGCGACGCTGTGCGATCCCTTGGCCGGTATCGCAGTGCCGGCTGCGGTACGCGCCCGGATGGTCTTCACCGGCTATCTCAGGCGCGAACTGCCGGCGTTCGCCGGCTCGGCGCGGGAACGGCCCGACAGTCCCTATCTTCTCGTGACCGCCGGCGGCGGTGGAGACGGCGAGGCGCTGATCGATTGGGTGCTGCGCGCCTACGAAACCGATCCCAACCTGCCGTTGCCGGCCGTGGTTGTGTTCGGTCCGTTCATGAGCAGCGAGCGTCAGGCCGAGTTCGCGGCCCGTGCCGCCGCATTGACACCCCTAAGGATCACCACCACCCGGTTTGAAACCAACTTCGAGCGCCTGGTGGAAGGGGCGGCCGGAGTGGTGGCGATGGGCGGCTACAACACGTTTTGTGAGATTCTCTCGTTTGACCGGCCGGCCCTGATCGTGCCGCGCACTGCGCCGCGCCAGGAGCAGTTGATCCGGGCTGAGCGGGCCCAGGAGCTCGGCCTTACCGGCCTGCTTGGCGATGACGGCAGACGCGACCCGGCGGCGATGGCGGCCGCCTTACGCCGGCTGCCCAGCCGGCCGCCGCCTTCGGCGGTCACGCTGCCGGGCCTGCTCGACGGCCTGGGGGAGGTCAACCGGCTCACCTGTCGCTGGCTCGATCAGGGCCGGAGGTCGGCGCCGGAAGCTGCGCCGGGAGCAGCGCCGGAAGCAGCGCGCGTGGAAAGGCACGGACGCGGCTCCGGCAGCGGGCCGGGTTCGGGTTTGGGGCCGGGAGGTGATGCGTGATCGCGACCGGGGACCCGGGCGAGCCTGTGACCAGACCAAGTGCGGTCCCCCGGCTTGCCGTTGTGGTCAAGGGCTGGCCGCGGCTCTCCGAGACGTTTATCGCCCAGGAAGTGGCGGGCCTTGAGCGGCGTGGGCTGGCGCTGGTGTTGGTATCTCTGCGCCGGCCCACCGATGGGGCCGTCCACGATCTCCACCGCCAAGTCAGCGCACCGGTGCATTACCTGCCGGAGTACCTGCACGAGGCCCCGGCGCGGGTCGCCCGCGCGGTGTGGGCGGCCGTGGCGCGGCCGGGGTGGTGGCGTTTGGTGGCGGTCTTCGGGCGCGATTTTGTTCGCGATCCCACCCGCAACCGGCTTCGTCGCCTGGGTCAGGCTTGCGTGCTGGCCGCAGAGCTGGGCGACAATATCCGTTGGCTTCACGTGCATTTCCTGCACACCCCGGCCAGCGTTACCCGGTACACCGCTCTCCTTACGGGGCGCGGCTGGAGCTTCTCCGCCCATGCCAAGGATATCTGGACCTCGCCGGCCTGGGACCTGCGGGAAAAGCTGGCGGATGCCGCCTGGGGCGTCACCTGCACCCGGATCGGCCGCGACTACCTGTGCAGCCTTGCCGGAACGCGCGGGGGTGGGCGTATGGAAGAGAGCCCGAGCGACGGCGCTTACGAAATCAATGATTCGCGCACAGAACTCTTCCCCCGGCTTGAGCTGCTTTATCACGGCCTCGATCTCTCTCGATTCTCGGCCTCGGCGCATTTCTGCACCGCCGATGTGGCCGGCGCCCCACCGGCCAGGGACGACGCCGGCGTTGCGGAAGACCGGAGCCTGCTGAAGGGGCCCGACGCACACGACGGGCGTGACGGCCGCGATCCCGCTCGCCCGGTACGGCTGTTGTCGGTTGGACGTGCGGTTGAGAAAAAAGGGTTCGACCTGCTGCTGGCTGCGCTCGCCTGTCTGCCGGCCGACCTGCACTGGCGCTGGCAGCACATCGGCGGCGGGGAACGGCTGGCGGCCCTTAAGGTCGAGGCCGTCCGCCTGGGCCTGGGCCAGCGGATCGTGTGGCTCGGCCCCCAGGCGCAGGACCGGGTGTTGACCGCCTACCGCGAGTCGGACTTGTTCATTCTCCCCTGCCGCCGCGCCCGCGATGGCGATCAGGACGGCCTTCCCAATGTGCTGATGGAAGCCCAAGCGCTCGGCCTTGCCTGTCTCTCCACCCGCATCGCCGCGGTCCCGGAACTGATCGAGGATGGCCAAACCGGTTCTCTGGTCCCGGCCGAGGACGTGCCTGCTCTGACCGCGGCCCTGACGGCGCTCATCATCGACCCCACCCGCCGCCGGTCCCTCGGCGCGGCTGGCCGCCGGCGCGTGCATACCTGTTTCGCCGCCGGCCCCGCGCTCGACCGGCTGGCGTGTCGGTTGCAGGACGCAGTCAGAGCGCCTCCGGGCATTGGCTCGGTACGAGGGACGAATGCCAATGAGCTCAGTATTTGATCCATTGCCCTTATAACCGGTTCCCAAAGGCCCTTCGGCCTTTGGCTGGGGGTGTCGGGGGACAGCGTCCCCCGACGGCCGGCGTAAGCCGGCATCGAAGCCCCCCCCTGTTTTTGGAGCAGGTGCGCCGGGAGCGTTGCGCGGAGCGCGCGTTGACGGCGCGGGAGGTTGGGGGTATTCAGCCAGACAAAAGGGGGCGGGAGGGATCGATCCCCCGCCGCCAGCCGCCCTTCCCAGGCCCCGTCCGGCCCAGCCCAGGCCCCGTTCGGCCCAACGAGGATGCCCAGACATGCCCGAGTACCGCTCCCGCACGTCCACCCATGGCCGCAACATGGCCGGCGCCCGCGGCCTGTGGCGCGCGACCGGCATGAAGGATGAGGACTTCGGCAAGCCGATCATCGCCGTCGCCAACTCCTTCACCCAATTCGTCCCCGGCCACGTCCACCTCCAGAACCTCGGCCAGCTTGTGGCGCGTGAGATCGAGCGGGCGGGTGGGGTAGCCAAGGAATTCAACACGATCGCCATCGATGACGGCATCGCGATGGGGCACGGCGGCATGCTCTATTCGCTGCCGAGCCGCGATCTGATCGCCGACAGCGTTGAGTACATGGTCAACGCCCATTGCGCCGATGCCATGGTCTGCATTTCCAACTGCGACAAGATCACGCCCGGCATGATGATGGCGAGCCTGAGGCTCAACATCCCCACCATCTTCGTCTCCGGCGGCCCGATGGAGGCCGGCAAGGTCACCGTTCGCGGCCAAACCCAGGCGGTCGATCTGATCGACGCCATGGTCAAGGGCGCCGACGCGTCGGTGTCGGACGAGGAGGCGCTGGCGTACGAGCGCGGGAGCTGCCCCACCTGCGGGTCGTGCTCCGGCATGTTTACCGCCAACTCGATGAATTGCTTGATGGAAGCGCTGGGGCTGGCGCTGCCCGGCAACGGAACCATCGTCGCCACCCACGCCGACCGCCAGGCGCTGTTCCTGGAGGCCGGGCGGCGCATCGTTGCTTTGGCCCGCCGTTGGTACGAGATGGGCGACGCACGAGCGCTGCCGCGCAGCATCGCCAGCTTCGGCGCGTTCGAGAACGCTATGACGCTCGACATCGCCATGGGCGGCTCAACCAACACCGTACTGCACATCCTGGCCGCGGCCGAGGAGGCCGGGGTGCCGTTCACCATGGCCGACATCGATCGCCTGTCGCGGCGGGTGCCCTGCCTGTGCAAGGTCGCCCCCAGCAAGGCGGACGTACACCTGGAGGACGTCCACCGCGCGGGCGGCATCTTTGCCATTTTGGGCGAGCTCGGCCGCGCCGGCCTGATCAACGGCGCCTGCCCCACCGTCCACGCAGAGACGCTGGGGGAGGCCTTGCAGCGCTGGGACATTGCGGTGGGCGAGGACGCCGCCGTCCGCACCCTTTTCCTGGCTGCCCCCGGAGGCGTGCGCACCACCGAAGCCTTCAGCCAGTCCCGCCGCTGGGCCACGCTTGATACCGACCGCACCGGCGGCGTGATCCGCGACGCGGCCCACGCCTTCTCCACCGACGGCGGCTTGGCCGTGCTTTATGGCAATATCGCGCTCGACGGCTGCATTGTGAAAACCGCCGGTGTCGACGACAGTTGCCTGCGGTTCTCCGGCCCAGCGGTGATCTGCGAAAGCCAGGAAGAGGCGGTGAGCAAAATTCTTGGCGGTGGCGTCAAGGCCGGCGACGTGGTGGTAGTGCGCTACGAGGGGCCCAAGGGGGGACCGGGCATGCAGGAGATGCTGTACCCGACCAGCTACCTGAAGACCCGCGGCCTCGGCAAGTTGTGCGCTTTGATTACGGATGGCCGCTTCTCCGGCGGCACCTCCGGCCTCTCGATCGGCCACGCCTCGCCCGAGGCGGCAGAGGGCGGCGCGATCGGGCTGATCGAGGCGGGAGATATCATCGACATCGACATCCCCGCCCGGAGCATCGCCTTGCAGGTGAGCGAATCCGAGCTGGCCGCGCGCCGGTCGGCGATGGCGGCCAGGGGCGATCAGGCGTGGAAGCCGGCTGACCGCCAGCGCACGGTCAGCCCCGCCTTGCGGGCGTATGCGGCGATGACGACCAGCGCCGCACGGGGAGCCGTGCGAGACGTCAGCAAGGTCGGAGGCTGACGGACCAAAAAAAGAAAGAGGGGGGGCCTGGGGGGCCGGTCAGGCCCCCCAGTTGGGGGGGCGGGGGGCAAAAGCCCCCCCCCCGATCGGTTGCCGGCTCGCGCCGGCCGTCAGGGGACGCTGTCCCCCGACACCCCCAGCCAAAGGCCATAAGGCCTTTGGAAACCGCTAAGGGACCCCAGTCTGCATTTAGAACAACAGTGATCCCTTGATCCAGAACGTCCGGCCCGGCTCATTGACTCGAGTCGTCCGCTGATAGCCATCGGCGATCACCGAGGTATCAACCGGCCGGCTGATATGCTCGGCGTAAGTCTGATCCAGGATATTGTCCACCCCGGCCGAAATCACCAGTCCCTGCCGCGCCCGCCAGCCGGCATTGGCGGAGAACACCGCAAAGCCGCCGGTATCGCCGAGATCACTGCCGACGATATTACCCCAGCCGACATCGACCCGATCCTGACCGGCAGCGGCCCGCGCCAGCACCCCGCCCAGGAAGGTACCGTCGTCGTACCGCAAGGCCAGCGTCCCCTCGAGCGGCGGCATCTGCGCCAGTGGCTTGTCGTCGGTGAGGTTTTCCCCGTGTACCAGCGAAAGAGTCGCCTCGATCGTCCATGACGGCAGGAAGCGGTACGAGACCTCCGCCTCGCCGCCAACCGTAGCGGCATCGATATTCTTGCCGGTCGTCGCCGACAAGAGCATGTAGTCATCGATGTGGGCATAGAAGGCTGAGAGCGAGGCGCGCAGCTTCTCCCCCTCATGCAGCACGCCAACATCGAGCTGGGTGGTCCGCTCAGGGGCGAGCGAGAAGTTGCGCTTGCGCTCCCAGTAGTCCGGCGTCCGCTGGCTGTGGCCAAGGCCGACATAGGCGGTAACCGGCGCCCCAAGATTAATCTCCCGCTCGTAGCGGCCAAAGGCGTTGTGCAGCGTGTCGTGATCCCTGGGTTTTGCCGCGCTGGTTTCGTCCACCACCCGCGTCATGTTGACCCGATAGCCGCCGACCAGACGACTCGCCTGATCAAGCTCCTGCGCCGCTTCAGCGAAAAAGCCGGTGGTGACGGCGGTAAGGTCGGGCGTACGCATCTTGTCCTGATAGCTGACCCCGGTCCGGTATTCCACCGCCGACAAGCTCCGCCCGGTATGCTCGTCGTGATTGAAGTCCGCGCCGACAGTCACCGTGGTGCCCGCGAACGGTGCCAGTTCGATCAGGGCCTGGCCTCCCAGCACCTCGCGATCGGGATTGTTGAGCACGGCCATCATACCGCCGCTGAACGTGCGCAGATTGTATCGGTCCATGACGTGATCGACATAGTCGTAGTAACCGTGCGCCTCAAACTTGGTCACGGTGGGCGAAATGTCGGTCTCGGTGTACTTGAAGCGCAGGCCCTGGCGGTCGAACACCGAGCCATCCATCATGCGATCGGCGTAGGCAGCGCGCGCCTCGCTCACGTCGACGCTGGCCTCAAGCGTTGAGGTGGCATCGGGCGTCCAGCCGAGAATTGCGGTCCCACTCTCGCGGCTGTAACGGGAGTGTACGCGGTCACCGTTGCCATCCCGGTAGTCATCGCTCTGGGCGTGGGTGCCGATGAAGCGGACGTAGCCCTCGCGCATGCCAGCCGTGGCGTCCAGCATCTGGTCGTTGCGATTGTAGCTGCCATAAAGCGCACTGGCCTGAGCCCGAACCCCCGGCTCGGTAAACCTGGGCGTGTTGCGCTCGATCAGCACCGTACCACCGACGGCGCCGCCGCCGTGGATCACGCCCTGCGGTCCCTTAAGCACAGTGATACGATCATAGGACTCAGGGAAGATGTAGGACGTTGGCGGGTCCATCCGCATGCCGCAGCCACCAAGCAAGGGCGTGCCGTCGATCAGCAGATTGAGCCGCGATCCGGACATGCCACGGAACACCGGGTCACCGCTGGAGCCCCCTTTGCGGATGACCGAAAAGCCGGGAATACTCTTGAGATACCCCGCGCCGTCGGCCGCCGGCAACGGCGTGCGGGCAAGCTTGGGATTGGTCTCGACCGTCAGCGGCGCCGCGGTCCTTGGCGCGGTGACGACAACATCGTCGAGCCGCACCCGATCGTCCGCCGCACGCGCCGCCGGCGCCGAGGCCCCCATGCCCAGCGATGCCATCACGGCGACGCCAACCAGTGCCGGTGCATTGCTCTTCGCCAGACTCGCCTTGCGCCCGCGAGCAGGTCGCACTTGTCTATTCATCAACTTTCTCCAGGCAATAGAAATCGCTCACGCAAAAGTTCGCGTGCGCATAATATTCACTAACGTTTTGGTATCAGCTGGCCAGAGGCGGATCCCGGGCCCTGCGGGGCCGGCCCCGGCGCGCGTCCCACATCGTCATCCGCCCCCCAAGCCATTACCTTGGAGTCGGAAGGCGACCGGAATCTCGACCACCGCCTCCAGCGGCACCCCCGCCCGGCGCGCCGGACGGAACCGCCATTCAGCGACCGCCTCCAGGGCGGCGTTGTCGAACGCAGCCACGCCACTACTGACGGCAACGGTCGCCGACCGGCAGCGACCGTCTCCATCGACCACCACCCGCAGCAGCAGACGCCCCTCCTGATTTGCGCGGCGGGCCGCGTACGGATAGCGGGGCGGCCGGTTGCCGGCCAGCGGACGCGGCTCGCCGTCGCCGCCGGCCGCGGTTTGGGCGTTCCCGGTTAGGCCGGACGCGCCACCACCGACGGAACCACCCGTACTGGCCGGGAGCACCGGACCGGCGGGTGGCCCCGGTGGCCCCGAGGCGGCCGCGCCAAGCGACGCCGTTCGCTCCTGCGGCCGACGCCGCGTCGGCATGGTCGGGGTGGGCTGGGAACGCCGGGCCGGGCTCTGAGTCTGAACTTGAGGACGCGCCGGCGGTGTGGGCGGAGGGGGTGGCGGTGGCGGTGGTTCCGCGGACGGCCGCAGCGGCGGCGGATCCGGATTCGCCACCGGCTCGGGTTCGGGCTCCGGCACCGGCTCGGGCTCGGGCTCCGCCACCGCTTCTGAAACCAGCGCAACCTCATGTGCAACTGTGAGGGTTGGCTCCCGAACCTCGATGGGGTGTATTGGGTCCGGCTCCTGATCAACAGCCGGCTCCGCAATCGGCTCCGCCGCGACCGCCGGAAGCGCCGGCATAGGGTCGGTGGGTTCACTAACGGTCGCGAGAGGCTCCGCAACAGCCGGGCCGGGCGGCACGGATGGCACAGCGGGACTCGGATTGCCGGCCTGATCATCCGCGATCGGCGCACCCGCCGGCGCCACCCCGGTATCCCCTGCGACCGCGCCGTCCCCCGCCGGCCCAAGGCCGACCAGCTCAAAGCCAAGTTCCCCGGCCGCCGCCAGCTCGGGACCGCTCAAGGCCGGTTCGGCCAACAACAATGCAAGGACCAGGCAATGAACCAGCAGCGATCCGGCAACCGCGGCCGCAGCCGTCGGCCGCGTACGGTGGGGCGCCGGACGGCGTCCGGCCGAGCGCGGACATATGTCCGGCGCGGCAGACGTGCGCGTCCGCTCGGTCATGATCAGGCATCCCCAAGAGTGGGTGACGCAAAAACGAAGGAAAATTCAGGCGACGGAGAGGCGCAGTGGGGGCTCCCCCAGGCCGACATCGGTGGGACGGACGCCGCTTATACCAACGAGCGTAAAATTTGTCCGATTGCCCATATAATACCAATGAGCCTAACGTTTGATCCATTGCCCTTATAACCGGTTCCCAAAGGCCCTTCGGCCTTTGGCTGGGGGTGTCGGGGGACAGCGTCCCCTGACGGCCGGCGTAAGCCGGCAACGCCCCAGGCAATGGATGAAACATAACGCTCATTGGTATAAGCGGCTTCCAAAGGCCGTTCGGCCTTTGGCTGGGGGTGTCGGGAGTCAGCGCCCCCTGACGGCCGGCGCGAGCCGGCAACACCGCAGGCAATAAGTCAAATATTCTGCTCGCCGACATTATACGGCGTGCGGCCTCACGCCCAGGCAGGCGGTGCGCGGCTGCGCAGCCGCGACAAGAACAGGGCCGGCGGCGCGATGGACTCGCCCGCCCGGAATACGGCCGTCTCGTATCGGTTGGCCGGGAAATACGGCTCGACCGGCGCCGGGAGCAGCCCGGTCGGTCCGAGCCCCCAGCACAAAGGACACGACCGCTTGCCGGCACCCGAGCCGCTGTCGTTGCCGGCCGTTAGCGGAAGACCGTCCGCGCCCAGCGTGACCGTTATCGGCCCGTCGCCGGTACAAAGATGCAGCAAGGAAGGGTCCGCGCCGGCCCCGGCACGATCCCGGACCCCGCTGGGCTCCGCCGGATATGCGTTCCCTCCGCGGTCCGCGGCATAGGCCGCAAATGGCAGCAATGCGCCCACCAGCACGGCAAGCACGGCCGCCCAGACGGTCACCCGTCGGCCAGCGCCCGTTCCCCACCGTTGCCGCGTTCGCACGCCCACGCCCTTACGCCCCCATGCAGCCAATACTGTGCCGCTCGGGTCATAGCGCAGTCCGTCACCCGCGGCAATGGCGACGATTTGAAACGGCGCTCTCGGTGCGCTCGGCCGGTTAATCGGCCGGTGAAGCAGTAATCCCCCTCTTCATAATCACGGCATCCATCGTACCCTGGGGACGCCGGTAATAGCCTTGGCGCCGGCCCACCTCGACAAAGCCGGCGCGGCCGTAGAGCCCGCGGGCCGCAAAGTTATCCGCTGCAACCTCAAGATAGATGTCAAGCGCGCCCAAGGTACCGGCGGTCGCGAGCGCAGCCGCCAGCAGGCGGGCCCCGAGACCACGGCCGCGCTCGGTCGGATCGACCGCAAACGTCACCACCTCAGCCTCGCCGGCCACGGCTTGGCCGAGCAGGAAGCCGAGCGGCCCCGAGGCCTCCTCCCCGATGATCAGACAAAAGCTGGATGGCGCCGCCACCAGTGTCGCAAGACTGGTGATGGACCACGACTCGTCGGGAAAGCTTCTGGCATGCAAGGTTGCCAGCGCGCCGAGATCAGAGGTCGCCGCAATCCGAATGTGATGATCGCCATTCGCCATATCGTCACATCAAGGGTTACATGATGCCGCGCCGGCCAGCCGGAACACCGGCTCTCGCAGGTAGAGCGGCCTGACCGCCCCCACCCCGCCAGGCACGATGACGCGCGAAATCGCGAGTCGCGCCACGATAGGGGCCAGCCCGCCTTCGCCGTCAAGCACCACCGGCGGGCGCGCCGCCCACGCCTGCCCCGAGTCCGGAGTACCGGACAGGGAAGGGCTGGTCAGAAGATAAGCCTGGAGCCGCGCTGCGCCATCCCCCGCCAGCACCAGCGGCCCCGCCGGCAGCCAGGCGGCCAGGTCAGCCAGGGGCATCGCCACCGGCGCACCCTCCGCAACCAAGTCCGGCCCGTCCGACCGGAACGCTTGCGCAAACATATCCTCCCCACGGGAGGTTAGCACGCTCACCACCCACCTTGCGCGGCGCTGGCCGGGGGGCACGCTGTGGGCGACGACCTCCAGCCCGCTGATCCCGATCAACGGCCGGCCAAGCGCAAGTGCCAGCCCCTGGGCCGCGGCAAGACCGATCCGGACGCCGGTAAACGACCCTGGACCGACCGTCACCGCAACCCGATCCACTCGTGCCAGTTCCTCGACGCCGACCACCTCGCCCAGCAAGCCGATCACGTCCTCGGCTTGCCCCCGCACCGATGCCCGCCAGCGATGCCGGATCAACCGGGCGCCCGCGACCATGGCAACCGACAGCACGCTCGAAGCGGCATCAAGCCCCAGCGCGACCGGGCCCTCCTCGGGTGCTTCCGCGGGCGCTCCCGCCCCGGGTTGCCCCGCGCCGTCCGCCGCCGATACCTCCGGCCGGCCGGCCTGGGATGCGGCCCTCCCAAAGCGGGCGGATTGAGGCTCGGGCGGGGCCGACCTGCCACACATCATGACTCGCTTCAGCTCCGCAGCCACAGCGTCCGCACTCCCGGGTCAAGGTCGGCAAGGTCGCGCAGCCGGTTCAGCAGGGACGGCTTCAGTACTTGGCCAGCCTTCAACAACGTGACCCCGTTGGCCAGCACCACATCGCGGGCCAGCACCGCCTCTGCCGGAACCTTGGCAAGCGGGCACCCAACCACCTTTGCCGCCGCGACACCGCCAGGGGACGGAGCGCTGGGACGCGCGGTAGCGGAGGTGAGGGACGGAGTGGAGTGGGAAGCGGGAAGGGGAGCAGCGGCCCGAGCGGCCGGGTCCCTGCCCGGCGCGGCAGTCGCCTTGGCTGGCGCCGCTGCCGCGGGTGGCCGTTCCCCGGCCGCACCGGAAACCGCAGGCACACTGATCATGCGGTAGCAATCTATATCCTGCACCGCCTGTCGCTCAGTGAGAATGCGCTGCAAGCGATCCTGGAGTACCTCGACCGTCACCGGCTTGATCATAAAGCAATCAACATCCAGATACATCGCAATGCTGACATACTCGGTATCGCTGTGCCCGGTCAGAATCGCGAACGGCACCGCGCGGTCAACACAGGCCTGGCCGGTGCGCACCGCCTTAAGCAACTCCAGCCCGTTCATCTTCGGCATATTGAGATCGGCCAACACGATATCGACGCCACCGATCTTGCCGGTCGTCTGCTTGAGCGCGTCGACCCCGTTGCGGGCCTCGTGAATCTTCAGTGCTTGCAGCTTGCGCAGCATCATCACGATCAACGAGCGGGTGAAATCGTCATCGTCGACGATCAGCACCGACAGCCCCCACAGCAAACCCGCGCCCATGGTATCCTCCTGCCCCTGGCCAAGGGTGCCGACGCCAATCGTAGCGGCGCCATCCGTTCGAGTGCTACCGATCTGCGCACGCTTGTAAGACGTCCGCAAGCACCCTGGTTTGACGCCCGCGAATTTTTGCTCTTTTTCGCGCCGCAGCAGCGACAAGGGGAAGACTCGAGGTCTATGCCCGGCCCCAACAGTGAGACACAAGATGGCCCGTCGCTCCCGGTCACCGACCGTCTTTGACCCCGACCAGTTTGATTTGCTCCAGGTTCCCGAGGCCACCGCGGTGATGCTGACCTACTCGGGACGAACGGTGGACTTGGCCGCGCCGGATTTTGACCGCTTCGAAATCGAAGACATCGCCCGCCCACTGGCCTACCAGTGCCGATTCGTCGGCAACACCCGCGCATTTTACAGTGTGGCGCAGCATTGCGTGCTGGCAAGCCGCTTGGTCCCTGAGGCATTTGCCTATGATGCCCTGATGCACGACGCCGAGGAGGCTTTTACCGGCGACTGGCCGACGCCATGGAAAGTACGAATCGGCCGACCGGTGATTGAAGCCGCGGTCGGCCCGCTCAAGGCGGCGCTCGCGCTCCGATTCGGCTACCGCTACCCGGCGCCCAAGTGGGTCAAGATCGGCGACCAGCGCGCCTTGGCGACTGAGCTGCGTGACCTGTGCGCCCCCCATCGGGTGGACTGGAAGGACCTGCCGGCACCAATGGAGACGCGGATTCACCCCCTACCGCCCGACCAAGCCATGGCCGATTTCCTCGGTCGCTACCGCGCCCTGAAACCGCCATCCTGATCTCGAGAAAAGTTCCGGTTTCCAAAGGCCGATGGCCTTTGGCAGGGGGTGTCGGGGGACATCGTCCCCTGACGGCCGGCGCCGAGCCGGCGATTTTTTTCCCCCAACCTTATGGAGCACCGATATCCGACCGATGCCAAGCAACGCCGAGCGGCCCCGGCGTTTCGTCCTCCTCCATGCCGTCCTCCTCGGCGATCTCTTCACCATTGGCGATATCGGCGACGATTTCCCGCCCCTCGGTCAAGGTGGCGCACGCGGCGGCGAACAACCGCAGGGTATCCCGCACGTGCCGATCACGAATCCGCTGGAAGTTGCGCGCGAGAATCAGTGCCTCACGGGTGCGCACCACCGGCTCGGCAGTCGGGTCAATCACCGGCGGCGCCGACTCGGAGACGAACTCGATACAGTCCCCGAGCCCGGCGCCGGCACCGGTCCCGCTCCCGACGATGGCCCCGGAATCGACCCGGCCTTGCTCGAGATCGACAAAAAAGGTCGACACCGGCACGCAAAGATGGCCGGCGAGGAGATAAAGCTTGCTGGCCGAAATCCGGTTTACGCCCCGCTCATACTTCTGGAGCTGCTGAAAAGTAAGGCCAATGGTGGCGGCCAAGTCGCTCTGGCTGAGGCCCGCCAACATCCGCAACTCCCGAAGCCGGCGACCGACGATGACATCGACCTCGGTTGTGCTCTCGCCTTTCGGCCGCGTCTTGCCTCTCACGGATTGCCACCCTCTCAATACAGGCTCACTAATACCGACAAACAGAACGTCTGACGCTTTGCTGGCGGCGATGCCGGCTCGCGCCGGCCGTCGGGGGACGCCGTCCCCCGACACCCCCAGCCAAAGGCCGAAGGCCTTTGGAAACCGGTTAGGCGCAATCGGTCAAACAGTACGGCTGGACGAATACATAGCTCACACGCCGGCAAGAGTCATGGACTCGATGAGAACCGTGGGGGCATCAATGCCGTAGCGGAACACAAGATCATCGGCCGGGGTCAGGGTGCGGTACATCTCCTTGAGGTTTCCGGCAATGGTCACTTCGCTGACCGGTCCGGTCAATTTGCCGCGCTCGATCCAGAATCCGGCGGCGCCGCGACTGTAGTCGCCGGTCACGCCATTGACGCCGGAACCAAGCAGCTCGGTCACGTAGAGTCCCTGGTCGATGTCGGCCATCAACGCAGCGGGAGTGATCGTCCCCGGCGCGAGATAGAAATTCGCCGGGGAAGGAGTCGGCGGCCCCCCGGTGCCGCGGGCGGCATGCCCGGTGGGCAAGAGGCCAAGCTGGCGGGCCGAACGCAGATCCAGCAGCCAAGTCGTCAGGCGCCCGCCGTCCACCACCAAACGGGTGGCGGTCGCGACACCTTCGCCATCAAACGGCCGCGAGCGCAGGCCGCGCGGACGAAACGGGTCATCGATGATCGTCACCCCGGGGGCAAACACCGGCTGCCCAAGTTGGCCCATCAGGAAGCTGGTCTTGCGCGCGATCGCCACCCCGTTGATAGCGCCGACCAGATGGCCGAGCAAGGTCCCTGCCACCCGCGGATGGAACACCACCGGCACCTTGCGACTCGGGACCTTGCGCGGGTTGAGCCGCTGTACCGCCCGCTCCCCGGCGCACCGCCCAATCGAGGCAGGCTGCCGCTGATCGCTGCCATAGACGGTCGAGCACTGGTCGTAGTCGCGCTCCATCCCCGTGCCGCTGCCCGCCAGCACCGCGGCTGAGACATGGTGGCGGGTGACGGAATAGGCACCGGAAAAACCATTGGAGGCGACCAGCGCCACCGTCGAGGCCCCCCAAGAGGCGTCGCCACCCTCCGAGTTGGTGACGCCGGGGACCGCCAAGGCGGCGGCCTCCGCCTCCCCGGCGCGGGCCAACAGTTGATCGGCACTCGGCTCCACCGGATCGAAGGTGTCGAGGTCGAGCCAGTGCGTGGCGAGCTGGGCCGGATCGGCCAAGCCGCAATACGGATCCGCCGGCACCGCCCGCGCCATCGCCACCGCGCGGTCGACCAGCGCCGCCAGGGCGGCCGGGCTGCGATCGGCGCTCGATACCACCGCCTGGCGGCAGCCGATCAGCACCCGCAGACCGAGGTCCCCCGACTCGGAGCGCTCCAGGGTCTGGGTCTGGCCGAGCCGAACCGACAGCGACACCGATGCCGCATTGTAGAGCAGCGCGTCGGCGGCGTCCGCACCGGCCCGGCGCGCCGCGCCGACCAGATCGTCGAGCAGCGCGAGAGAGGGCACAGCGGCCGGCGGAATGGGACGAGTGGAAGCTGGCATCAAAAAGCCTCTGACGGTTTGGGCCAAGGACTGCAATGACCGAGGTCCCCCTCCCTCTACCTTATAGAAAAGAGGGGGTTCCGGGGCCGGTCAGGCCCAGGATCAGGGGGTCTTCGGGGGGCGGAAGCCCCCCGAAAGCGAGGCGTACGGTCAGTCAGGGGGCTTCCGCCCCCCGACCCCCCTGACTGGGGGGCCTGACCGGCCCCCCAGCCCCCCCTCTTGCTATTCCCCCCGCAAGCGGTGCAAGACGTCATCGAGCTGATCAAGGGTCTGATAGTCGATCGCGACCGTACCGGCCCGCCCCCGCGGCGTGATGGTGACCTTGAGCCCGAGTTGGGCCGCAAGCTGTTCCTCCAGCGCCGCCAGATCCGGGTCCCGCACCACCGCCGCCCGACCGCCGCGCCCGCCCCCCCCATTGCCCGCCGCCTTGCCGGCGCTGGCAGCGCTGCGCACCAGCTGCTCGGTCTGGCGCACGCTCATCCCCCGATGGGTCACCTGCCGGGCCAACTCGACCGGGTCGGCCGCTGTCAACAGCGCGCGGGCGTGGCCTGCGGTGAGCGTGCCGTCCTCCACCAAGCGCTTGACGGGATCAGGCAACCCAAGGAGGCGCAGCATGTTGGCAACGTGAGGCCGGCTCTTGCCAATCACCCGCGCCAAGTCCTCCTGGGTATGGGCGAACTCCTCCATCAACCGCTGGTAGCCCTCCGCCTCCTCGAGCGCGTTGAGGTCCTCGCGCTGGAGATTTTCGATCAGCGAGACTTCCAGCGCCTCGCGATCGTCGAGATCGCGGACCACCACCGGCAGCTCATGCAGGCCGGCAATCTGGGCCGCCCGCCAGCGCCGCTCGCCGCAGATGATCTCGAAGCGCTCGCCGCCTTCCGGCGAGCGCCGAACCACCAGCGGTTGCAGAATGCCCTTGTCCCGGATCGAGTCGGCGAGGCCGGCGATCGCCACCTCGTCGAACTGGCGACGCGGCTGGTAGCGGCCGGGGTGAAGAAATTCAATCGGAATGTGACGCGGCGCGCGCGGTCGCACCGCCTCCTGAGCCGGCGCCGGTTCCTCGGCCGCCGGCACATCGCCGAACAGCGCGGAGAGCCCCCGGCCGAGGTTGCTGCGCCGCGCGCCTTCGCTTCGCTTTACGTCGACGCTCACGACACCATCCTCTTCTTCTCACGCCGCAGCAACTCGCCGGCCAGATGAACGTAGGCCTGGGCGCCGGGACATTTGAGATCGTAGATCAAGACAGGCTTGCCGTGCGAGGGCGCCTCGGACACCTTAACATTGCGCGGCACCGCCGTCTCATAGACCTTGTCACCAAAGAACCCGCGCACGTCGGCAGCAACCATCTCCGACAAATTGTTGCGACGGTCGAACATGGTCAGCACCACGCCCTGGATTTCCAGGCCGGGGTTGAAGGCCTTGCGCACCCGCTCGATCGTCCGCATCAGGTGGCTCAAGCCCTCCAGCGCGTAGAACTCGCACTGGAGAGGAACCAGCACGGCATCGGCCGCCACCAGAGCATTGAGCGTGAGGAAGCCGAGCGCCGGCGGGCAATCGATCAGCACGTAGTCCAGCTCGAGCCGGCTGCGGGCGATCGCCTCGCGCATCCGGTATTCGCGGCGCGGCGTGCCGACCAGTTCAACCTCGGCGCCCGAGAGATCGACCGAGGCGGTGATGACCGAAAGGCCGGGAACGCCGGATTCAATCGCCGCGGTCTCAAAGGGAACGTCGGAGAACAGCACATCGTAGGTGCCGACGCCACGCGCCGAATTGGGAATGCCGAAGCCGGTGGAGGCATTGCCCTGGGGGTCATTGTCGACGATCAGCACCTTGCGCCCGGCCGCCGCCAGCGCAGTGGCAAGGTTGACCGCGGTGGTGGTCTTGCCGACACCACCTTTCTGGTTGGCAATGGCAAACACGCGGGGGGCGGCAGGCATGGCAGCTCATCCTGGGATCGGGGCGGAATGCGGGGACAGGGCCCGCAAGGAAAGGATCGTCGCGCGTGGATCGGTCAGGCTGACAGCGCAGACCGCCTGCATATTCCACTTTGCCCGAGCCGCGGTCAATTCCTGTTGCGCCTCCTTGCCCTTGGGCGCGATCAAAACCCCTTCGGTCGCCAGCAGCGGCACCGCCAAACGCAGCAACTCCGGCAGCGGCGCCAGCGCCCGCGCAGTGATCGCGCCCGCCAGCGGCAGGCGCAACGCCGAAACGTCCACCGCGTGCACGGTCGCGGCGGCCCCGGTGACTCGGATCGCCTCGCGCAGGAAGGCCGCCTTGCGCTGGTCGCGCTCGACCAAATGGACCGGTGCGACTCCGAGCACCGCCAAAACCAAGCCGGGGAAACCGGCGCCGCTGCCGAGATCGATCAGCGGGCGGGCCGGGGATAGCGACTCGGGAAGAAGAGGGAGCAGCTGGGCCGAGTCGAAAATGTGGCGGTCCCACAGGTGCTCGAGCGTTGAGGGGGCGATCAGATTGATCGTGGACTGCCAGCGGCGGAGCAGGGCGACATAGGCGAGCAGGTTGGTCGCTGTTTCACGTGAAACAGGAGTGAGGGGGGCGAGGAGGCGTTGGGGATCGGGGTCAGACATGGTTGCTCGATTCGCGACCGGGCTGCCGCCCGAACCCGCTTGGGGGGGAAGGGTCCCCCCCCAACCCCCGCGTATTCGGGAAAAAGGGAGGGGGTCCGGGGAGATCACTCCCCGGGCGGGTGCGGGCGGCAGCCCGCGCGCGAAGCGCCGCTGCGGACATGCCGCAGCAGAGCAATCAGAGCAGCAGGCGTCACGCCCGGAATACGGCCGGCTGCCCCCAACGTCGCGGGACGCGCCGCCGCCAGCTTTTGCCGAATCTCGGTCGAAAGCGAGCCGACCGTGTCGTAGTCCAACCCCTCCGGCAACGCCAGCGCCTCGTCACGGCGAAACGCCCGCACGTCCGCCTCCTGCCGCTCGAGATAACCGCCATAGCGACACTCGATCTCGACCTGCTCGGCGACCTCCGGCGTCAGGCTGCCCAGCTCCGGCCACAGCTCGGCCAGGCGGCCAAGAGTCAACCCGGGGTCCCGCAGCAAATCAGCGGCGCTGCGCCGCTGGCCGTCGAGATTTACCGCCAGGCCGGCCGACCGCAGCGCGCTCGGCGTCCCATAGAGGCTCCCCACCAGCGCCCGGCCGGCGGCGAGCGCAGCTGCCTTGGCGGTGAACGCCTCCTGGCGCTGACGCCCCACCACCCCAACCGCCAGCCCCTGCGGCGTCAGCCGCAAGTCAGCGTTGTCGGCCCGCAGCAACAGGCGATACTCGGCGCGGGAGGTAAACATGCGGTAGGGTTCGGTGACCCCGCGCGTCACCAGATCATCAACCATCACGCCAAGATAGCCGTCGGCGCGGTCAACCACAAAGGACGCGTCGGCGCCACCGCCTGCGGCCAGCGCCGCGTTGATGCCGGCGAGCAGACCCTGGGCCGCCGCCTCCTCGTACCCGGTGGTGCCGTTGATCTGACCGGCCAAGAACAGGCGCGGCACGCGCCTTGTCTCGAGCGTCGGGCGCAGCTCGCGCGGGTCGACGGTGTCGTATTCAATCGCGTAGCCGGGCCGCAGCATCACCACCCGCTCCAACCCTGGGATTGCCGCCAGCACGCCGGCCTGGACGTCGCGCGGCAGCGAGCTGGAAATGCCGTTGGGATAAACAGTGAAATCGTCCAGCCCCTCGGGCTCGAGGAAAATCTGGTGGCGATCGCGGTCGCCAAAACGGACCACCTTGTCCTCGATCGAGGGGCAGTAGCGGGGGCCGACGCTCTGTATTTGCCCGGAGTACATCGGCGCCCGATGGAGGTTGGCCCGAATCAGCGCGTGGGC
>Ga0172367_10003506_pt1 | contig 20284 bp, 20 predicted proteins | sample Lak10m_FD_114542 | JGI IMG/M metagenome (GOLD analysis project Ga0172367, IMG submission 114542) | Freshwater microbial communities from Kabuno Bay, South-Kivu, Congo - kab_022012_10m | ecosystem: Environmental > Aquatic > Freshwater > Lake | place: Democratic Republic of the Congo: South-Kivu...
AAGACTAGTATAAATGCGTTACAAAGCAATCGTTACTGAAAAATTAGAAGCTCTCGATAACTCTATTAGCTTAATTAGATCACTCCTTGCCCGGCCTAATTTAACTAGAGAGGAATTAGAGAATTGGCAAACAAAGGTAAAAGAGAGAATTGCAGAAATACAGACTCTTGTAAATGCCGAGAAAGAATCTCTATAAATAAGTTGGTTTCGTTCAGATAGGTTATTATATTCTTATATAAACCTATTTGTATGTTAACACCCGAACAGATTGAAAGTAACTTAACTAGATTTTACAAAGTTATATCGGAGCATATTTCTGAACCTAGAGCTACAAAGCTCTCTGCATTATATCAGAAACAAGAAGAGATACTTGCTCTAGCTCCTGCTTCTTCTCGCACTGCTTTTCATAATGCTTTTCCGGGCGGTTATGTCGATCACGTTTTAAGAGTAGTAGATGCTGCTTTAGCCCTATATGAAGTATGGGGTAATTTTGGTGCCGATATGAATACTTTTACAAAAGAAGAATTAGTATTTTCTGCAATTAATCACGATTTAGGTAAGCTAGGACGTGATGGTAAACCTTCTTACCTGCCTAATGATTCTGAATGGCACGTAAAGAATCAGGGAGCAATCTATAAGCCTAATGCTGAATTACCTTTTATTCCTATTCAAGACGCTTCTCTCTACATCTTACAGTCTGCCGGTATCGAAATGTCATTTAACGAATTCGTCGCAATTAAAACTCACGACGGACCTTACGATGATGGTAATAAAGCCTATCTCTTTTCAAGTCAAAATGAATCTAAATTAAGAACCGCTCTACCTTATATTTTACATCAGGCCGATATCCTGGCTGCAAGAGTAGAATGGGAGAAGGAATGGAGCGGAAAAGTGGGGGTATCTAAACCTAAAGAAGTAAAGCCTGCGACTGCTACTCAATTTAAGCAAGCTGCAGAAGCTAAAAAGTTATCGAATATCGGGAGTAAAAATCCCGGATTATTAAACGCACTAAAAGGATTATAATATGTTATTTGGATGGATCATGCTTGCTTTATGGGCAGCTACAGTAATAGGTTGGGTAATTTACAACCTCTATCAAAAAAATGTTAAACTTGAAAATACGGTAATTAGTCAAGCTAACTTTATTGCCGGTCTTCAAGGCTTAATTGGTGAATCAGAAAAAGCAGTTAAAAACTTAGACGATAAGATTTGGCTTGAGAGCGATAAAGAGCTGCAACAAGTTTTTCATAATTTAAAAGCAATACAAGACGGATTAAATCAATTCAATAAGCGGTGATGACAGAAGACATTTTTAAACCAGAAGAAATTGAGGTTACGCTTACAAAAGACGGTAAGGTTAGGAAAAGGAGACCTAAAAAATCGATTGACTACTTTACCTTAGATACCCAGCAAGCTATCTTAGATTACAGAAAAGAAACATCTCAGCTTAAAAGAGATCAAATCTTTAATGAAAATATCTATTATGCTTTTTATAAATTAGCTGAAAACATAATTCATACATTTAAATTCTACTATACAGAAGTAGATAATATCGATGAACTAAAGCATGAAGTAATCGCTTTCCTATTAGAAAAACTTCATCTATACGATCAAACTAAAGGCAAAGCCTACTCTTATTTCGGTACGATTGCAAAGAGATATCTAATCGTTTATAACAATAACAACTACAAAAGATTGAAAGGCAAAGCTGCAGTTGATGATGTAGAAACCGATAAGACTATCACAAATGAATTACTTCTTTCACGTCCAGATGATTTAGAGCAGACTAGCTTTATCGAACTCTTTATTCAAAAAATAGACGATGAGCTTTTAGATCTATTTCCGAAACCACAAGAGGCAAGAGTAGGGGACGCAATCCTTGAACTATTCAAACGTAGAGAAAACATAGATATCTTTAATAAGAAAGCCCTCTTTATTTACATTAAAGAGATTACCGATGCACCTACTCCCGTGATTACTAAGGTGATAAAAGTACTCAAAGAGATTTATAGAGATATGTTGAATAAATATCTAGAAGAGGGAACGAAGATCGACATTTTTTCCCGGTAGATATTTATTTAAAATAGTCTCATGAGTTTAGATTTTGATTTATACGACGGAAAGAAGTATTCCGACCTCGTAAAGGATATCATCAAGAATCATAAAGCTAAACAGAATCAGATAAAGGCACTTACTGATCAATTAGTTGATATGGTAAGCGAACCTGGAGATGCTGTTGTTGTAGTACCTTTGATAAAAGGTTATCTTGATTCTGATATAAAAAATGATGAAGCCCTAGTAAAGCTAGCCCAGATCTTGCAAAAGGCAAATCAAACTGAAGCTGGAGCAGACGGTATTTTTAGTGATAAAGATCTAGAGATGCTATTTAGCGATATTCAAAAAACTACAACCCCTATTAAAGACGAAGAAGTAAAACAGCTGCCAAACAGTAAGTAAGATGTCTAATTTTAATCCGACATACGCCCAGCAGCAAGCTTCGTATACAAATCAAGTACAGGGAGGTAATCAGTTTAATTATCTACAGGCTAGAGTAACCCATGTAGTACAAGGCCCTGTTTATGTAGGAACAAACGTACCAGACCCTTACTTTAAAGATCCTTCCGACTTAGGGACTATAACCTTCCAATTAATTTCCGGACTCCAAGACAGAACCCTTGATAGCGGCGGCAACCAGGTAGCAAGACCAATGTATTCAGCCTTAAAACAGTATCCTGTAGAAGGAGAAATCGTCTTATTATTTCCAGGCCCGTCTAGAGATTTAAATGAGGACAGGGGCAGAAGAGATCTCTTTTATACTATGCCCTATAATATATGGGGTTTTGCTAATCATAATGCATTCCCTGATCTAGGTGACTACGGAGCTTACATAGGGGCTATAAATAGGACGTATCAAGATAGTGTAAATACAAATCAGCCTGTAAACACATCTGCTACTGGTTCTTTAAATATGCCCCTTGGGCCTAACTTTGTAGAAAAAGCAAATATAAAGGCATTAAAACAATTTACAGGAGATGTTACTATAGAAGGTAGATGGGGTAATTCGATAAGATTCAGTTCTACTAACCCCGTACCTGCCGATCAAAATCCTTGGTCTAAAAATAGCACGCCAGGTAATCCTATAACTATAATTAGAAACGGTCAAGGTGCTTCTGGAGATAATATTCCGTGGATTCCCACTGTTGAGAATATTAACAGAGATCCCTCTTCTATCTATTTAACTCAAGGACAGCAAATTATAGTTGATGATATAAATAATAATTTTAGTTTAGCAAGTCTAGATGTTGTTCTAGGAAGAACTTATACCGTATCTGTACCAATTCAACAGCAATTGACAAGTACTGATAATATTTCTGCTGCTGAACAAGATCAGATAATAACTAACCAAGGATAAAATGTATCAACCGCAATTTCCATATTTAGGTAATCAAGTTATTATATCCTCTGGAAGAGTTGTACATCATTCTTACGATGATTTTATATTTCTATTCGGTAAGAAGGGAGTTGCTATTTCTTCACCTGCTACCTTTACCGTAGATGCAAATGAAAAGACTACTTTGGCATCACCGAAGATAGAGTTAGGTTTTAATGCAATCAGAATTGGAGAACCAGTTCTACTCGGTACTAGCACTGTTATCCAGCTAGGTTTTTTAATTGACGCTTTAGTTAATCTCGGTAACGCACTACAAGAAATGTCAGCTGAAGAATTAGAAACTGCTATTCCTAAAATTGTAAATACAAGCAAGGTCCTTCAAGGAATAGGAAGTAGAGTAAAGGCTCAATTAAATTCAACGTGTCTCTCTAAAAATACTTTTACTAGATAATGAATAATAAGTTAGCAAGAAGTATTGAGAGAATTGTTAGAATTTCTTCTAAAGGACTAGGAGAGGTACAGATTAATGTAGATAAAATACTATGGGGTAATCCCTCCCCCTCTAAAGATAAAAAGTCTTCTGCTAGCTATGGGAACAAGCCTACGAGAGAACCTAAAAACCATACTACAAGAACAGTGCCGCCGCCCACTGCACGAAACGAAGTAACGTTCGGCAGCGGAAATGTAGGTAAAACTATACCACCTCCGACGAATCTACCAGAATCCTGGCAGTTTCAATCTGTATTAGGTCCCGATGATACTCCTCCTGAAGATATCAAAAGTACGATTGTTGCTACTAGAAGTCAACCGGATAAGGCAATAAATTACAGAGAAGTACCTACAAGACCTGAAAGACCTAAGCCTGGACAAAGACTTTTAGAAACCGGATTATTTAGCGCTTTAGATGCTCTCAATTCAGTAGACTTATGTGATGTAGTGACCTACGCCTATAGTAATGCGAACATTAAAAGAAAACCACGACCTGATAGAAGTACATGGCGACCTGATCAAGTCGCTTTTTATACACTACAAGATCAAGCAAAGCTCGTAACTACGTTCATCGACAAATATACTGCATATCCTAATGTCTTTATTGGATCTTATCTAGGCGTCGGACCTAACGCAGTACCGCCTCAACAAGCTGTAAGTCAATCAAATGCTCCAATACAGGGAGGTACTTCAGTACAGAAGTATAACGTGTATTATTTGCTTAAAAGTATAGGCGAAGCTTTTAGTTCTAATACCAATACGACCGGGTCATTGTTTACTTCTCAAGATGCCGTCCTCTTACAGGAGATCCCAAAGTTAGGATCAAACTTAAATTTCGTAAACGACTTTTTAGGTGATGTAAATAAGTATGCCGACTTTAATCAGATAAGTACTCCTGAACTGCTAGCCCTGCAGAATAAAATAGGTAAACTCAGAGCAATTTGCGAGAATATTCAAAACCTTGATTTTAAAAGCGCAGCTAACTTAGTCGGTAATTTCGTTGGAGTAGATATAAGAAGTCAAATACAAAAACTTAGCGAATTCGTCGATATAACTAAAATTATACCTACTCTTAAAGAAATCAATAACGGAATTAGGTCGTTTATAAAAATGGCCAATCAAGTTCAAAAAGTTATACAGACCGGGCAGTTTATAATTAAGCTTGCAATTCTCTTTTATAAAGTATTTAAGTTTGTATTTTTATTCTTTAAGAGCCTTGCAATACCGTTAATTTTCGGCACTTCAGGTACACAGATAACGGTGCAAGAGGTCGCAAGTAAAGCCAAAGACGAAGGAGACGGTGTAGTAAGAGTTTTAAAGTCAATCAATGCGCTTCTCGGTGTAGCAACCGGGTTTGTTCGTTATCTGTTAGTAAATGCAAACGAACTATTAAGACGTTTAGATACTTTGCTCGTAGGTTTGCAAGCGTGCGATGCATTTAAAGATTCAGATATTCTGAACGAGCTAAATCAAACTAGAAATACTTTGAACGGACTAGTTGATGAGCTAGCTACTTATATTATTAACTTTGATTCTAAAACAGATCCCGACACAGCTCTCTTTGGTGCCTATCAAATAAGGATTATTGACGAAGAAATCACAGATCTTTCGGTAAAAAATAAAAGAAGGAGAGGTGTCGCCCTGGATCAAAACGGAGCTATAGTAACTCAATCTGATTTAACTTTTGCAACAAACCCTGAAGTCATTATCGGAGAAGTAAAACAAAAGTTAGTATCACTTGGCTTAGTCCGTCCTGATTTAGGGACTATAGACGGAGACGCATTAACTACCGTAAGTGAATCTCTAGATTACCTTGACAATAACGATATTCTTCAGAATGATTTAAATATATCTAGAACTGAAGTCGATCTCCCGGATAACGTAGATGAAACGAAAGGTCTAGGTTTAAATGCTTTTGTTAATAATCTAAAAGGCGGAAAAAGGCTTAGGAAAAGAACTAGAGAAGCACTTGCTAAAAGCAGAGCTGAATTACAAAGTCAGCTGAGAGGTCAAGGATCTACATCCTCTTTTACTGGAACGGCAAGTCAGAGAACATCTAATGTATCTAGGTAGTATAAAATTTATAACAAATATATTTATAACATATGGCAAAATTAGACGCACTTAGAAAGATTATCAGAGAAGAAGTAAGAGCTGTCTTTCAAGAGGAATTAGCGGGAATTCTCAAAGAAGCTGTAATGGCAAACCGTTCACAACAGCCTATAACTGAAGCAGTTAAGCCGAAACCAGCTGTTCCTGGAACACTAAATAAGCAAACTAAGAAGTTAGTAGCCCCTATTCTGGCTCCTGGAAATCCTCTTAATAACCTTCTAGCTGAAACTGCTATGACTATGACGGCTAAGGATTTCGAAGGATTACAAGGACAAGAAGCCCAGAATGAAGTACCAATAGTTGAATCAATGAACGATATGTTTGCTTCGGCTAGAAAGAGTTCAAACTTAGATGCAATCGAAATCAATGCAGTTCCTGACTTTTCACATTTGATGGCAAAGATGCAAGCTAACGGAGAAATATAATGGCCTATAACCTTAGAAATATTAACGTTCTTGATCTAAGGCCCTCAACCGGAATAGGAGTTGCATTGCCTTTTAATGCACCAGGAGTATTTAGAACTGTTTATACAACTAGAGAGCAGTTAAAATATAACATAATTAATTTTTTACTTACCGATCAAAGAGAGAGAATTTTTAGTCCTAACTTTGGAGCTAACATAAGAAGTAAAGTTTTCGAACAGATCACTACTGAGACGTTAGATGAATTAGATTCTTTGATAAGAACTGGAGTTCAACGTTATTTCCCAAACGTAGTCATCACTCAGTTAACTTTCGGCGGTAATCCTGATGAGAACTTTTTAAAGATACAGTTTTCGTACACTATAAATAACACTGGTGAATCAGATATCGTAACACTTAGTTTAAATGGCTAATAAGAATATAACATATCTAAATAAAGATTTTACTACGTTTAAGAACGCGTTGATTGAGTATGCTAAAACATACTATCCTAATTCTTATAACGACTTTTCAACCTCCTCTCCTGGTACTATGTTTATTGACATGGCATCCTATGTAGGAGATGTATTATCATTTTATTTAGATAATCAAACTCAAGAAACATTCCTAGAGTACGCAAAGCAGACTAATAACCTTTATGCTCTTGCATACATGTTAGGTTATAGACCAAAAGTAACTTCTGCCGCTATTGTTAATCTTGATATTTACCAACAAGTACCTGCTTCAGGATCAGGATATGCTCCCGATTTTAACTACGCAATGATAGTAGAAGAAGGTATGCAGGTAAGATCAAATATTAACACTAATAACTTTTTCTACTGCCCTAATAGAATAGATTTCAATTTATCATCTTCTATCGATCCTACAGAAGTTTCTGTTTATACAACTTCAGGAGGTAATCCTAATACCTATCTACTCAAGAAAAAGACTCAAGCAATATCTGGGCAAGTTAAAACAACTACACTAAACTTCGGAGCACCTCAAAGATTTCCGATAAGAACAATTCAAGATACTAATATAATCGAAATACTAAGTGTAATAGATCAAACTTCAGGTTTTAGATGGTATGAAGTACCTTATCTAGCCCAAGATTATATTTTAAATCCTGTTGCTAATACCGCACTAGCCTATCCTGAACTCTATCAAGAAGCAAATGAGGTACCCTATATTATACAGAGAATAGATGCACCTTTTAGATTCGTATCCAGATTTACTGCAAATAATATTTTACAGTTAGAATTCGGTGCAGGAATACAAGCCGTTTCCGGATCTATACCCAATCCATTTAACGTAGGTATTGGAACTGTTAACGGTATCGATATGCTAAATACAGCTTATGATCCAACTAACTTTGTAACAAACAAATCTTACGGTGTAGCACCTTTCAACACTAATTTAACAGTTCAGTATTTAGTAGGAGGCGGTGCTGAAGCAAATGTAGCAGTTAATGAACTTACTAATATCGTATCTGCAACGAAAACCTTCCCAAATCCTACCAATCCCGCTACTGAAGCATCAATGAGCGCAACACTTGCAATCAATAACAGTGTTCCTGCAGTAGGCGGAGGAGATGGAGACTCTCCTGAAGATTTGAGGTTAAATACCCTAGCACAGTATCCATCACAGATGCGTGCAGTAACTCAGCAAGATTATTTAGGTACTGTTTTAGGTATGCCGCCTAAATTTGGTCAAGTAGCTAAGGCATACGTAACTAAAGATACAGCAACCTTCGCTCAATACCTTGTAGGGCAGCCTGGAGAAAGAGATCCTTTAGCCTCTTCAATTTATCTACTAGGGTATGATGCCGACGGTACTTTTGCACCTCCCGGACCTGCATTACTACAAAATATACAGACCTACCTTGAGCAGTATAGAATGCTTACAGATACTATTATACTTAAGCCTGCTTATATAATTAATATTCAAGTTAATTTTGATATTATAATTAGACCAAACTATACATCAAGAGATGTAATCGCTAATTGTTTAACGTTATTAAAAGGATATTTTGCTAAAGAAGACTGGCAAATAAACGAACCGATTATTTTATCTGAAGTATATACACTCCTTGATCAAATAGCAGGAGTACAGACAGTACAAAATATTTCAATCACTAACATAGCAGGAGTCAATGCAGGTTATTCTCAATATAGTTACGATATTTCAGGAGCAACATTAAACGGGGTTATTTATCCTTCACTCGATCCAAGTATCTTTGAAGTTAAATATCCTGACACAGATATCCAAGGACGTGTAGTAACATTCTAACCATGGCAGTATATCAAATATTCGCATCAGCTGACGCATCAATATACTATAGATATCCGGCTAAAAATACGGGCCGTGATCCTATCTTAGAAGTTTCAGCTAAAAATTCTCAAGACGGGACGAGATTCCTTTTTAGGACACCACTAACCGAAAACCCATATTACACGTATGACCTAGCAGCTGCCGGAAACTTTAGTACTTCTAATCAGTTCTTTTCCGGATCTGATATAAGAAGATCGCTTTTACAATTCTCAGACACTGATATTGAAAAACTAAAAACTTTTGCATTATCAGCAATAAGTGCTTCATGGCAAGCAAATTTAAGATTGTATCTTGCATCAGCACAAAATCTTAATACTACGTATTCACTAGAAGCCTATCCTGTATCACAGTCGTGGACTATGGGAACAGGTCAATTTGCTCAAGTCCCTGAATCACAAAATGGAGTTAGTTGGACTTATACCGGTCCCTATCAGAATTCTAATCCATGGACAATAACTGGAAGTAGTTATATTTCTAGCTCCGCCGTTTCAGCTAGTCAATATTTCGATTATATGTCGAACAAGGACATAAATATGAATATTACTAATATGGTTGATGGGTGGTTTAGTGCATCTCTAAGTAATTACGGAGTAGTGGTTAAACATCCAAATTCAGTAGAAAACAGTACTGCATCTTACGTAGATCTCAAATTCTTTTCAGTTGATACGCATACAATTTATCCCCCAAATATTGAATTTAAGTGGGCTGATGCTGTATATGGACCTACAGGTTCTTATGGCTTAGCAACAGATGATCAGATTACTATCGTCTTACAGAACAATCAAGGACAGTTTAGAAGGAATGAAATTTATAAAGTCAGAACCGGAGTAAGAGCCACTTACCCTGCAAGACAGTTTACAACTTCTTCAGTATATTTGAATCAATTATATCTCCCAGCAACTAGTTACTGGTCTTTAATGGACTATAAAACTGACGAAGTCATAATCGATTTCGATACCAATTATACTAAATTAAGTGCCGATACTGAGAGCAATTATTTTACTTTGTATACTAGCGGATTAGAAGTAAATCGATTCTATAAATTACTTATTAAAAGCGTTCTATCTTCCGGTGAAGAAGTCATATTTACTAACGAAAACCTAATTTTTAAAGTAGTAGAATAATGTCGCAGGAAGTAAATTTAATCAAAGAAGTATACGGCCGCAATACTTTTACGCGCGTTGTCGATACTTCTTTCTCTGAACTTTACACCCCAATAACTGCGTCTGTTGCACCTTCACAGCAGATCACCATAGATGAATTCTTTGACCTATACAATGAATTATTTTTCGATATACCCGCAACAGGAGAGATCAACTCTCATGAATTTTTAGTTGCTAGAAGTACAGAATATTTAGGGGGAGGAGTTTTAACTGATAATGAAAAAGCTTATATTGAAGAGATAAACTCACTTCGTCAGCAGTTACTTGAAGCAAACGCTAACTTTTTAAGCCTGTCTAACACAGTGTAATGGAAACAGTAGACGTAAGATACATAGGATCAAACGGGCAATACCAGACTTATTCTCCACAGGACGTATCGCTAATCAATACTGCATTAATAACCGCAAATTTTGGCGGACCTAATGATTATATTGAATACTTTATTAAGGATCTGGGCGGAAATGTTCTCGATAGTAACTATAACGCATCCCAATATAACATTGGAAATCTAGTAGATCCTGTTACCGGTACTACTACTCAGGTATTCTTAGATCCTGAAGCTGACGCTAAGTTCTCCGGGTTTAACAGGGGTACTTTTTACCTTAAGTACAACTTCTTTTCCAGACAATTATTATCTGCTCCCATTCCTTCCCAAAATTTTTGGATTAAGGAGATATCGACTTCTAGGACTGAAATAAAAGTAGCAAGACAAGATCTTTCAAACAGTCAACTAGCCCAAGCATTTGGCGAATTCAACGCTATATTAACAAGCGACGTATACTACCCCACCTTTTATCTCAATTTCGGCAACGATGTTCAGATAATTGGCGTAAATGCGGTATATGTAGAAGAGGATGGAGTAGGTTATATCATTTTCAAACTCTACGATCCATTACCAGGTCAATTTGACTTACGATCAACTTTCTGGGTAGTCACCCCTGTAGCTAATCCCGCAGAGTTTAACGTAACGATAAATGTCACCCCCGAAGCAATTCTAGATACGTTTAGAATAAAAGGACCAAACTTCAAGGTATCTATCACTGATAGAATAGGTCAAACTACCCCTTATTATAATTATGCGAATTTATTTGCTACAACTGTATCTTCTTCCTATCAGCAGTTAAATTCCTTAATGAACGAAAAAGGAATACAGATAAATGTAGACTATAGTAACTTTGAAAACTTTATACATTTTTCCTCCGCTACTGAACGCCTGTATAATTACGTTTATAAGCTACAGTTAATTGAATCCGCTTCTGCAGGTTTACTAGCAACTAATACAACTCAAGAAAAGGTTAGATTACAGGCACAGATAGATAATACAATCAAGAACTTCGACGGTTACGAGTATTACTTATACTTTGATTCTGCATCTACTTCGTGGCCAAAGAGTAATGATACTAGACCTTATTCTTTATACTCTGTAACTTCTTCTGAAGCTGTGGATTGGTTAGGTAGTCCTTCTATAGTACCTACACCAGATACGATGAGTATGTACTGGTCTTCCTCCCACTACGACGACTTAAATAAAGACTGGTTAGTTTACGCATCCCCTCAGTATATTATCGACGACGAAGCAAACGCACCATATGTGACCTTCCTAAATATGATAGGTCAACATTTCGATAATATATGGATCTATCAGAAAGATCTAAGTAATAGATATTCAGCCGAAAATAATCCTTTTGTAGGTATATCGCTTGATCAAGTTTCAGAAGCTATAAAAAGTTTTGGAGTTCAACTTTATACTAATACAAGTATAAGTGATAATCTTTATTATTCTTTATTAGGAGTCAATAATACCGGCTCTAACCTAGCAGTCACTTCGAGCAATTATTCTACAGTAGTTTACTATAGCAGCAGTATCTATCCTTCCGGTAGCACTACATCAAGTACTATTATTCCCTCTCCCGGCAATTATTACTTAAGCTCTTCAATCTACCTTCCTCCTTTTGGAGAAGAGAAGATCTTCAGGTATGTATTAACATTTCCGTATTCAGACGCACCTTTTGTAGCATATTGGGACGATCCTAGTTCTCTTTATGATACAACCTCGGTCTACGGACAGGACGCAATAGGTATAGCCGATCCTCTTCAATCTTTATCTGCTACGCAAATACAAGATGAAATTTATAAACGTCTTTATCATAATTTAGCATACTTATTAAAAACTAGAGGTACTGAAAGAGGTGTAAAAGCCCTTATTGCCTGCTATGGTATACCTGCCGATATTTTACAGGTGCATGAATACGGAGGTTATAATTATCTAGACGTAGCCGGTATACAGGAAATTTCTAATACTAGAATTTTAACCGGAAGTGTTCCTCAAATTTCAAGTAGCTTATTATCACCATGTTCAACCATACAGTACTACTCTAACGACTTAGAGAATACGTCTATTACAGTACAAGCAGGATTTTCTCCTGCTGATTCTATAAACGCTAGCATTACTTCATCCGGCTATGTAACTTCATCCACTCAGCCCGGGTATTTTAATATAATGCAGCTTATAGGTAATCCTGTTTTACAGTATTCTAGTTCTTATATTCCTCTTGAACAGGTAAGTAATACCTACTTTAATGCAGAGTATACCAGCAGGTATAACGTTTGGGACTTTATAAGACTAATAAAATTCTTTAATAACTCTCTATTCAAGATGATGAGAGACTGGGTGCCTGCTAGATCAAGCGCAGATACAGGTATCGTTATTAAGTCTCACATGCTTGAAAGAAATAAGTATGCAAGACATGAACCCACCTGGACTACTTCTTCCTTTGATGCCGACTACTACCTACTAGCAGTATCCGGATCAGACGGAGGCGCCGTGACCGGTAGTACAGCATACGTTCAAGCAATACCTATACAATATAACGGTACTGCATCCATTGCCTTTACTCAATCTCTAGGTATAGTATATGTTAGCTCTTCTAACGATATTCAAAAATATACAGGAGAATTTAGCGGTAGTTATATTGTAGCAACTACAAATTACTTCCCTCAAGAAGAAGTCTCTAATTACAACTACCCATGGACGTCTTCAGTACCAGGTAATGGACCCCTCTTTTTAACTTACTCTATAAGTCCCCTAAACGGTAACGTAACTATCCCGGTAAGATCACAGAGATTTTTAGACTTAGACTTTAACTCCACTCAGTTTGCCCCGGTCAATTTTGGATTAATAACTCAGTCAATAGACTATACCGTACTCTTCGGTAATATCTATCAAAGCCAACAACCCTATTCCCAGTACGCCTATATTCAAGACTTTAACTATGCATCACGTCCGTTCTCTATACCTCGTTACAGCGGATCGTATTTATCAGGCCAAGAATACAACGTATATACAGCCGGAGACATCTCTTACGGTAAAGATCCTGTGATAAATTACTATACTAATAAGCTAGGATTATTTACACAGGTCGCTACTAGCTCTTTCTTACCCGGGAATGTTAACGTAGCTCTAGCCTATCTAGCCGACGTATCCGGCGGTTTATTTGAATTAAATCAGAATAATAGAAATTGGATAGACGTACAGAATATTTTTATAGCAGGTACTGAAGCTACTATCAAGCAGTTCGATAATAAAAAGTACAGTAACCAGACAACTACTGACGGTATTAAAGCTATTTACAATAGCGGGTACAATTATTCACCGCAACTATACTTTAGCGGCTCAGGTAAATTATTCTTCCAGTACGTTGGTAATAGCTCAGAAACTCCTTTCCAAGGATATAATACTGGTACGCCGAACGCTTTCATAAGCGGCGCAGCAAATCCATATTATTCAGCTTCAGCAGGAAACATCTACAATGCATTTGATGGAGAGAATCCAGCCAGTTCTGACTTTAGTCCTGGAACTACAGATAATTTTGCAAGCTATACTGCATCAATTGCCGGCCAAAAAACATTTACAGTAAAATTAGGCTTTGACGTATTATTCCCCAATCCGCAGACATTTGGCACACAGACTATAGCTTTTACATGGGGGGCATATTTAAATGGAGTAACACAGATAGGTACATTACAGACAGCTTCATTTTCATCGGTTAATGAACCTGCAGGAAGCACTTCAGGCTCTATACAGCTCTTGGGACAAGATCTAGCAGATTACGGTACAACTAGCGTCCTCAACCAATTCGGACCCGTACAGGGACCGTTTAATATCTTAGATAATGTAGGTAATACTTTATACTCTAACGTCGGTACGACATCAACGAATCTGACAACCCTACTCCTTGATACAGGGTTCGGTCCCGTATACGTACCTTCAGGTACAATGCCACCTGAATTAAGCGCAGTAGGTCTTATTGGTTATAGCAATCCAGGATTTGCTTCGGTCCTATTGCAGCTACCTATCGGAGGCTCGTCATTCAGTCAAACTTTAATTTCCGGCTCACAAATATTACTCGACTATACAACACCTGTAACTAATTTATCTCCGGGCAGTAAAGTGGTTTTTGAAACTAAATTAGCTTCTGTTACAACTGATAATTTTACCGCATCATTAGTTACCGCCGGGACATACAACAGCTTAACATACACACCCACAGCTGTTGGATCAGGTAATTATCCTTTTGCTAACGGTACAGTACCTCAGCCCTTCATCTACAGTATTGCTGATTCAACATCGCAGACAAGTATCATAACATTAAACGCAAGTCTTAGCCAGTTCTTATACTACCAATTCGTACCTTACTTTGTAAGTGCATCTACAGTATATTCAAGCAGCCTCTATACTAGATACGGAGATATAAACTACGCCTTCGATCCTCAGTATGGAGATAAGATTGTACTTTACGATTCAAACGGTACCTATCAAGACGTAGACGTAATATCAGCATCTATCTCATCAAATAGACTAAGCATAGAGGTGACTCCACAAGTTCTCGATAACTGGCTAGGTATCAATCCTGAAGGACTAGGACCTTTCCTTTTACTTAAGAGATATGAAGACGAACAGAACGTTATAGTTACGTATAACAAAGCACCTGGAGCAACATCTTACGGATTTCTAATTCCGGACACGATAAACCCTGTAGTAATCAACAACATAAACACGCTTCAGGCTGCAGTCCAGTCTCAGATTTTGAACTCTCAATCCCCTACTCCTGACAGTATTTAAAATTAAGCAAATACACTATTTATAAAGAGAAAAACACCTAAATCATGGCATATTTAAGTAATACTTCCGTTGTTGTTGACGCTATCTTAACCGATAAAGGAAGACAGCTTCTTTCTCAAAACAACGGATCTTTTCAAATTACACAGTTTTCACTATCTGACGACGAGGTAGATTATACGCTCTATAACCCAAATCACCCTTCAGGATCAGCGTTTTACGGCGAAGCTATTGAAAATATGCCGATTATTCAGGCATATCCTGAATCCGAAGAGATTATGAAGTATAAACTCATTACTCTTCCTAGAGGAACAGCCTCACTTCCTGTAATTAGTATCGGATACAGCACAGTAGTTCTGAGACAAGGAGCTTCCTTATCTATTACACCTCAAACATTGAATTATTTAGGAGCCACTTCTACTTTCGAACAATCTGGATATCTCGCAACTATCGGAGATGTAAGAACTACTGCCGCATTCAACGGAGTAGGGATCAATACAACGCAAGCGACTGCATTGAATGTAACAGGAGTAACAACTGTAGGAACTAACGTATCAAAAACTGTTATTGGAACTACTATTAATATTACTGCAACAACCGTTAATACGTTATTCGGTAGTAATACAACATTGTATACCACCTTAACAGTAATAGGACGTGATTCAGGCGCTAGATTATTTATTCCGGTTCAAATTACTAAAGTAAATCAATAATAGAATATGTCATTCACAAGATTAGCTCCATCAGACCTTGTAATAAGCTCCGATTCGATTACAGCTCCGGCTTGGAGTTCTAATCAGCCTACGCTAACTACGTTCTTTACTGCATCATCTACTGTTAGTACAACTATCAGTGCAGGTGCTTTCTACTTAAACGTATATCAGACCCAAAGTGATGCAAACGGAGCAGCCGTACAATTTGCAATTGCATACGGTAATATAAACGGATCGGGGTCTCAATGGTACAATCCATTAGTCCCTGGCGTTTCTCCATCATTAACAACTTACCGTCAATACGAAACACTCGTATACGGCCCTGCTCTTTCAGGATCTACTCAAGGTTTCAATTTCGGAGGAACCTCAACAAGTGCACCAAGCTTCTTTGCAATAAACGTAGATAGAAATCGCTATAAAGAGAGCTTAATGCCTGGTACTTTCAACCTTTCTTTATCAGGATCAGGCGGAATGGTCACTTTATGTGATAACAGTAATGACGTAACTACAGTAACATATCTAGACTGCGGTAGAGTTTTTAGTTTAGTATCAGGATCATTCGGTAAAGCAGTATCACAAACTTTAGCAGGTGCACCCAGTCCAGGGCAAACAGTTTCCGGATCTTACGGATTTTTCTTACCTGATATCGGTACAATTATTTTAAACGTAGGCGCCTTAAAATTAGGTACCGCCGCTGGAGGGATCGATTTCGTAGAAGATAATGCGAACTACGGAAGTGGGAGCTATACACCAGCAGCATCCGCTTCTTATACATCAACTAACAATACATTCTTATATAAAGCAGTATCAAGCAGTATTCAAGTTTCCGGCTCTTTCGGATTCCAATTAAACTCCCAGGAAACAATATCTTCAGATTACATCTTTGTCAGAATTGGTAATTCAGAATACAACTACTCATCTAATCCTACTTTTGCTTCAGGCTCAGGCGCCGTATTATGGCCTACTATGATCTATAGCCCTCAGACATATATTACGACTGTAGGATTATATAACGATGCTAGTGAGCTTTTAGCAGTTGCTAAGATGTCGGTACCGCTTGTAAAAGACTTCACAAAAGAGGCGTTGATTAGGGTTAAGTTAGATTGGTAATAGAATAAAATGAGTAGAGCAGCAAACAGTCTGAAGACTTCAGATGTCCTTACTACTCCTATCAAGCTAAAGTACAGCTCATCTTTCGAATCAAGTTCATTCGGAAGCTACGGTATTCAGGTTCTGAAAGGAGTCAACGGACCTATTACTATCACAGGCTCTATCCCTCAAGAGACCCTAAATTACTTTTCAGTAAAGCACCTCTACTACTCCAATTATCTAACCGGATCATTCCCCATCTCTGCATCTGCCGCTGACAACTTTTTACAATCAACCGCCGCCTCCGGATCTAACGATTCTGACAATAGGTACTTCCCAACACAGTCAAATGCTGAAATCGCAATAATCTCAATACCAGTAAACGTATACGGACAGCAAATATCCCGTCAAAGCTTTATCATAAGCTCATCAGCTTTTAATTTAATTGATGATGGAAACGGAAATATTAACGATTTAAGCGGAAGTACTAAACAGGTAGGAAATATAATCTATCCTCAAGGAATGGTATTATTAACCTCCGGTAGCTACTATTCATTGATAGCCAGTAACGCCTGTACAATGTCATTAACTGCTGAAACTACAATATATCAAAACGAGGTAAAGTGTAGAGTATCCGAAAACGACTTTAATTATTCACAAAACCCTTCTGTCTTTGCACAAAAGCAATTAATTACAGGCTCAGCAGCATTACCGTTTTACAGTCCAGCAGGTCAGAGCTCTTCTTTCGCTGAAATAGTAAACGGATCACTCATTAATACAATTACCGGATCATCCTTCCACCCTTATGCAACTACTGTAGGGCTCTACAACGAAAACAACGACCTATTAGTAGTAGGAAAATTAGCAACACCTTACCCTATCCCTGCAAATACCGATATTACTTTTATCGTCAAGTGGGATAGTTAAATAAATTCTATGGCAAAAAAATGGTTTACGTTTGACGGAGAGGAACTCACCGAGTATGATTCAGTAGATAAGTTTCCTAAAGGGTGTATAGGGTTTGTATATCAAATTACAAATACCAAAACAGGTAAGTTTTATATCGGTAAAAAATCTCTCTACTCTAATACTAAGAAAAAATTAACAAAAAAAGAATTAGCCGAGCATACTAGACCTGGTAAAAAGCCTACAAAAAAATTAGTGACTAAAGAATCTAATTGGGCCGAATATTGGGGTTCAAATAAAGTTTTACTTAAAGAAATACAGGAAAAGGGAGTAGAAGGTTTCGATAAAAAGATACTCAAGTTTTGTTTTAATAAAAAACAGCTTACTTACTATGAAGTATTTTTTCAATGTAGGTTAAATGTACTTCATACAGACACTTCATATAATGATAATATCCTTGCTAAGTTCTTTCGAAAAGATTTGGTAGAACCAGAATAAATACTTATACTATATGTAAGAGTGTAGTATATGGAGCAATCTCGATTAGTACTTGGACTTCTTCATAGTGTATTAGGCAAATCTAAACCTTCTACAAAAGGTAATCACGCCTTTCATTGCCCGTTTTGCAAACACCATAAACCTAAACTTGAAATAGATCCTAAGAGCGGTCTCTATCATTGCTGGACTTGTCAACCTGCAACTAAAGGGCGAAGCCTTGTATACTTACTTAGAAAACTACAGGCTAGTCCTGCCCAAGTAGCAGAGATGAAGACTTACTTTCCTGACGGTAAGGTAGAGGTTGAGGATAAAAAATATGCTGCAGTACAAATGCCTAAGGAGTTTATATCTCTAGCACAAAAAAGTACAAATATCACTTACCGGCAGGCTAAAGCATATGTTAAGAGTAGAGGTATAACTGAAGAGGATATTTTAAAATATAATATAGGTTATTGCGAAAAAGGTAGATATGCTAATTCAATTATAGTACCTTCTTATAATAAGAGTGGGCGGATCAACTATTTTATATCACGTTCTTTTGAGAAAGAACCGGGAAGAAAGTATAACGCGCCCTCTTGTAATAAAAACGAGTTAATAGGACTAGAGTATTTCATTAATTGGAGTGTACCGGTAATACTCTGTGAAGGTATTTTCGATGCAATAGCGTTAAAGAGAAATGCAATACCGTTGTTTGGTAAAACCATACCGCGTGCTTTGATGCTGAGATTAGTTCAGGTTAACGTTAAGACTGTTTATCTAGCCCTAGATAACGATGCACTAAAAGAATCATTTAATTATGCCCTGGAACTCCTGAATCTCGGTAAGGATGTTTACTTAATAGAATTAGGGGGTAAAGATCCATCGGATATAGGTTTTGAAGAGATGACAAAATATTTACATAAAGCCAAGCCGTTAACTTTTGGCGAGCTTTTACTTAAAAAAATGCAACTATGTTAATTGAACAAAGATCTGAGGAATGGTTCCAGTTACGGAGAGGTAAGATTACGAGCTCGGAAATTCACAAAATAATGAGCGAAAAAGGGTTGACGGAGACTGCTAAAACATATCTCCTAGAAAAGGTATGCGAACATTTCGGCGGCGTCACTGAACCCGCACACGGTCAAGCCCTCGAATGGGGTACTGAGCTTGAGCCCGTTGCCATCGAACACTACGAGAAGGTTACAGACACGAAAGTAGAGAAGGCTTCCTTTATTGCAGCAAGCGAATACTACGGCGGATCGCCAGACGGCATAGTAAAACCTAAAGGAGTAATCGAAGTAAAATGTCCTTTTAAGTCAGCCAATCACTTCAAACATGGAATGATCGACAATCCGGCAAAATTTAAAAAAGTTGCACCCAACTACTACTATCAATGTATTTCGAATATGATATGTGCCAGAGCTACGTGGTGTGACTTTATTAGCTTTGATCCTCGCGTATCTTCTGATTATAGAATGTTTATATATAGATTACAATTAGACAAGGAGGAGGTTAAGCTAATTAATGAGAGAGTAGAGCTAGCGGTTGAATACATGAAAGGTCTTGAGAAAGAGATCAAAAAGGCAAAACCTAAATTGCTTTTAGGATAGATATTTATTACTAGTATGATCAATGCAGAATTACTAGGAAAAACTATCGCTGAAGCTGTTCTGAATGAACCCGGTCCCTGTTTTTATCCAGGAAAATTCAAACCCCCACATAAAGGACACTTTGAAGCCGCTAAAGCTCTTGCTGCAAAAGAGTATATTACTAAAGTTTACGTAATAATAAGCAAGAAAGTTATAGATGGTATTACTCCCGAAGATTCTTTGATGATCTGGAATATGTATCTGCAAGCAGAACCTAATCCTAAAATCACGGTAAGAATATCAACCCAACAGTCTCCTATCGTAACTATTATTGATTTTTTGAAAAAGAATCCTGAAACCGATCCGGTATATGTAGCTGTAGGAGACGATGAAAAAGACGATACTGAATACGGAAAATCACTCCAAACGCAATTTGGCGATAGAGTAAAGGTTATTACGGTTAAGGAAAGGAAAGCCGACGCTTCAGCACCGCATGTAAGAAGC
>Ga0172367_10003508_pt1 | contig 20282 bp, 21 predicted proteins | sample Lak10m_FD_114542 | JGI IMG/M metagenome (GOLD analysis project Ga0172367, IMG submission 114542) | Freshwater microbial communities from Kabuno Bay, South-Kivu, Congo - kab_022012_10m | ecosystem: Environmental > Aquatic > Freshwater > Lake | place: Democratic Republic of the Congo: South-Kivu...
AACTCCCTGTAAAAATCCAGTACTCTCATGTCGTGATTAGTTTTGTTACGACCCAAGGCTACAAGGGCAGACCGCAACCTATTTACGGCCTGACGGGATTGGGGAAAGATGCGGACAAGCATAAAAAAGAAAGTTACTGCCAGAAGAAAGCGCATAAGGCCAAAGTTAGCCATCGGTTTGACAAAGTATCTTTTACTGCGAGCCATCTCCGAACTATATTTGAACACATGTCAGCAACGGTAAGGCTGGAGTTCCTTGGTACCGGCACCTCGCAAGGTGTGCCCGTTATTGGTTGCACGTGTGCCGTTTGTACTTCTAATGATACGCGCGACCATCGGTTACGCTCGTCAGTGCTTGTTTCGATGAACGGTAAGCGGTTGCTGGTGGATACGGGGCCTGATTTTCGGCAACAGATGCTGCGTTCGGGAAACGTGGATGTGGATGCCGTGCTTTTTACACACGAACACATGGACCACGTGGCCGGGTTGGACGACATCCGCGCCATCAATTTCCTGCAACGGAAGAATATGCCGCTTTACGGCTCAGAAGGAGTGGAGCAGGCACTGAGGCGCATCTATCACTACGCCTTCAGCGACAATCCGTATCCGGGTGTGCCCATTGTGCAGATTCATCGAATAGAGAACACTCCGTTTGAGGCAGCAGGTGAGCCTGTGATCCCAATTGCGGTGAAACACGGCAGAATGCCTGTGTTCGGGTTCCGTTTCGGAGATGTTACGTACATCACCGATGCCAAGTCGATCGATGATGCAGAGCTTGAAAAAGTGAAAGGGTCGAAGGTGGTGGTGTTGAACGCGTTACGGTTGAAGGAACATCATTCGCACCTCAATTTGGAACAGGCGTTGGAACTGATGTATCGGCTCTCGCCCGAACGCGGCTATTTCACCCACATTTCGCATTTGCTCGGGTTGCACCAGGAGGTAGAGAAGCATTTGCCCGCCAACATCAGGTTGGCGTACGATGGTCTGGTGATAGAGGCATGAGAATAGGCGTATTCATAACGCTGTCTGTGGTGCTGATGTCGTGTTCCAACAGCAAAAAGGTCACTGACGCTGACAATCGTAATGGACTTTCTGTAAAGGAAACCACCGAGGGCATTCTGGAAGCGCTTCTTGTGGGTGCCGACAGATCGACCATACAGGCATCGCAGAAGGACGGTTTCTTCAAGAATGCCGCCATCAAGATACTGTTCCCCGAAGAGGTGGTTGCCGTGCGCGATGCTGCTCTCAAAGTGGGCATGCGTCCGCTGGTAGATCGTTTTGAACTGAGTTTGAACCGAGCGGCCGAAGATGCCAGCAAGGAGGCCAAACCTGTGATCGTTGGGGCCATTAAGCAGATCAAATTCAAGGATGTGTGGGAAATACTGTTCGGAGGTGAAACCGCTGCCACCGACTACCTGCGCTCGAAAACCGAAGCGGAACTGGCTTCCAAGTTCCGTCCAATCGTTGCGCAAAGCATCGCCCGCGAGGAAGTGACAAAACACTGGACACCCCTTGCCGAGGCTTACAATAAGATACCTTTCGTGAAAAAGGTCGACCCTGACCTCGAAATGTATGTGACCACCAAAACGGTTGACGGTCTGTTCAAACTCATAGCAGACGAGGAACGGAAGATCAGAAAGAACCCGTTCGCGTACGCTTCCAACATCATCCGCAAAGTATTCGGCAAAAAGTAAGCTACAGCATCACCTGCACCAGTGTGCCGACACCTGTTAGCAGAATGAGCACGAGGACAATGGTTCGGAATCGGTCTTCAGAAATGCGTTTCAGTATCTGCTTGCCAACGTAAGTTCCGATCAGGCTCACTACCAGCAGAATGGGTATCAGGTACAGATCGTGGGTGTGCACAAAGCCGTTGGCCGTGTAAACAACGCTGCGGCTGAGGTCAATGCCCAGGTCGATGATGGCGGAGGTGGCAATGAACACCTCGGTACCGAGTCCGTAGGCCGAAAGTACAATGCCGCGTATGGCACCGCCCGTGCCCAGCAAACCTGCTACGAAACCCGAAAGCACCCCGCCAACCACCGAGTTGGTGGCGTTGGGCTGCACCCGCAGTTGGTTGAACACGAGAAACACCCCGCTCATGATGATGAGAAAGGCGGCCAACGCCATTTGCAGTATGTTCGAGTCAACGTATCGGCTAATGAACGCCCCAGCTATGACGAATACCACAGCCGGAATGCCCATGCGGACAATGAGTTTGCGGTCGAATCCTTTTCGGAACAGCACGATCTTGCTCAGGTTGCTCGAAAGATGGAACAGCGCGGTGACGCCCAACACAGAATGAAAATCGAGGAAGTAACTGGCAATGGGTACAAACAACATGGACGATCCGAAACCACCAACCGTGCCCAATACTTCTGCCAGCAATGCCAATAGCAAAAAATAGGGGAGGTGATCCATTGCGTGCGTAAATTAAGCCATAAAGATAGTGTTCACAATGTCACGAAAGGCTTACTACCTTTTCGATGAAATTCATTCCAGACAAAAATCATTACCGTAACACGTGGCTTTCTATCCTCAACATAAGATATGATTCAATCTAAGTATTTGTTGTTGATAGGTCTTAATAACCTGGCCCTGAATACAGCACCGACCAATTTGGTATGTTTGTTGCTTGTCTCCAGCTGCAACTTTAATCTAAACTTCATGAGAACAAACTTCCTTACAATGGTCATGGTCGCCCTGATCGCATTCTCTGCCACCGAAACCTTTGCACAGAAAAAGGACAATCCCAAATACACAAACTACTTTAAAGACCCCGAAACGGTTGAGGGCAAGCAGATCGTGCTTGAAATGCGCGATGGTGTATCACGTGTCGATTTCCTCAAGTTCCGAACCAAATTCACCAACAATACCAACGATTTTATCTTGGTCAATCCTTCAAAATTCACCGTTAAGATCAATGGAACTTCCGTTCATCCGAAAGAGAAGACATTCATCCTTGACCCCAACGATAGCAATGGCAAGACCATTGATGTGAAGGAAGGTGCCAGTTTTGCAGCAGACGAGTTTGAGGTGCAGTTGGCTGGTTTTGAGCGTATACCCGTAGATGGTGATGCTGTTAACATGCAAGAGTTTCAATTACCCGCATCGACAAACGTGATAAAAAGCGGGAATTTTGAGATCAATCTGAAGAACCTGAAGCAAGAAACGGATGAAACTTGGGCACGCTTTGAAATCAAATACAAAGGTGAAGGTTATGGTATTATAGATCCCAGTAGGATTTCGGTGAAAGTGGAGAGTGGACAGCAGTTTGCAAATGATGACCGTAAATCAAAAACCATTCTCTTGGAAAAAGGAGAAAGTAAAACGGTCAATGCTATTTTCCATATTCCGGTGAAAGTGGTCGATATGCAATTTGCCACGCTATTAATTCAGTGGGGTGAATCCATGATTGAGACCAAAGCCGTTCCATTCGAGTTGGATGAGACCGTAACTTTCCGTTTGGACGAGGCCCTCACTACCGAGAAGAACAAGTAACCGAAGGAATTCCCTTTAAGTGAAGAAGCCACATCTTTTCAGGTGTGGCTTCTTCATTTATGTTCGATCGAGAACGCTTATCCTTTGTTGGCTGCTTTTTCGGCACGCTTTTCTTCACGTTTCTGGCGAACCTTGTTCTTGTCGTAAGTGGTAAACACCCGCGATATATTGAACCCGATGTGCAGATCGCCTTTGGTGATGTCGCCATTGGTTTCGGTGAAATACATCTTCTCTATGATGCCACGTGCATTGGTCACGTGAATCTGAAATACGTGTCCACCGGTTTCTATATCAACACCCAGTGCGTAAGAGTCGCGCACCTTTTGCCCACCAATGGGTGAACTTATCTGCCCGGGTATCACAAAGTTGTATTCCGCATTGATTGAAACGCTTCTTGAAACCTTTACGCGTCCTCCGGCACCTATGGCAAACACATCGTTCTTGTCGGACTTTGTTGCTACCAAGTTGCGATGAATCAGCGTAGGGGTCAATTGAAACGACAGGCGCTCAGAGAACTTTCGTGCCAACATGATCTGAAATGCATAGTACATGCGCGAAGTGAAGTAGTTCTTGCGGTTCTCATCTGGCCAGTCCTGACTTTTGATGGCCATGCTGGCAAAAAGGGTCATGGTCAATGGCATTTTCTTCCGCCCGGTGCTTTGGCGCAGCACACGGTACTTCAGAAAACCATCATAGGTCTTTTCAAACGAACTACGACCGAAACCAATGTTCAGATTGTCGGTAATGCCATATTCCAGCCCTAAACGGATGGTGGCATTGTCAAGGCCGAAAAACTCTTTGGCACTACCGTTCACCCTTCCGAAACGGTGCCCGATCAGCACGTTTAAAACCCCTTCAGAATTGGTTTCCACGCTTTGGCCAATGCAAAGGCGGGTTGTTTTGAAGGTGGCAATGGTGTAATTGATCGGTTCCTCTTCCTTGGGGGTCACATCGTTCAGAATGTCCATCAATTCATCCTGTGCCAAGGCACCGAACGGAAGAACGAAAACGAGCAGTAGCGCTAGAAGTTTACTTGGTGTAAGGTTCATATTGGGCATCAACGGTAACTTTTACAATTTCAGCGATATTGTCTTTCACTACGCCTGGAATTACGATGCCGTAGTCGGCCAATTTCAGGTTGAATTCTGCCTTTCCGATCAGCTTTCCGCCTTTCACGATAAAGGTTCCTTTGGTTTCTACAGGTTTGTCAACGCCATGCAGGCTCATGGTGCCTTTCACGGTTACGGTGTAGTCACCGTCCTTGCTCAGGTCAATGGTTTTATCTGACGTGAATGAACCTTTGAACTGCGCCTTCGGGAATTTGTCCGATTCCACGTATTTCTCGTTGAAGTGCTCTTGCATCAGCGCTTTTTCGAACTCGAACGATTTCATGAGCACGCTGAACACCATTTCGTTCTTCTCCAGATCGACCACGGAAGTTGCCTGATGGTTGACGGCTTCTATCTTCTCCATGGGCGTGTCGGAGTAGAAGCCGATGTTGGCGCTGCGCGTAAACTGCTTTTGGGCGAATAGGTTAGTGGCGCTTATGGCCAACACAAGGGTGAAAATTGTCTTTTTCATGGTGATCGATGTTTAGTTGTTGGGAGCTCCATTCAATATCCATGCCTGCATTTGCATGATCTGGCATTGAGTGAGTGCTGTGCCTGGTGGCATGTCCTGTGCAACCACAACACGTTGCATCATGCTGCCGTTGTCAACCTTGGCTTTTACCTCGGCATAGTTCTCAAATATACCGTTCCCGGTCCCGCCAGGCACGTGGCATCCGGTAACGCAGTTGCCTTGGATCATCGGCATGATGTCATTGGCAAAGCTCACAGCAGATGTGTCGCATTGGTTCTGTTGGTTGTAGTACTCGTAAAGCTCTTCCTCGTTATCGTAGTAGCAGGATGAAAGCAGTCCCATGCCGAACAGCATGGCAATGAAAAGTGGTTTTGTGTTCATCTGGTTCAATTGTTCTGAGATCCTTCGCTGATCCAGTTGCGGATCACAGCAATTTTACAATCACTCAGTTTGGAGCCTCCAAGGGGCATTGCCGGATAACCAACCTCGTGGTTAACCGTACCCATAAGTTTGCCATTGGCAGCCAATGCAGCAATCTGTGCATGTGTGTTCATTTGTACGCCATTGCCTGCTGTGGCGCTACCTCCGTGGCAGCTGGTGCAATGCACATCAATGATGTTTGCTTTTACATCTGTGGCAAAAGAAACACCAATAGAGTCGCACGTACTTTCAATGCAGGCGTTGTTCGCAGCTCCTTGTAGAATCCATGTGTAGATGGCATTCTTCTGGTCGTCAGTCAAGGTGATACCAGAACTGGAAGGTGGCATCTGATCTTCACCGCTCTCAAATAGAACCTCATAAACTTTGCTGCCATTAGGATCACCGGGGTCTATATCGCCAGTGCTAAGAATATGTTGGTAATCATTGAGAACAACACCGTCCTGTCCGCTGGGCGCATTATGGCAACCGCTCATGGCACATGACGACTGGAATATCGGAAGCACATCATTCACGAAATAAACCGTGTCGGGGTCGCAGGTTAGGCTGGTTGTAACGGTGTCATCCGGACTTGGGTTGAAATTGTCTGGAACCCAAGGTTCGTGTTTGCAAGATGAAGCTGCCATAACCGTAATGGCAGCCAGAAAGCTGATGTCTCGAAGTTGCTTTGTCATGTTCATTCAGAAACGGTGCAGTTTACCAATACCACATCCATCAATTTGCCCGTGCAACGACACTTTACGGTCAGTTGTTGGCCCTCTGAGATTGGCGAAGAAGGGGCATTATCGAATGTAGCGCTGACGCCACCGAGCATTGCGTTCTCTGCCGCAATGATCACGTTGGTTTGGCCTGCATCGTTAGTGCCAACCTCAGCGACAGTACCGTTCACTTTCAAAATTTTATCCAAGTACTTTTCATTGGCTGCGTTCTCGTCTGCCTCATATTCATCATACAGAACATCGGCCGTAAGCGAAAAGGCAGCTTCTTCCGCAGCCACGTCTCTATGTGGTTTATTGTACATGAAGTATGCAATGCCTGCGGCTATTATCAGACCTGAACCACCCAATATCAACAGCTTTCTCATGAATCAATGTTTGAACAAATATTCGGATAAATAACGGAATGCAACTTGACATGTTGCCTCAGCTAAGGTTGGAATTTGTAACCAAACGGATGTTGATCATATCTTCGCTGCAAACATTCAAGATGAGAAACGTACTATTTGCTGCCTTGCTTTCTGTGTGCACTTCGGCCTATTCGCAAAAAGAAGATGACCCACGATACGAACTTCACTACGTAGCCATTCCTGTCATAGAAACTCCAGAGGTGACCATCGAAATCATCAGACCCCATTCGCAAGAATCGTTCACACAGTTTACAGCCAAGATCACGAACAAAACGGATGATTACATCCTTATCAAGAAACACGAAGTGACCTTTACAGCAGAGAATGGTTACGGAGAGAAACGCCCGAAGGAGGATATCGATTTTATTGAACCACGGGGCGAAATAACTAGAACCATCAAGGTGGAAGGAGGAATCGGGTTCAAACAGACAGAGATCAAATTGGCATTCAACGGATTCTCAAGGGCAAGTGCGGTAGGAGAGATGACGGAAGGAGGAATGTTCACCATGAAACCGCAACAGAACAGTCTGATGATGGGGCCATTCGCCATTACGCTGAAGAAATGGACGTACAACCCAAAGGAAATGACCACCGATTTCAAAGTACGCTATCGTGGCGAAGGAATGGGTCTTGTTTACGAGGACAGGATCAAATTGATGAGAATGGACGGAACAGTTTTGATCAATGAAGAAGCGAAGGCAAAGCCATTTATCATCGGCCCAATGGCGACCCGTACCGTCAATGTTGTGAAACAGTTTGAAAAGGGTTTGATAGGAAAGGATGAGACCATCAAGGTTGTTTGGGATGATGCGCTGCTTGAATCGAAAGGAACACCGTTTCAGGTTCCGGGATTTGTGCTCATTGCCGATATGGAAAAGACCAAGTTGGAGAACAAGTGACCGGAAGGTCGGCACCTAGTTCAGGCGTGTTGCCTAGTGACAGCTTGGACATACGCCCATTATATTGAATTGAATCTCGTTGATCTGATACCCATTTGGGAGATTCAGTTCTGATGGAACCTCGTTCTCCAAGCAATCGGTCTTACCACATTCGGTACAGTGGAAATGCACGTGGTTGTCATGATGTTCGTGCTCATCGCAATGGTCGGCACAGAGGGCGTATTTCTTCTGTCCTGTGGCGTCTATTGAATGATGGATCAGTCCGCACTCCTCAAACGAAACCAGCGTTCGGTAAAGGGTTATCCTGTCCACACCCTTCAATTGGTTTTCAATCTCTGCATTGGAAATGGCCCCATTGGCCTTATCAAGCACCGTGATGCACGATTTCCGCACATCGGTCACCCGAAGACCGTGATGCTTGAGTAAGGCAGAGGCGGTTGTTTTCAAAGTATTTCGACCGTAAATTGAACTATGTTCGATGCATTGTTCACCGCATCAAATGCACGAAGTTCAAATATATAAGTTCCATCCGAAGCAGTTCCAGGAATATCTGCATCGAAATTGAAATTATAAGTATCAGATACCGAACTGGCAATTTCTTCCTCATAAAGGGTGTTCACCGTTTGGCTGGATATTTTCCAATATCGCAGTTCCAATCGACCGTTGTTTCCTGCGCCCAAAGGATTATTGTCAGTCAAGGTTCCTTCAAAGCCTACCGATGTTCCTTTTTGGGCACTGAAATTCGAAGACGAAGGAACAGAAGTGCTCAGAACGGGAGCCTCTGTGTCATCCGCGTTGGTTACGTTAAGCGAATAGAATGTTGTTTGCGCATTATTCCCGGCTGCATCTGTGGCCTGAATACTGAAATGATACATTCCAGTGGTAACGTCAATGGGAACAGGCAGTTTCCGAGTAATGGTCTGGTCAGTTCCTGAGACATCTTCAATCGAAACAAGATACCAATCCGTGGTCTCCGTTTTTCCAGAATGACCATGACAATCGAAATTGTTATGGATATCTATCTTGTATTGAGAAAGTTCCTCATCATCCGTCAATTTGAAAGTGATCTGTAATGTATCCGAAGAATTTAGGGTAATGACATTCTCTTCCATTTCTCCACATAAAAGACCGGGCGCAGTTCCCGGAGAAAGATTGATCATTTCTATCAAAGGGGCGGTGGTATCTGGCTCTGTGCAGGATTGAATCAACAATGCCACACTTACAATTGCTGCAAGCTTTTTCATCGTAATTATTTTGCAAAGGAATGAAAAAGGCCTTCAAGATGCGGCTCAATGCATCGAGAAGGCCTTGAAAAAGGACATAACCATCAACCAAAAATCGTTAGTCCTATCTCGTTTCTTGGTTCACTGCCCAAGTTCAAAATGGATCTCTGCCGTTTCAGACTCATTGCAATCGTGGTCAAGGCAGGCCTTTGCCTCCAAATGGAATTCGGTACCTGCCGGATAACTGGACAGATCGACCTCCTGCATGAAAGTGATTTCAGTCTCATGGCCGTGAGCATCGTAGTCAATGATCAGGTCATTCTCATCTCCTTCAGGATGCAGTTTCACTTCGATTCCGTGAGCTTCCTCTTCGAAAACGAATTCAATGTGAATGTGAACGTCATCAGCAGTGGTCAGAGGAATTACTGCTCCATTGGTCGGCTCATCAACCGTGATGGTTACGTGGTTGTGGTCATCCTCTTCTTTCTTACAACCAGTAACGCCAACAATTGCCACTGCTAATAATGGTAATAGTACTTTTTTCATTTTCTTGCTTTGATTTTTAATGCAACGATGTTGCAAATATAGGGGCTTAAATTCTTTCTGCAACAGTATTGCAAAAAAATACCTTTGCCGCGTGCAAAAAGTCCGTTTTTTACTCTTTCTGCTGATGATTTTCGTTGGTTTCCATCAGGTAACGGCCCAGGTGTCCGGGGTGGTTTCTCATGAACGGAACGAACCATTGCCGAATGCCACCATACTGCTGTTGCCAGATAGCCTTTTCGCCATTTCGGACATCAATGGCCGTTACAGGTTTGAATACGTGCCGCTTGGCGACCATCGGTTGGTTGCTTCTTACGTGGCACACGGTTCAGAAACCAAAGAGTTCAAGTACAAGGGCAGCCCGGTCGTCCTTGATTTCTCTCTCGCTTTCGATACTGACCTTCTGGGTGAAGCAATTGTGCAAGGGGAGCACGGACATGCCGAGGAAGTGCTGCGGAACGTCCATTTGGAGGAAGGTTTTGTGGAGATGGAGACCAAAGCCGCTTTGGCGCAATCGTTGGATCGCGTTGCAGGAATTGCCGCTATAAATGTGGGTGTGGGAGTTTCAAAGCCTGTCATCCGCGGATTGTCCAACAACCGGATCATTGTGTTGACCGATAATGTGAAGCAGGAAGGCCAGCAGTGGGGCGCAGACCATGGTTTGGAGGTGGACCAGTATGATGTGGAGGAAGTGGAGATCCTAAAAGGCCCGGCATCATTGCAATATGGTTCGGATGGACTGGGAGGCGTGATCAACGTGCTACCAGAAAAAATTCCAGAAAAGGGCAAACTGAGCGGGGTAGTGCTGGGTAATTTCCGTTCAAATAATTTGCATGGAGGTGGTTCGGCCAGAATTGCACTCAATATCAATAATGCATTCGGAAGCATCCGCTATAGTTTTCAGCAGTTCGGGGATTACAGTGTTCCTGCCGGTAGTTTCGATTACAACAACTTCCGACTTCCTATTATTGACCGAACCCTGAAAAATACGGCTGGGCAGGAACAGAACATCAGCGGCTTTGTCGGTATTCTTCGTTCTTGGGGTTTAACGCGCGTGGATGTCAGTCATTACTCATTGGATGTCGGACTGTTCTCTGGCGCAGTCGGAATCCCGCGTTCGTATGCGCTGACAGATGATGGCGACCATCGAAACATTGACGAGCCTCGACAGTCCGTAAGGCATCTGAAAGCGGTTTTGAGCCAAGAGGTTTTTCTGCCCGATCATCAGGTTTTGCATTTGCATCTGGGATTTCAAGAGAACATAAGGCGTGAGTATTCTTTTCCTGAATTCCATAGCGTTCCAACAGTTGATCCGAATAACACGCTTGCGCTGGAATTGCGGTTGAGAACCTTCACACTCAACGGCCATTTCGATCACGAAGTGAGCGAGAAACTGACCAATACCTATGGTTTTGATGCACAGTATCAGATGAACCTTCGAGATGGCTTTGAGCTGTTCCTTCCCAATTTTCAAACCGTCCGTTCGGGCATTTACGCGATCAGCAATTGGCAGGCTACACCTAAGCTACTGGTGCAAGGCGGTTTGCGTGCGGATTACGGCAAGAACATCTCAGAATACTCCAAACGCTACGTTTACAGCGCGGCCAACGCAATTGTTGATAGTTTGGAAAGTGCCGCCACCAATGATGATTATTTCAATGTGTCTGGTTCCGTTGGTCTTAACCGAAAATTGGCCACCAAAGGAGAACTTCGGTTCAATGTCGGGAAGAGTTTCCGTGTGCCATATCCGAATGAGACTTCCAGCAATGGCGTGCATCACGGAACGTTCAGGCACGAGGTTGGAAATCCTGATCTGAAAACGGAGCACGGCTATCAGCTCGACCTAAGCACCGATTGGCAATGGAAGAAAGTATCGCTGAATGTTGCGGGCTATTTCAACTTCTTTCAGAACTATATCTATCTGTCGCCAAGTGCAAAGTTCAGCAGTTTGCCAGAAGCAGGCCAGCTTTTCGAATACAAGCAGCATAACGTGATCTACACTGGCGGTGAGTTGAATTGGGGTTATCGCCCGCTGAAGTTCTTGGAACTGAGCCAAGCGTATGAATACGTATGGAACTATAACCTCGAAACAGGTTTGCCATTGCCGTTTACACCGCCAGGAAGCATTCTCTCAGAGGTTCGGTTACGAACAGAGAAACTGTGGATCTTCCATAATGCCTATCTGTTCATCAACGACCATTATGTTTTTGCGCAGAACCGCGTGGACAGGAACGAACCGCAAACACCTGATTACAATCTGATCAACGCAGGTTTGGGTTTTGATCTGAAATTATCGGACATGGAACGGTTCGTTTCCAGTCTTCAAATAAGGTTCTCTGTTCAGAACATTGCCGATGAGCAGTATTTTAATCACTTGAGTCGCTACCGTTGGATTAATGTTCCAGAACAGGGAAGAAACTTTGTGGTGACCGTGAAGATTCCCATTCAATATCGAATTTGACATCTCATTAATGCAACATTGTTGCATTAATGAGATGTTGCAGTATCTTTGGCCTCACAAATGACAAGTGAAAAAAAGGTGACGAGCTATAGCAAAAGCGATATTTTGGGAATGACAAGTGCCGCATTGTGCGCGGTTCACTGCCTTGCCATGCCAATTCTTATTGCAGTATCACTTACCTACAGATGGTTGGACGGCCTTTGCTATATCTTTCTGGCCATCGGTGTTTATGCCGCTTACCGAGCCACCAAATGCAGCCCGCTTTGGCTCAAGGTTATTATTTGGGGAAGTCTAGTAATGATGCTCACCTCCATCTTGCTCGAAAGCGTTTCTCCGATCTCCGTTGTGCTCAATTACATCGCAGCGGCTGGGCTCATCACTGGTCATTACATCAATTACAGACAGACAAAACACTCATGAAACAAGAAAACTTAAGCAAGTTGCCCGTAACCGTACTCAGCGGATTTCTCGGAGCTGGGAAAACCACTTTGCTCAATCATGTACTTCACAATCGTGAAGGATTGAAAGTGGCCGTCATTGTCAACGACATGAGTGAGGTGAACATCGATGCACAGACCGTGAAGAACGAGAATGTGCTGTCGCGAACGGAAGAGAGGCTGGTGGAAATGAGCAACGGTTGTATCTGCTGCACACTTCGTGAAGACCTGATGGTGGAAGTGGAGCGATTAGCAAAAGAAGGTCGGTTCGATTACTTGCTTATTGAAAGCACGGGAATTTCTGAACCTGTTCCGGTGGCGCAGACCTTTACTTTTCAGGATGAGGAGAATGGCATTGACCTGAGCCGATTCAGCTACATCGACTGCATGGTAACGGTGGTGGACTGTCTCAATTTCTTCAAGGACTTTTCGAGTGTTGATACGCTTGAACAACGGGAACTTACTGATATGGAAGGCGATTATCGTACGGTGGTCAACTTGCTTACCGATCAGGTGGAATTTGCCAACGTTATCATTCTTAACAAGACCGATCTGGTTACCGATGAGACCTTGGGATTGTTGAAAGCCTCCATTCATCGATTGAACCCAAAGGCTAGGATCATTGAAAGCACATTCGGTAGAGTGGAAGTGAAGAACATTATCAATACAGGTCTGTTCAATTATGAGGAAGCCGAAGAAAGCCAAGGTTGGATAGAGGAATTGAAGAAAGACGGACACACTCCCGAAACCGATGAGTACGGAATCAGTTCGTTCGTTTTCAGAGATCAACGTCCGTTCCATCCTGAACGATTCTTGGAGTACATCAACACCAAATTTCCGACAACGGTGATACGCAGCAAAGGGCTTTTTTGGCTGGCTTCCCGTCCGGATAAGGCGTTGAGTTGGAGTCAAGCCGGAGGTTCGTTGAGGGCAGACAGTGCTGGGGTTTGGTGGAGTTCCATGCCATACAGCGAGCGTATCCGCTACGCAGGTTTCATTGATAATCAGCAAACGATCGAAGCAGGTTGGGACAAAAAGTTCGGAGATAGGAAGAACGAGCTGGTGTTCATCGGTCAGGAGATGAACGAAACCGAAATACGGGCGCAATTGCAAGGCTGTCTGTACACAGAACAGGAAATCGTTGCGCTTGATCTTGCAAACGGATATTCAGATCATTGGCCTTTGGAAAGAACAGAGGCTATTCACTCTTGATCGGGGTGGGAAGTTGATTGAACAGGTCTGAATAAGGGAATGGCCATTTTGGCCTTCCCGTTCGTTGGCAGGGAACTAGCCTGTTGGAAGTAGGTATTCCAGCGAATTGTCTTCGTTTATTGCGATGGGTTTTCCCATCAGAAGATCGGTCCAGAATTCCACTTTCTGTTCGCTCCAATCGGGGTAACGGACGTGGAGCAATTCGTGAATGATGTCGTCCTCATTGAGTGCCCGGGTGTGATAGATGACTCCCGAGTTTGTCTCCTTATCGATACAGATTCCGACAAACTCGTGTCCTGGAGTGTTGTCGAACCAAATGTCAGTAACCTGCATCTCATCAATGGACTCGCAGGTAATGCGCCAATCAGAAATGCCCAACCGACATTTCCATTCCTCAATGAGGCTCAGATGTGATCGGTTGGGCATCTTGCTGGTCAGCAAAGGGGGTGATTATCCTTTTTTCAGGCGCTCACCATCGGCTTTAGAAAGTACTCTCCAGCACTCGTGTGGGCCTGATTGTGATTTTGTAACGGCAAAGTAGCGGTCGTTTTTCGTTCTGATCTCGTACTTGTCAGAGTCGAATTTTGCCTTTGCTTTTACATCATAGAACGAAAGTTTTTCTGCCATGATCTTGGTTTTTGGTTATGATTAATGATTGATTTTACTTCAAGCGCTTAGCATCTTTTTCAGAGATCACTCGCCAAGCTTCGCCACCTTTCGGATTCTTTGCGACTGCGAACCATCGGCCGTTTTTAGCCTGACGGATATCGTATTTGTCTGATTCGAATTTTGACTTGCTCTTCACATCGTAAAATGAAAGTTTGTCTGCCATGATTAAGTGTTTTTGGTTAATGATTTGTTTATCGAGGGCTAATGTAAACATTCGTTCTAAACATGCAACCCCGTTGCAATAAAATGAATGAACAGTTATTGTGGATGACCCAGCGCCAATTTGCAATTGGAGATATGGCCGTTACTTTCCTCAACCACCAGAAGTCCTATCGCTTTCATGTCATCTATTTTCAATACAAATGATACCGTCTCGCTATTATCTGCATAGGACAATTTTATCTCAGTAACCTCAAAGCTGTTCTTAGAAAGGTTCCATTTATCATTCAGATGATCGGCAAGTTGCTCAACTCCTTTGACCGTAGTATTGGCTACTACATCTGTGAACTCAATTTCTGCCGCACAGTGTTTTATCAGGTATTCTTTATCTGATTCTATGATGGCGTGCAGAAATTGCTCTGCACGTTCGTACTCTGATGCGCTTTTCCAAGCGCGGATTATTCCGTAACTCATTTCTTGGTCGGTTAACAGTTTAAAAACGGCACATCCGGTTGGATGCGATTAGAAAATTGTCAGCCAAAGGCCGAACTGAACTGATCAAGCGCTGGGTGGTCCCCGAAGGAATGACTGGAGTAGGAAGGGTTCCAGAATGAGATTTGAACCGAAATGAAAATCTAGAGAAGAGAAACTGAAATGACCGATTCCGACCGAATTGGTTCCGATGATCGGCTTGCTTCTCGGTGTAAGCACTTTGCAGAATTCGCAAACGGTCTGTGAATCGGTTACGTGCGAAGTGTGATCGCAACCATCATGAGCCTCCGCGTGGAAGATGGCCCGATGGCAGGGGTCGGCTTCCGCTGTATCGGTGTGTAGATTTTCGTGCTCGTGTACATGAACCGCACGATGCATCCACGAAAGGGGCAATGACCCGATAAGGAACGATACCAACGCTAAAGGCATCAGCACATTCAACAGACCATTTTTCTTTAGCCGCATGTCACAAATGTATGAATGCCGAGTTCAATTCCGATTCTACTCTGAAAGTTCTGAGCACACCTCAGGTCTCTGTGACCTGTGTCATGTTGCGTACAAAATCCTTCACTGAACTTTGTGATCGTGAACAACTTCCATAAAGGAGGTGTTTCGTCAAGAAATAAGGATCAAATGAGAACAGCTAAATCAATTCTTACGGTATTGTTTCTAATGGCAGGTACGTTCGTTTGGGCGCAGCAGCAATTGGAAGATGCCATCTACCTGAAAGATGGAACCATTTATCGAGGCATTATTATCGAGCAGGTTCCGAATGTCAGCTATCGTATTCAGAGCAACGATGGGAATACCTACGCGGTGAAGGTCGACCAGGTGGAAAAGATCACGAAAGAGCAGTCGGTAAGATCAGGTAAGACGTACGGTGACGGTTGTGGTCATTTTGAAAGGCATGGAATGTGGGGTCGTCACGACACGATTCCTTACGAACCTAAGCGCAGAGGTTACTTTTTTGAAGGTCAGGTGTTGCTGGAAAACGTACAAGGCGGTTTGCGCTTGATAAACGGTTATAAGTTCGGTCGATGGGGTTACTTGGGAATAGGAACAGGTTTCGACCACATTTTCTCATCGCCATTCAATCCTAAAGTGAATGGCTTGGAGAAGAAGGCATTGGCTGGCACCTACATTCCTCTGTATCTGTATTACGCGGGCGATGGACCGACCAGAGGACGTGTCACTCCGTATTTCGCGCTCGAAGCCGGGTATTTCACCGCATTCAAAGGATGGGATGATGATGTGGCTTTTGACGATTTCGGAAACCGATCGTTCGGTGGCCCTATGGCAGGTGTAGGGCTTGGGTTCAAAATGCGGTCAAAGTATCGCAAAGGGCATTTCAGCCTTCTTTTCAATGTCAATTACAAGCGGATCCGTTATCAATACGATCAGTATTTCTTGAGCAGTACGGGTCAGATAACGGGTTTCGTTACGCAACAATCATTCGCGAACATGATATTTCCGGGAATCCGTTTCGGAATAGGCTTCTGATGCTAAGGGGTTGGTCGTCAGAGGCACGGACCGCCACGCTCTCGCGTGGCGGTCTTTTTTTTTGCATTGGCACAATAATTGGCTTTGCTGCTCCGTTAGTTACTGAGAAAACGATAAGCATGCCTCAGTTCTACTTGAACCAATAAAACCTACGAACATGAAAACGCAACGATCGAATGCAGAGGCAACCAACGGAATTGAACAACTTCTACTTGCCCTTGGCGGACAGGAAAGTGCCGAAAAGAACACAGGAATATTCAAAGGCAAGGTTGTAGATGCCAAAACCGGAGCAAGGGTTTTCGGGGTAGTTGTAGAACTGGTCGGTACAGGAAGAACCTACGTTACTTCTCCCACAGGCTACTTCAAAATGACCGATGTGGCAGAAGGTATCTACTTGGTACGCTTCACATTCCCTGGATTCAAAGAAGTGACAGAGGTCGTTCCGGTGTTCAGCGGAGAAAGTTTGGACATGACCCTGGCTTTAGAGGTCATTTGACAGAATAAGTGAGCAGAAGAAGGAAGGCCCGGAATTCAATTCCGGGCCTTCCTTCTTTATTCTTATCAATTCTATCGGTTCAGGATTATTTGAACCGCAATGCCACCGAGTTTATGCAATATCGAAGTCCGGTGGTCTGTTTGGGTCCATCGGGGAAAACGTGGCCCAGATGGCCGCCACAGTTGCCACAAAGCACTTCGGTGCGGATCATGCCGTGGCTGCGGTCCAGTTTCTCTACTACAGCTCCTTTGTTGGCGGTTTGGTAGAATGCCGGCCAACCGCAACCGCTATCATACTTTGAGCCCGATTCGAACAGTTTGGCGCCACATCCTGCGCAATAGTAAAAGCCTTCCTCAAAGTGAAATTCGTACTTGCCTGTGAACTGACGTTCGGTGCCTTTTTGCCTAAGGATATAATATTCTTCCTCAGTGAGTTGTTCGCGCCATTCGGCATCGGAGCGTTGCTGGTTGAATGTGTTTTCCATGGTTTAAAAGAAAATCCCCGCACGGAGCGGGGATTAGGACAACTGAGACCTGAAGAGGTTTATTCGACAATGAGTTTTTCTCTGTTGAGGATACGGTCTTTGCTGGATATCTGCACCAGATACAGGCCTGAAGTCAAATTACCTTTATCAATTACCAGTCTATCAGTGGTTACATTTCCATAAGAACGAACCGTCTTACCGGTCGGGTCTACCAGATCCACATTGATATTGGCGTTGAAACGGTTTATGATCTGCAACGTTGTCGATTCATCCATCGGATTTGGGAACATGGAAAGCTCAATACCGCCATTGTCCAACTCGTCAATGCCGGTGTAGGCTATGATGCACGCATTGTATGGGTCTACACTTGCAACGGTTTCTTCATAATCCTGATTGACCACCGATTGGATGTGATTGATGCAGATGACCGTATCGGTAAGTTGGAAATAGTGGATACGGCATAGCGGAGTAGGTTGTGTGTATTTAGGGATGAGCGAATCCTGATAGCTGATACCGATGATCTCATTTCCGCCCAACGACCATTCTGGCGTGATCGGATAGGCATTCGCATCAACAAGGTTCTCCACGCTTTCAATGGTCAGTCCAGAAACTTTCAACTGGTATGCCACAACAAAATTGAATGGGTTCTTTATGTACACGTCAATGAAGTGTTGGTTGTGATCAACGTGGCCAATGCTGAACTGAACCGTGTCGTAAATGTTGGTCAATCCGTAAGGGAAATTGCAATGGTCGTGGGTAGAACCGGTCGGGTGGCCATCTATCGTTTGAGAGCAATCGACCAACAACGCAGCGTCATATACATCTATTTCTCCATCGGCATTCAGGTCATTGCACGAAGCTGCCGTGATGTCGTTTGCAAGCACGCTGCTTACGTATTGATGTGCGTCCAGTTGGTTCTGGGCAAGGTCTTCATTGAGGTCGCCTCTGAGGGCAGAACCTCCGCAGTCGCCATTGCAATCGAGTTGTGAGTTGCCATAGATCTGACCTGCACAGTCAACGTAAGGTTCGCAATCCTGCACTTGGTTCACAAACAAGGCCCCATTGGCATCGCGTCCAATGTAAATGCATACCTGCGCCCAGTTGTTCATCATGTTCAACTCGGTGTGGCCCAATGCATCCGGATCATTGTCCCAGTTGGTGGTGTTCACAAACGTGTAGAGGCCTGTGTCCACATCAGTAATATCGATCCATTGGCAGTCTAGGCCCGAAGAGTAGATATCGCCACAGCCATGCGAAATACCCATGGTGCTGCACCCGTATTGACCTACGCCACCACCGCTGCATTCAAGGTCCATTACGCAGAATCCGTTCTTGAATCCGATAGGGATAAGATTGCCCTGCATATCGTAAAGACGGTATTCAGCGTAGCCTTTGTAGTGTGTGTGGTTGTGGCAGTTCTGAAAGTCGAACTGGTCGGGGTTTGCAGATGGGCTGCCGATGTAATAGTCGAGATTACCGATGTTCTTGATGTGTGTGGTGAAGCGCAATATGTCACGCAGTCCGTAGCCGTTCAGGCAATTCTCCTCCACACGGCAGTCGTTGGCAGGAACACTCATTGATGACAGGTACATGGACGAGGCCAATACATCCTGAACCACAATAAGGTCTGGCCCGTCTGGGCACGCTGGGTCGCCTGGGTAAATGCAGTTGCCGGCTACGGTGGCCAATGGGCTGTAATTGCACGCTGAAGGGTCCATGCAGCCTACCACTGGGCCGTTGTAGGTCAACGACCAGTTGATGCTTCCAGTGCAATCGTTATTATCAGACCCCACTCTTATGTAATACGTGTTACCTCCTTCCAAAAGTGCCGTACCGATCATGGCCTGCGGGCCGCAACCGCCTTGGTCGCTATCGTAGTAAATGGTTCCGGTGTTGTCATCGGCCCAAATGAGTCCGGTGCAGTAATCATAGATCCAAAGTCTTGTATCGCAAGCGTTGTTGCAGGCCTCAATGGCATAAGTGCCATTCTGTTCTGGAGTAAACTCATACCATGTATTGTCGTTAGGAGCAACGTAGCTGCCTTCGGTTATTACAAATGGATCGCTGCAAGTAGACCCCGGAGGACAATTGAACATGTGGAACGTGGTGGTAGCATAATTTCCACCGGTAGCTATCTGCACACCATCAACATAAACCGTGTAGGAGCCCTGTCCGTAACCGCAGCAGATGCCATCGCCAAAGGTGTCGAAGATCTCAAACCTGATACATTCATTGTCAGGCACGCAGACCGTATCGCCATACCATGCGTTCGAAGCATAGGTGCCACCTTGTCCTCCTTGTGTTATCACATTGCCGTCCGAATCGAGCAGGTTCCAGTAGCATTCGTAGCCATAGTTGTCTGTCAGGATCTGCACGGCAACCTCTATCTCGTTGCTTGCACACTGACTGTAACCGGTTGTTGCAACTACGGATAGGAGTGAGGAAAGGAGTATCAGTTTTTTCATTTAGGTGAAGTTTCGATCAAATGTAATAGGTTAATCCTGAGTGAGACGGTAAGAATCATCAGGTTCTTACGCATTCAACAAACGTAATAGGATTCTCGGGGTTGCGTGTATCACGTATTTTCAAATGTATTTGTTGTTCGATGTCTGATTCAAGCCTTAGCCAAGCGCGTAAGGGGAATTAAGGCAAACATGCATGAAATTAGGTTGAACGTGTATGAAATCATGGCAAATGTGTTCGAAATCCTTAGAAACGTGTTTGAAACCTTGGCAAATGAGTTTGAAAACGTGAAGAATGAGTTCTGGAAAGGGCAACCATTACACTGGAAAGGTCAACCATTACACTGGAAGTGGCAACCATTACACCGGAAAGGTCAACCATCACACTGGAAAGGGCAACCATTACACTGGAAAGGGCAACCATTATACTGGAAGGGTGACCCTTCCTAAAAAAACCTTACACATTTAGAGGGGATTTTGACCCTTCCTAAAAAAACCTTACACATTTAGAGGGGATTTCTAAAAGTGCATTACAGGGTTTGAGGATAACCCTGAACCAAACTTACAACTAATTGATCTATTCCTTTCTGTGGGTTACAG
>Ga0172367_10003509_pt1 | contig 20281 bp, 10 predicted proteins | sample Lak10m_FD_114542 | JGI IMG/M metagenome (GOLD analysis project Ga0172367, IMG submission 114542) | Freshwater microbial communities from Kabuno Bay, South-Kivu, Congo - kab_022012_10m | ecosystem: Environmental > Aquatic > Freshwater > Lake | place: Democratic Republic of the Congo: South-Kivu...
TGAGATCAGTATACTGCATGCCCATTATTGCACGATATCGAGGTTCATTCGAGGCAGGTTGTTGTTGTTCTTTGCGAACGATATAGGCCAATGGTAAATATGCTTTGTCTGTGAATCCACCGGATTGTTCGATGATATCCTTCAATTTGGTTTGACCCTGCACGATTGTGAATGCACCGGGTTTCTGAACGGAACCGGTTATTTCCACAACACCTGACATTGCGCCTTTCGCGGAATATTCCTTTTTCGAAACCACTATTACTGCACCCGGAATCAAATCGGGATCTTCACTGAATGTTCCATCTTCTTTCAATGTCAAAGTCTTCAGCATATCGCCTTGTTTCAATTGAATATTTGATGGATCAGCATCATCAGTCAAACCATATGCAAGTTTCAATAGCATTGATGCTTTATCACCTTTCTTGAATGCGATATTGATTGGTCTGATCACTGCACCGGCAATTGCAATGGCTGAATTCAACCCTTGATCAAAAGGAACAAATATCTGATCGCCTTCACGGAGTGTTGGATCATCTTGTATTGTTGATAGAGCCAGAGAGCGCTCCAAATCAGCATTTGCGGAAGTTCCATCAGCATGAAGAACGGTGATATTTCTTGCCACATAAGATGGCAATTCATCATTTCCGGTTAATGTACCACCTCGCATTGCAGAACGTCGTGCTTCAATCACGGTGAGTTCTTTGGCACTTTCCATTAATGCTTGACTTGTTCCTGCATTTGGTTGTGATGGAGATTTCGGTGGTTGATTTGCAAGTCGAATGACAGTGGAAACACGCATCGAAGCTGGTACGGCATAGGTTCCGGGATAACGGACATTGCCTCTAATGCTGATATATAATGATCTACATTTTCTCAGCATGACAGTCACTGTTGCATTTGGATTGCGTTGTTTCATCATATCGATGATCATTGACTTCGCTTGCGACAATGTTGCATTCTTGAGTGACAATTCTCCAATTCTCGGAACGAGTACGGAATTTTCAGGAGAGATTGACACGAATTGTTCGGTGGCATTTCCGGATAGAGTTTGTATGGACAATACATCACCGGGACCAATGCGATATTGGTCTGCATCAACGATATTATCCGATGGCAATAATTCCGCTTTCAAAAGATCTGCGCTTCCGGGTGCGGAAGATTGCATCAATTTTGTCATATCGAAATCACTCGAAGATCCCATCAATTGCGCTTGCATTGACATTGATGCGAGCAATGAAATCATGATGAGTATTCCGCAACTGATTATGCGGATGTTCTTAAGGAATTGAATCATTGTGTCTTGATGCATTGTGTCACAAGTATTTCTGCTATCCGCTCTGCCGCCTTACCATCCCACAATGGTGGAATAGATCCTTGTTTGCGTGGCAAATGCACGATATCATGCAATGCTTTAGCGATGGACTCTGGATTGGGCTCTATCAATATATTCGTTCCAAGTTCTATCGTGACGGGTCTTTCCGTCGTTGTTCTCGCCGTAATGCATGGGATGCCAAGCACCGTAGTTTCTTCTTGTATTCCACCTGAATCGGTGAGTACAAAATCCGCATCTTTCATGAGTGCGAGAAAATCAATATATCCTTTCGGATGGGTGATAATGAGTTGTTTTCCGGATTCAATGATATCAGCAAATCCATATTCGCGAATCTTCGCACTCGTACGCGGATGCATTGGAAAAATGATTGCTCTATCATTCGATATTTCAGCAAGAATGCTCAGCAAAGATTTCAATTGTTCAGGATCATCAACATTGGATGGTCGATGCATAGTGACCAAACCATATTTTTTATCCTTCAATCCAAGCTCTTCTCTTACTTGTGATTGCTCCGCTTTCGGGATTGCGAAATGCAGTGAATCAATCATGGTATTTCCAACGAAGAATATGTGATCTTCAGGATATCCGGAATCTTTCAGAATTCTAGTACCCGATTCTTCTGTCGTGAACCAATAATCACAAATGGAATCTGTCGCAATGCGATTGATTTCTTCGGGCATCGAGCGATCATAACTGCGCAATCCGGCTTCGACATGGACAGTTGTTATTCCCAATTTCACTGCAACCAATGCGCATGCAATCGTGGAATTCACATCACCGACAACAATCACGAGATCAGGTTTAAGTTCAAGGCAAGTTTGTTCGAATGCAATCATCACTTTTGCTGTTTGCTCAGCATGAGATCCACTGCCGATACCAAGAAACTTTGATGGCTTCGGCATTTCTAAATCTTGAAAAAATGTATCGCTCATTGCGGCATCATAGTGTTGACCCGTATGCACGATATGATGCTCATAATTGGGAGCATATTTCTCGAATGCTCGATGAATCGGAGCGACCTTCATGAAATTGGGTCTTGCGCCGACAACAGAAATGATGCGATAGGTTTTGCTCACGATCCGCTACCCAAAAGCACGACATTTTTCTTTGCACCGCGAATCTTCTTGGTTGCATTGCGCGTGTCAATCACGACTTTTGCATTTTTCACGAGCATTGCATAATCAAAGCATGTATGATCCGTGGTGATCACAACGATATCATATTTTTTCAGTGTTGCGGGAGTGAGATTCTTTTGTGATTTCATCATTGTTCCATGCACATCCACCGAAGGAATATATGGATCATGATAATGCACATTTTTGAATCCATCCTGCATGAGTAATTCCATCACTTTAAGTGCTGGTGAATGTCGCAAATCATCGACATCTTTTTTGAATGCCATACCGAGCATAAGCACTTTCGCTTTGGCAATCGTGATTGGTTGTTTTGCCACTTCGCGTTCAATCATGCTACGCACATAAAATGGCATGGATTCATTCACTTCAGCGGCGAGCGTGATGAAATTCGTTTCAAAATCATATTCGCGTGCCATCCATGAGAGATAATATGGATCGATCAAAATACAATGTCCGCCGATGCCGGGTCCGGGGAAAAAGGGCATAAAACCAAATGGTTTTGTCGCAGCTGCTTCCACCACTTCCCAGATATTCACTCCGATGCGATCACATAATTGAGCGAGTTCATTTACGAGAGCGATATTTACACTACGGAAAATATTCTCAAGTAATTTCTCCATTTCTGCAACAGCAGGAGAAGAAACAGGAATCACTTTGCTCACGATGATACCATGTGCGACGCATGCAAGACTAGTACATGATTCAGTCACACCACCGGCCACAATCGGCGTATTGCCTGTATGCCATGTTTGATTACCCGGATCAATTCTTTCAGGAGAAAAGGCGAGAAAATAATCCGTACCGAGTTTCAAACCGACTTTTTCCAAAATCGGTTGTACATATTTCGTTGTCGTTCCGGGAAAAGTTGTACTCTTCAAAATGACGAGTTGTCCTTTGCGCAAAGTTTTGGCAACGGATTCCGCGGAATGAATGATATAAGAAATATCGGGATCTTTATTTGGGGTGAATGGAGTGGGAACACAGATATAGATCACATCGCACTCAGACAAGCGTTCAAAATTCGTGGTGGCTTCCAATGTTTTGCCTTTCATGACAGAAGCGACGAGTGATGAATCTATATCCATGATATAATTTCCGCCTTTTTGCAAAGTGCGGATTTTATGTTCATCAATGTCAAAACCAATCGTGCGAATACCGAGATGAGCATATTCAACAGCGATGGGGAGGCCCACATAGCCAAGACCAATCACACCAACGGTGATTGCATGATCTTGAATGGAGGACATCAATGCATCTGCAGTATGCTTGCCACTTGATTGTTTCTTGATAGCCATGATTTATCGTTCTCTGTGATATTGCTGTGAATAATAGTCTCGATATTCTCCGCTCAATACATGCTCGCACCATTCGGGATGGTCTTGATACCATTCTATTGTTTCGCGGAGACCTTGTTCAAAAGTGATGCGTGGTTTCCATCCCAATTCTTTTTTGGCTTTGCTCGCATCGATTGCATAGCGTTTGTCATGTCCTGGACGATCTTTCACGAATTGAATGAGATCTTCGGATTTGCCGAGTATGGACAAAATGGACTTCACGATATGCAAATTGTTACATTCATTTTCTGATCCGATATTATAGACTTCGCCGGGAATTCCATATTCATAAGCACGATGAATCGCATCGCAATGATCATTCACATGAATCCAATCTCGCACATTGAGTCCATCGCCATAGACAGGCAATGACTTCGATTCCATTGCATTGAGAATCATGAGTGGAATCAGTTTTTCCGGAAATTGTCTTGGACCATAATTATTCGAACATCGCGTAATGACTGCCGGTACTTCATGCGTATGATGAAATGCTCGCACGAACATATCAGCAGATGCTTTTGATGAAGAATAAGGCGAATTTGGTGCCAAAGGTGTCGATTCTGTGAATAATTCTGTAGAATGTTGATCCAATGAACCATACACTTCATCTGTGGAGACTTGTACGAATTTTTTGAGCTTCATATCTCGGGCTACTGTCAATAATGACAATGTTCCCTGAATATTTGTATCAATGAATGGATTCGCATTTTGAATGGATCTATCAACATGTGATTCTGCGGCGATATTGATGATGCCTTCTACAACATATTGCTCGCATAGACTATGCATCAATTCTGTATTTTGAATTTCGGCATGCACGAAAATGTGTCGCGGATCATTCTCGATTGCTTGTAAATTTTCGAGATTTCCCGCATAGGTAAGAGCATCCACATTGATGATGCGGAGATTGGAATGAGAAGCGAGCATTTGCATGACAAATGCGCTTCCGATGAATCCTGCTCCTCCTGAAATGAGGATGGTTCTGAGTCCGGGATCTGACATTGAAGCCATAATGGTTTGAATAATGGCTCAAAAATACGGAATGACTGCTCCGCGACCAATAGTATATGCCGTACATGCAAGGATTTGAGCCATAAGCATCTCGAAATGATGGAACCAAAGCGACATTTTACCATGTTTTGCGCTTATCTCACGATTATCCCATTCAATCTCCTTATAGAATATGAATATCATTGTCATCGGAAGTGGTTTTGGCGGACTCAGTGCCGCGATTCGTTTACAAGCTCAAGGACATCAAGTCACCATAGTCGATAAGCTCGACAAGCCCGGTGGAAGAGCATATGTATTTGAGCGCGATGGATACAAATTTGATGCGGGTCCGACGATTATCACCGCTCCATGGCTGATTCATGAATTGTTTGAAATAGCCGGCAAGAAAGCTGATGATTCTGTAAAGATCATTCCTATTGATCCATTCTATAATGTACGCTTCGAAGATGGAACCATATTCCGTTATAATGGAGACAAAGACTCGATTCTCAAGCAAATCGAAGCATTAAATCCGGATGATGTGAAAGGATATCACCGTTTCATTAAAGATGCAGAAAAAATCTTCAAAGCGGGATTTGATTTGATTGATAAGCCCTTCACTACAATTGGTTCAATGCTTAAAGTTCTACCAGATCTCATTTCATTACGTGCGGAGCGTTCTGTTGCGGGCATGGTGAATCAGCATATTAAAGATCATAGACTTCGTCAAGTATTCAGCTTTCACCCATTACTTGTTGGTGGCAATCCTTTTCAAACAACGTCCATTTATGCTTTGATTCATATTCTGGAGCAAAGATGGGGCGTATGGTTTGCGATGGGAGGCATGGGTGCATTGGTTCAAGGACTCGTGAATGTCTTCAAAGATATTGGCGGAAAGATTCAACTTGGCACCGAAATCCAAGAAATCATGATAGATGATGCAACCAAACGTGCCACGGGCGTCAAGACCACATCCGGTGAAATTATCAAAGCTGATATTGTGGTGAGTAATGCTGATGTCGGAAACATGTATATGAAGATGATACCCGCGAAATATCGCAAGAAGAATACCGATAATCGCATGAAGAATCTGCATTATTCGATGAGTTTATTTGTGATGTATTTCGGTACAGATAAAAAGTATGAAGATCTTGCACATCATGAGATTATCATGGGTCCGAGATATAAAGAACTTGTCACAGACATCTTCAAGAAGAAACATCTGGCGGATGATTTCTCATTGTATTTGCATCGTCCATCTGCGACTGATCCATCGCTTGCACCAGAAGGACATGATTGTTGGTATGTACTTTCGCCCGTTCCACATCTTGCATCCGGTACAGATTGGTCAGTGAAAGGTCCGGAATATCGTGATCGCATCGTGAAATATCTCGAAGAGCGCTATATGCCTGATTTATCCAAGCATATTGTCAGCGAACATTATGTCACTCCCACCTATTTCCGTGACACGCTGAATTCTCATCTCGGAAATGCATTCGGCGTAGAACCCATTCTCACCCAATCCGCATGGTTCCGTCCTCATAATCTCTCAGAAGATATTTCCAATCTCTATATCGTCGGCGCAGGCACACATCCAGGCGCAGGATTACCAGGAGTTATGAGTAGCGGAAAAATCGTCGCAGAAATGATAAATGGAAAATGACAAATGATGAATTGGGAATGAAATGAAAGAATTGAGGAATAGAAAAATTGAAAAATGTAAAAATGAAATGTCAAATGCAAAATGATGAATGATGAATTGAATGGAAAATTGAGGAATGGAGAAATTGAAAAATGTAAAAATGAAATGTCAAATGGAAAATGACAAATGATGAATTGAATGGAAAATTGAGGAATAGAAAAATTGAAAAATGTAAAAATGAAATGTAGAATGGTAAATGATGAATGATGAATTGAATGGAAAATTGAGGAATGGAGAAATTGAAAAATGTAAAAATGAAATGTCAAATGCAAAATGATGTGTTAGTTAGTTCCTTTTTTAGCTTTTTTATTTATGGCAAGAAGTATGAAGAATATGTCTTTTGCTAATGATTGAGCTTTTATAATCTCATTGTGATTCTCATTTTCTTGTGATAAGAATATGTCAATCCAGTATAAAGATTCATTTACTTCTTTTTGTGCAATGGACATTTTATGAATAAAGTCTTTTTTACTTTCAGCAAATTCGGCTTCTCTTATCATTGCACCAACAGCCATCCCACTTCTATGTAATTGATTGATTACATTCGCACTCACTTTTGTTTTGCTATTCATGCAAATAGCATTAACCAAAATCCCTAATTCCGTACTCTTTTCTTTGACAATATTCATTATCCCCTCCCTTTTTTAACAAATCTATCCAATAGATACGTAAAACTCATACCTAATAAACTCCCATAATTTATCTTTTCAATCTGCAATCTACATTCTAAATTCATTCTTCAATTCTATCATTCATTCCCAATTCTATCATTCATTCCCAATTCATCATTTACCATTCTACATTTCATTCTTACATTTCTCAATTCCTCAATTCCTCAATTCTATCATTCATTCCCAATTCATCATTTACCATTCTACATTTCATTCTTACATTTCTCAATTCCTCAATTCTTCAATTCTATCATTCATTCCCAATTCATCATTTTCCATTCTACATTTCATTCTTCAATTTTTCAATTCTTACATTCTTCCATTCTTTCATTTCATTCCCAATTCATCATTTTCCATTTGACATTATATAAAAAAAGCCCGCTCTTTTCACAAGAGCGGGCTTTCTATTTTGCATCAAAACTTGATGTTTTGAACCGATTACTTGATTACGCTTACGGATGTTGTTACGGTGAACAAGTCATGCATAAGGCGTACATGATATGTACCGCTTGGCAAGTCTGCAGCATTGAATGTAGTTGAATAGGTATCAATGTTGAGATATTCTTCACGAAGATCTGTTACTTTTCTACCCATTGCATCATATAATGCAACACGAATCATACCTTCTACAGGAACCTTGAATGCAACTGTCACATCTCCGCTTGCGGGATTTGGGAAGACATTCATGAGCTCTGTACCTGCAACTGCATTTGGTGTTTCTTTCAAGAATTGATTGCTATTTGTACCTGCACGGAAAACACCAGTACGACGCAATGTAGAAGTATTTGCAGTATAATTATCATCATCTGCATCATCCATACCTGCCTTGATATCCAATGCACGATCCAAACTGTTGCTCATTCCTGTTACGGAAGCCAATGAAGGCAATGTTGTTGAGCTATGACGGAATGCTAATCCATTATCTACACCAACATTTGCTGTTTGTACATATACATCACCTTTGTGTTCTGCACCAACTGTAACGCGGCCAAAGAGACCTGCACCAACTGTATTGAAACGAATTGATCCACGGATATCTTTGTTTTCACGACCGGTTGTAGTTACCATAACACCAGTTCCACCAGCTCCAGGGAGAAGCTCAGCAAAACCACCTGCATTTGAACGAGGACCATTCAATAATACTCTATGGTCAGGGAATGTAAGTGTTTCTTTGAAATATGTACCTTCTGCACCAATTGACCAACCTTTGCTTTCGCGAACTTCAACTGCATTTCTTGTGACATCACTTGTTGCATAAGCCAATGGTGATGCAATCAAACGAGAAATCACAATAGGGTCTGCGGAATTTGGATAAGCAATTGCATCTCCTGTTCTTAGCATCGCTGTTGAATAATCAGCAAGTGAAGTTTCACCTGTCAAGATTGCTGCATGTGTAAATGTGTTATTACCACTATTACCATTACCTGCTGTTGCTATACCATTGAGTGTTGAACCTGTCGCATATCCAAAGATATTACGAATATTATAAGCTCCATTAGGTCTTCCATCAGCAACTTCAATAGTTGATCCACCAACTGATTGATCTGAAGTACGGATAGCATTAACCCTAACATTTACTGTATAATTATCTGCAAATGAGTTGTTTGCAGAACCAATACCATTTGTACCAATTGCTAAGAACATTGCATTTGATTCGCCTGAGACAATCGTACCAATATTATTATTATTGATAGTGATTAAAGCAGGTGGAGTTGCTGTACCAGAATATTGACTTGTTGCAATCTGTACAGATGCATTGTTACTTTCAACACCATTTCTGATATCATTTTGTTCTATTGTTGTTTGGTCAATTGTTCCACTTGTTCCACCAACATAGATTGATGCAACTCCTGGCGCTGTTGAACTCAAAGAACCAAATACATTACCCAAAATCGATGTTTGACCAAAGTTTCCGGCTCCAGTAGAGCTGAATACTTTAATACCATAACCTCTTTCTCTTGTGGAAGACATGTTGATTCCGGTAAGAGCAGAGATATTTGAAATTGAGTTAGTGTGAATTAGATTGGTAAATGCACCAGTCTGAGGTCTGTCTATGGTGATACCATCATGTCCTTTAGTTCCAACACTATTACCACCTTGAATAGAATTACTAATAACAGTGAATAGTAATGGCTGAGAAAGGTATATACCTGTACCCCAATAATCAGTGCGAGTTGCATTTGCAGAAGGAGCAGCCATACCATAAATACTATTTGAAGAAGCATTTAAGTTGACATCCAGTGCATTTGCATAAATACCTACTGACTTTGAGCCGGCAATTGGAGCAACAGAAATGTCATTTGCAACAATTTCTGCAACACCATTTGCACCACTACCTGTAATTTGAATACCTGTAAATGTAGCTGGAGCGCTAGCTGCTACCGCTGGTCCTGCTGGCCAACGAGGATTGCTTGCAAGCTTAATTCTATTTGAATCAATTGAATTGATATTACCAGCTGTAGCATTGGAAAGTGTAATGCCGATAAATGTAGTAGGATTAGCTACTGTTGAAGTAATAAAGTTGTTTTCAATATTATTACTTCCATTATTCGCAAAGCTCAATGCTGTATAGGTATTATTAGTACCAACATGCTCGATATAATCTTTTACTTCGAAGCCGGTTGGATATGCTGAAGTAACACTGATTGAACCGGTTCCGGCACCATTTGTTACAATTCTTGGACGATTGATACCACGAATGATCGATGGTTGAGGAGCAGCATTGAATACAATAGGATATACTGACTCAACAGGATTATCACCATCATAACCAAATGTCGCTGATTCATAGACGGATTTAGCAATAACAAAGATTTGATCTGTAGTATTGCGGGAACCAGTTGAGAAGTTCACATCATCACGTGCATCTGTAATTGTATTATATGTACCAAGTATAGTATTTGAAGCACTATTGATACGAAGAACAGCTGCCATCATCGAAGAATAGGTCCAGCCACAACCATTTGTATTTGAATTTACACCTGAATTTGCAGCGGGATATATTACCCATCTACCATTACCAACATTCAAGTCACCAATCTTTGATCCAACAACGTGTGTGAAAGGAACATATCCTCTTAAATACAATGAATCAGTTGATGCCAATGTTGGAATTGTTGCGATACCTGGATTAGTCTGAACAGGACCCAATGGTGAACCCCACCAGTTAAAGCGAAGGTCAAGGAAATTGGTCGAAGAAACATCATCAGGAGTTGTTGCTTCGATATTAATACCTGTGCTGGAGTTATTACTCAAGTCATTATTATTTACAAAGAACTTATTAACAGTATTGCCTGCCATAGTTCCTGAAATAAACACACCGTTCGCTCCATTTGCAATGAAGTTTTGCTTGGTTCTGATATTGTTTGTAAATCCAAAACCAGCATTGAATGTATAGTGCACACCAACACCCATCGTTCTGATATTATTTGCTTCTATATTTACTATACCATTTGAAGCAACAGAAGATGTATATGCAATACCAATTGAACCATTCGTATTATTTGCAATTATTTGATTACAGATAACATTGATATTTGAAAGACCTGCATTATTAGTAAACTCAACACCACGGAATGATACTGTAGTTGCAGCTTGTGTCAACAAAGTATTACCTGGCCATGCTTGGCCATTTATACCATTTGTCAAGTTAATTCTATTATTGAGAATATTGTGTGTTGATCCATTGGATCCACCTGAAATACTAATAGCTTTATAATTACTACCAACCAACACATTGGAGGCGAAGTAATTGTTTTGTACTGTATTACCTTCTGCATTGGCAAATGACAATACTGTGTGGTTACCTGAAGCTGGTTGGAAGTGTTTAATATAGTCAAGAACTCTAAAGCTAGTTGGGAAAGAACTTGTTACACTAATCATACCTGTAGTATTACCAGGATTAAGTGTTGGATAGTTCAAACCTTTGATTGTAGATGGTTGACCTGCTTGACTAAACACAACTGGATATGAAGGCTCAGGTGATGTCAAATTTGGATAACCAAATGAAGTTGCTCCATATCTTGAAGAATCAATCACATATAATTGATCAGATGTATTGCCTGTATTCTGACTTGCAGCTGTAATTGTAGCAAAATTGCCAATCAATGAATTTCCAGCAGAATTTACTCTGAGAACACCGGACATCATATCATTGTATTGCCAACCGCATGTACCTGATCCATCAGTTGCAGAAGTTGCTGCTGGATAGACCATCCAACGACCATGTGTTGCACCATTTACATCAGCAATGACTGATCCACTTGTATGTGTAAAGGGCACATGGCCAATAACTTTTAAACTATCTGTACCTGCAAAACTTGGTGCACTAGCTACTGTTGAACCTCGTACAGGACCAAGTTCTGAACCCCACCAATTAAAGCGAAGATCTAAGAAATTACTTGTTGCTGTCGAATTAGATGTTGGAGCACTTACATTGATACCCGCAGTTGTATTCGAAGCAAGATTGTTGTTATTAATAAAGATCTGATTAGTTACAATACTTGAAAGGTCACCATCAAATCGAATACCAGTCGCATTATTGTTGATATAATTTTCACGAACAGTAAACAGGTTTGGACCAGTAGAATTTGAAGTGTTCAATGAAAGACCAACAAATGCACCTCTAAAATGGTTTTGTTCAACCAAAATACCATTCAAGGTATTTGCACCTACTGACCAGAAATGAATACCGTGGCTACTTGCAGAAGCATTAACCCAGTTATTTCTAACTATCAAGCCATTTGAAACTGTATTGTCAATATCTCCATACTCTAGAGCTATTGAAGCGCCAAAGTTACCGCTGATTACATTATTCGTTGTAGCACTTGCTGAAGCTCCATCACGCAATCTATTGAGTGAAATTGCATTTTGTGAAGCTGAACTAGGTGCATAATGATTGTCAGATATGTCGATATTACTTTTGTTACCAGCATTATCATCATTAACCAAAGGAATAACGCTACCAGCTGATACTGAACCAGTTACAATATTGTTATTGACTTCAATGTTAGAAGATGTACCGATAATTCTAACAAGTGCATTTTGAGTAGCTGATCCAACATTTCTAACTGTGAAACCTTTAATGGATGGACCGCTTGTTGTCACTCTGAAGATTGGATTTGCTATTGTAAGAGTTGATGCATCATGTGTACCAATCACTGTTTCAAGATTTGCATTTCTTGCAGTGTTAACTAATGGAAGTGTATTTCCAGCCAAAAGCGCACATGTCAAATCAGTTGCTGATGTGGAATGATAATTACCACGAATGTCAACATCCTTATTAACATTGATATTGCTAAAACTCCATACACCATTTGCATTAACACCGTCAGATGCAGTACCATAACCGGTAATATTAACAACACCTGTAGTAGGATTTGCAATTGCAATACCATCTTGTGGATTCGGATGATTTGCACCTGCAAATGCAGTACACTGTTCCAAATTCACTGTATTTGTGAAATTATTCATTCCAGTTACTGCAGCTCCTCTGCGAAGCGTTACTGTTCCAGTTGTAGAATTAGTATTTGTGAAAGCAACTGACTTAGAAATTGCAAAGCTTTGTGTATATGCTGCATTATTGAGATTAACTGTTCCACCACTACCATTTGTACTATTTGTACCAACACCTTCAATATCTTGGGTATATACTGAACAATCAGCAATACCAAGTGCGGTTTGAATACAGTCTGCATCTGAGTTTACAATTACTGTAGGAGCAGACAAACTTCTTAAAACAGATGGATCTGTACAGTTACCTGAACCATTCAAAGTAATTGCACCTACTGATGTACCACGATTAGGCAGACCATTGAGGTATACTCGCTTTCCAATACTTGGTGTTTCAGTGGAGTGATTGTTTGTTGTCAAATCTAATCTTCTAGAACCGGTTGTACCGATCAATTGAATTGCCATTTCAATAGCATCACCTGAACCACCACCGTAGTTATTCAATGTGCTACTTGAGAAAGTCAAATCAACTTGATTGTCTGAGCTACCAAAAATTGTACCTCTTGTTGAAGTCAATGTACCAGCAATATTTGCAATATCAGCACCGGAATTCAATAAGAATTTTCCAGTATATGTTGCATTACCATCATTAATAAAACCGAGACCAAGATGAGCGGTCAATTTATCGGCACCACGGAAGTCAAATGTCTTTGCAATGGTAACTGGAGATACATCTGTAAATGGAATATTAGCACCAGTTGAACCATTTGCAGTTACCAAAACATTGTTAGGACCTGAAGAAATAAGATCAATCGCTGTTTGCAAACATGCAGGTGGATATACTGTTACTCTTGAAGCAATATGAGTTCCACCTGAAGTTACATTTGAAGTAAATGCACAAATTTGATTAGAACCACCACCATATCCTGGGCCAGTTCCTGGATTGAGTAGATAGTGAATGTCTGCTGTTTTGGTAGAAACAACATCCATAATGATTGTTTCAGTATTGTTGACGATTGCATCACAACCAATAATATCTTCAGTAATAATGATTGAGGTTGGATCTGGGCCTTCTGCAGCAGCAATTGCACCATTCAATTGCGCACAGTTTGCAACATAGATATTATTGTCAAAACGGAATCTTGCTAGAAAATTATTATCAGTAAAATCGATAACATTGGGATCTGCTACCAATGTAGAACAATTCTCAGGACGACGAGTATATTTCACATTATACGGACCAGCAACAAATGGAGCATAACGCTTTGATAATACCGCAGTACCGGATTGTGATGTGGAATATGTTTGTGGACTTGAAGTACCATCAAACTCATCAGAAATTGACATAAAGGACAATACTGGAGTTACAGGTGCATAGTCGCCAAATGTGTTACCTGTAAATAATACCGCTGGGGCAGAAGCAGGATTTGTGGAAGCAGCCTGGATATTATTTGCAAGAATGCGAAGTTTAGAAAGAGTATCTCTTACGGGCTGACGATTTGTAGCATCAAGGTTATTCACCGCAACTGACAATCCATAGAACCAAATTGTTGGTTCATCTAAAGTATTACGAAGTGTTACAGAAGTATAATTACTACAGCTTGAACCTGAACCCATAATCTTTATAGGTTTTGTAATAATAATACTCTCATTTTCCACAACATTTGTCGTTACATCAATTCTTGGAGGAACTGGACCTACGGACAACAATGCTGCTGCATAGACCGCTCTGTTTATCTGCTCAAAGTTTGTGTAACCATAAGCTGCATCGATTACAGGGATACCTGAAGTATTACTACCTCTGTGTGAGGAATTAACATTCAAGTTTGTTGCAACAGGTGCACTGAGTGGATTAACATATGTGATGATATCACCAGATGTCTCTCTCCAAAATGCAACAGGTGTTGCATTGTAAGAAGTAGCAGAATATGCCGCTGAACTATAACTATAGAACAAATCTGCTTCTGAATTACCAAAAGCATTTTGATTCAAATTTAAAGTTTGTGAAAATGGACTTGCATGACTAAAGCGAGCTACTCCATAGGTAGTATAGGAAGCTGCAGTATTTACGTAATTCGCAACTTTACCGCTTGCTGTACCAAGTCCTGCACTTGGACCGCCATTATAAACGAAATTATTATTTCTGAATGTGTAAAGGCTAGCACTTAGTGAAGTGGTTATAACTCGAACATAAATTGCAATTTCATTGTCACTTATAACATTTCCATTTGCCTTTACTGAATTATCACCAATGAGAAGTGTACGTGCATCGTTAGTGTAAATACCATAAGCAATTCTTAAACCACCTGCATTTCCACTTCTATTTCCATGAATGTGATTTCTACGGATTGCAGCATGACCACCATTCGCAACAACAATTCCAGCTTGGATAGCATCTACGCTTGCATCGGTAGTTCCACCATCTTCACCTGTAACAATACAATCTTGAATTGTTGGATATGGTTGATCTTCACGAACTGACTGCAAACTTGATGTGCTATATCCAATGATACCAATACCAATATTTCTATAGTTATAGATTCTAGTATTTTGCAAAGTTGGTTTTGAACGAGTCAAAAAGAGTACACCAACAGTATTATTTTCAGCATTTGTATTTGATGTTGGTCTGATATTTCTCACTTCAATATAATCAGCACCAGATCCACCGATTGTGCCTAGAGCATATTTGTGAGCCAAACCTGCAAATATTTGAGTGCCATTTTCTGGCATTATTGCTGAACTTCCATCAATATCAATACCTGTAATATTGATTGTATAGCTGTCACTTGATGGATTTACGAATACAATCGGCTTGAGATCTGTTCCGGTTAATTTTCCAGCGCCAGTCCAAAGAAGATCTGAAGGTAGAGAATAAGTTGTCATCGTACCCCATGCTGGTGCAGCGATAACCGTTCTTCCACCACCATTCTGGCTACCAATAATATTGATAGAAACATCGCCTATCACAACTTGTTCTGTATATGTACCACCTTGTACGTATACATTGTCGCCAGAACTAGCTAAACTTATCGCCGCCATGATAGTCTTTTTCGCGGTAGCCCACGAATTACCACTAAAACCATTGTTCCCCGAAGCATCACTTACATACCAATCAGCAGCAAAAGCTTGTGTTGTACATAAGAATAATGCAATGAATAGGGAAGAAAACAGAGTCTTTCTGTTTCTCATTGCGTTTTCCTCAAAAAAGTTAAAAAGAATATATTAAAAACACATTTTTCAGGTTTTACAAACAGGGTGCAATTTATTGATATGGTGGGTTAAAACAAAGTTTTCCACAATAAAATTTTGAGAATTTTATTGATAATTGGTTGTGTTTTCAATTGTTAAAATTGAAATGATGGAGAAAATGCATAGTAATCGCCATGTATATTACATTAACAAGTACAATTACTACTTTTTCTGACTTTTGTCATGTAGTATTAGTTTAAACTCAAGAATTGTCAATCTTTATGGATATTTTCTTGATTATTCCCCATCTTTGACCCTTTTCTCCCGTGTACACTATCATCTCCCTCTTTCATTCAACTTTGTTCATTGCCTTCAGTTGATTCATGGTCTTGATGTATGACACTAGTTTGTTCAACATTATTCCGGTCAATATCTTCATGCTCCGGTAATGCAGGCAATTCATCTTCTATTACTGCAGAGCCAAGTTCGGCAGCAAGATTTTGAGGTTGTAATGCAATCAATTCATCGATTTCTTTCATCTTTGGAAGTTCATCGAGAGCGGCAAGACCAAAAATCCTTAAAAACTCAGCAGTCGTACCATATAATAAAGGTCTTCCGGGCGTTTCTGCTCTGCCTACGATTGTCACAAGACCTCGATCTAACAGTGAATTCATGATTTCACCGGAATTCACCCCACGAATAGACTCAATATCAGGCTTGCTTACGGGTTGTTTATAGGCAACTATGGATAAAGTCTCTAATGCCGCTTGTGATAAGCGCTTTCTGGACTTAGCCTTGAGCAATTTTTGAACATAGACACCATATTGGGAACGAGTCACAAAATGATAGCCACCAGCAACTTTCACAATTGAGTAAGGTCTGGAACAACTCGCCAATTCATCATTGATGAGTTCAATCGCTATGCGAATTGAATCAGTGGTCGCATGCTCTTGATATTCGGATTCAGCAAGCAATTCATTGATCGTTTTCTCACTCAAAGGCTCATCTGAAGCAAAAATCAATGCTTCCAACACTTTGTGAAATGGCTCGGAGAATATATGTTCTTGTTCGCTCATGATTCAATAGATCGTAAATAAATACAGTGCAAAACTACGGTTTTCCATGAATCTGCATCTTCGAGATATCAACAAAAAAAAGGTATCGGAAATGAATCCGATACCTTTCTTGGTATAATTACTCGATTATTTGCCGTCTGACTTGTCATCCACGATAGTATAATCAGCTTCTTCCACATTTCCATCATCTCCGGATGCTTCAGAACCTTCATTTGGAGAACCCGCCGCGCCGGCTTGTTCATACATCTTTGTAGAAGTTTCACTCCACAATTGATTGAGTGCATCCATCGCAGGACGGATATCGGAGGCATTATTCTTAATTGCATCAGCGAGACGCTCTTTTGCAGACTCAATCTGAGATTTTGCATCTGCAGGAATCTTGTCACCAAGATCTGTCAATTGCTTATCGGTTGAGTACACAAGATTATCTGCCTGATTACGCAATTCAATTTCTTCCTTACGCTTTTTGTCATCAGCTGCATGTTCTTGTGCTTCGCGCTTCATTTTTTCGATTTCATCTTTCTCCAAACCGCTGGATGAAGTGATGCGAATGTTCTGCTCTTTATTTGTGGCTTTGTCTTTTGCAGACACATGAAGAATACCATTTGCATCAATGTCAAATGTCACTTCAACTTGTGGAACACCGCGTGGTGCCGGTGGAATGCCATCGAGATGGAAACGACCAAGCGAACGATTGTCGCGTGCCATCGGGCGCTCACCTTGAAGAATGTGTATCTCCACTGATGTCTGACTATCCGTTGCAGTGGAATAGGTTTCCGACTTCTTTGTTGGAATCGTCGTATTCGCCTGAATCATCGCCGTCATAACACCACCCATGGTTTCAATGCCAAGAGTGAGCGGTGTAACATCAAGTAAGAGAACATCAGTCACATCGCCTGCAAGCACACCGCCTTGAACTGCGGCACCAATAGCTACAACTTCATCAGGATTTACACCTTTAGATGGCTCTTTGCCAAAGAATGATTTTACGAGTTCCTGAATCTTAGGTATACGAGTTGAACCACCAACCAAAATGACATCATCAATTTGTGATGGTGTGATTTTCGCATCTTTGATCGCTTGCTCACATGGACGCAATGTTGCATCGAACAAATCAGAACAAAGCGATTCAAATTTTGCACGGGTGATTGTCAAATTCAAGTGCTTTGCACCATCAGCAGTTGCTGTGATGAATGGCAAATTGATTTCTGTTTGCAGCATTTGTGATAATTCAATCTTTGCTTTTTCTGCGGATTCACGCAAACGTTGCAAAGCCATTGGATCCGTACGCAAATCAATGTTTTCCTGCTTTTTGAATTCATCTGCCAAGAAATCAATGATGCGCTGATCGAAATTGTCACCACCAAGATGCGTATCACCATTTGTTGATTTCACTTGGAATACGCCATCACCCAATTCAAGAATTGAAATGTCGAATGTACCGCCACCAAGATCATATACAGCTACAGTGATATTCTTTTCTTTTTTGTCCAAACCAAATGCAAGCGCTGCCGCAGTTGGTTCATTGATGATACGCTTGACATTCAGACCGGCGATTTCACCGGCATCTTTTGTGGCTTGTCTTTGCGCATCATTAAAATATGCAGGGACAGTGATCACTGCATCTGTTACTTTTTGTCCCAGATAATCTTCCGCTGTTTGCTTCATCTTTTGCAAAATCATCGCGGAAACTTCCGGCGGTGAATAGAGGCGACTATCTATATCTACCTGTGCGGTATTATTGTCGCCACCTTTTACGGTATAGGGAACCAATTTTGTTTCTTCACCAACTTCATCCATTCTGCGACCCATGAATCTCTTCACGGAGTACACTGTGTTTTTTGGATTGGTGACTGCCTGTCTTTTTGCTTGTTGACCAACCAGACGCTCACCACTTTTTGTAAAACCCACAACGGATGGAGTTGTACGTGTACCTTCACTGTTTGCAATGACAACGGGCTGTCCATTCTCCATTACTGCTACACAAGAATTGGTGGTTCCTAAGTCGATGCCGATAGTTTTACCCATCTTGAATTACCTCTTATTATGGTATGATGTTAATAATGATTTCCGGTTGGATGAATCTCATCAAGCAATTGGCACTTCGATGCTCTTCGGTTTTTCAGGTTCAACTTTTGGCAATGTGATTTGTAGGATGCCATTATTGAATTCTGCCTGAATAGCATTGATGTCTATTGAGTCTGAAAGCGTGAAAGAACGAGCAAATGTTCCAAAGTGACTTTCCACTCGTACAAATTGCTGACCTTCAATGGTCTCGCTTTGTTTCTTTTCTCCACGGATGCTCAAGATGCGTTCTTCATTGATGGAAATCTTCACATCTTCTTTTTGCACACCGGGAATCTCCATATGAAGTGAAATTGCCTGTTCTGTTTCTGCGATGTCAACTCTTGGCGAAAACTGTTCTACTTGTTGTTTGACATTGCGATTCATTTCGGACATAGTGTCAAACATGCGACGAGTTACGGTGTCCAATCCACGGAATGGCTCGAATGTGAGCATAGTCATAATCGTATTCCTTTACTTTGTTATTGTGAAATTGTAATTCCTATAATCCCTTTCGGGAAATAACCTTGCGCATGGTCGAGGTCACTGTATACGAATACTGTGCCAAATGAGTTTTTTGGCGTTTTTTGAGATTTCTAGCTGTTATTTTGTCAATTCTCTTGACATTTTAACAATCAATACTGTCAATATGTCTTATTACTTGTCAATATGTCAGCATATTGTCTTTGACTATTTGCCAATCCTCTCCATGCATTTTTCTAAATTGCAGTCTCATTTCTTGGATATGATCATGATTGGTATTGGCTATGATGTTCACCGTTTGGCTGAAGGTGAATCATTGATTCTCGGCGGAGTGACAATTGAATCACCATTGGGATCTGTTGCGCATAGCGATGGCGATGTTGTCTTGCATGCATTATGCGATGCATTGCTTGGGGCGGCAGGTTTGGGTGATATCGGGGAGCATTTTCCGGATACTGATCCGAGATGGAAAAATGCACCAAGCAGGATGTTTGTGGAACATGCCATTCAATTGCTTGCCGAGAATGGATATGTACCGGTAAATATTGACATAACCCTGATTTTGGAAGCGCCAAAAATCAAACCATATAAAGAAGCGATGCGGATGGAGATTGCATCCATGACCGGATTGCCATTTCAGAGAGTATCTGTTAAAGCCACTACAAATGAAACCATTGGTTTTGCCGGAAGAAAAGAAGGTGTTGCCGCGCTCTGCGCATGCATGATCAAAGAAGGAGATTGCTCATGAATATCTCTGTCATTGGCATTGGTCATCTCGGTATGATACATGCACGATTATTGAAGCAGAGAAATGATATTTCGCTTATAGGCATTGCGGATGCAAATCAAGAA
>Ga0172367_10003510_pt1 | contig 20276 bp, 17 predicted proteins | sample Lak10m_FD_114542 | JGI IMG/M metagenome (GOLD analysis project Ga0172367, IMG submission 114542) | Freshwater microbial communities from Kabuno Bay, South-Kivu, Congo - kab_022012_10m | ecosystem: Environmental > Aquatic > Freshwater > Lake | place: Democratic Republic of the Congo: South-Kivu...
GCAATTGTACCCTTTTCAATAAACCAAGCATCATCTTTATTATAATGCTTCCAGAGTGTATCCTCATTAGCTAGTATCATTTTGAGGGCTACAATTTTAAGTCCAGTTCTCTCAATTCGTGATATAATATCTCCTACTAAAGTTCTCTGTACTCCATCTGGCTTGATGATGACTAATGTCTTTTCCTTAATCATAAATATATCTTATTATTTAATAGTTTTATTATACCTTGCTTTTGAATTTTTGACAATATGATGTAATAGATATGGTTTTAGCATAATAATTGTCCTCCTCCGTCACCTATGGTGCCCCCCTCCCAAACCAAAGTATGAGATGGACTGAAAGCTCCTCCCTGCCTACCGCAGGCAGGCAAAGGAGGACAATTTATCTATTTTGTTTAAAATGCTTATCATCTTATTCATATAAACAAAATTAGGAGGTTATTATAACTCTCCTAACTTTGTTCACTTTGTACTACATCATTCCAGGCATTCCCATTCCTCCCATTGGGGGCATACCTTTATCATCATCTGATTTTGGTAATTCCGTGATCACAGCTTCTGTTGTAAGTAAAGTGGCAGCAGCTGAGGCAGCATTTTGAAGAGCAGTTCTCGTCACCTTAGTAGGGTCAATAATTCCTGCCTTAACCATATCCTCATATACTCCAGTAGCTGCATTATATCCTATATTGGCTTTAGCGTCTTTCACCTTTTCAACCACAACTGAACCTTCTACTCCAGCATTATTAGCAATCATTTTGACTGGTTCTTCCATTGCTACTCTTAGAATATCTAAACCGACTTTTTGGTCTCCAGTTAATTTTAAGGACCCAAGAGAGTCAATAGCTCTTATCAAAGCTGTTCCTCCTCCGGGGACAATCCCCTCTTCTACAGCGGCTCTGGTGGCAGCAAGAGCATCTTCTATTCTATCTTGAACTTCTTTTTGCTCTACTTCACTCGCAGCTCCTACTTTGATTACAGCTACTCCTCCAGCTAATTTACCTAATCTTTTCTTGAGATTATCTCTATCATATTCAGAATCAGTCTGCCCAATTTGAATTTTGATTTGATCTACTCTATCCTGAATTGCTTTTTCATTATTATCTCCGGCTACAATAATAGTCTTTTCTTTTTCTGAGATAACTTTTTTAGCTTTTCCTAGAGATGATAATTCAGTAGTATCTAATTTTAGACCAATTTCCTCAGAGATTACTTGTCCACCAGTTAGAATTGCAATATCTTTTAATAATTCTTTGCGATTATCCCCAAATCCTGGTGCTTTAATAGCAAGAGCGGAGAATCCACCTCGCATTTTGTTAAGTACAAGAGTGGTCAAAGCCTCTCCATCTACATCCTCAGCGATGATGACAATTTCTTTTCGCCCAGCTTGAGTGACTTTTTCTAGTATTGGTAATATATCTTGAATAGATGAGATTTTTTTATCAGTGATTAAAAGATACACATCTTCCATCTCGGCTATCATTTTCTCAGTATTAGTGACCATATATGGAGAAATATAACCTTTTTCAAATTGCATTCCCTCTACTACCTCACTCGTGATTCCGAAGGTTTGTCCCTCCTCCACTGTAATCACTCCATTAGCTCCAACTTTTTCCATCGCATCGGCAATTTCTTTACCAATTACCTCATCTCCATTAGCTGAGATGGTAGCTACTTGCTGAATTCTAGACTTATCATCTTTGACTTGCTCAGAGGAAGCTACTAAGGCTTCTACAACTTTTGAGACTCCCTTTTCGATTCCTTTTTTGATTTCCATTGGATTAGCTCCTGCTGTCACATTTTTGAATCCCTCAGCAATCATTCTTCTTGACAAAATAGTAGCAGTTGTGGTTCCATCTCCGGCAATATCTGCAGTTTTAGAGGCTATATCTCTTACAATAGAGGCTCCGATATTCTCTAATTTATCCTCTAATTCTACTTCTTTGGCTACACTGACACCGTCTTTAGTAATTACAGGTACTCCAAAGCCTTTGTCTAGCACTACATTTCGTCCTTTTGGCCCTAAAGTCACTTTGACTACATCGGCAATTTTATCTACTCCTACTAAGAGTTTTCTTCGGGCTTCTTCACTATATAAAATTAATTTGGCAGACATATATTTATGATTTAATGTTAATTATGATTAATAGATATTATAAGGTAGCTAAGATATCTTCCTCTTTGACAATTAAGTATTCTCCTGATTCTAAATTTATCTCAGTTGGTCCGTATTTAGCAAAGACTACATTTTGAGCTACTTTTACTTCTTTGACATCTTTTCCTATCGCCACCACTTCTCCAATTTGAGGCTTGTCTTGCTTGGCAGTATCTGGGATATAAATACCACTAGCAGTTTTTTCTTCAGCCTTCTGAGGCTTGATTAAAACTTTATCGAATAAAGGTTGTATATTCATATCTTATATCTCTTAATTATTATAATATTTGATTGATTTTAGCAGTCTAAACGACTAACTGCTAATAATTTAATATTACAATATTAGCTAATTGTTGTCAAGCAAAAATAGGATTTAGTTTTTACAATTAAAATGTGGGTGCAGGTGGGCTCGAACCACCGACCAAAGGCTTAAAAGGCCTCTGCTCTACCAACTGAGCTATGCACCCCTATATATATCAAAATTAAGTATACACAAAATAAAATAAATTGCAACTGTTCTGATATAATTTTGTGGGCAGAGTAGGACTCGCACCTACGTAGCCTGAAAAGGCGTCGGTTTTACAGACCGATGCGTTTGACTGCTCCGCCATCTGCCCAAATGTACAATATACATTATACCATAGAAAAATCTATGGAGCCGAAAAGAGGACTTGAACCCCCGACCTACCGCTTACAAGGCGGTTGCTCTACCAGCTGAGCTATTTCGGCTATTGATAATTATAATGTAGCTTTGTTAAGTTTAGCATAAATTAAAATTTTTGTCTATAAAAAAGCATATTGTGATTTGGTAGTATTATTCTCTATAAAATCATCTAGATTATAATCCATATATACTTTGAGACGAAGCCAGCCATCTTTGGATGGATAAATCAAATGCTTGCGGGATAAACAATATTCAAAAATATCTTTAGTTAATTTAACATCATTTAGACAATAATCTGCTAATTCTTGTAATTTACCTTCCTGATACAATGTCATTGCATTAGCTCCTGTCCCTGATTTGCTATTCCCTAAAGTCATACCAGCAATAGCATCAAGTCCTAATCTTTTACCAGTTTTAGCCCTAAATTCTCTTAGAATGTCAAAAGAAGCTATACTAAAGAGGTCAAATTGAAAATATTTGTTCAATATAGGCGTATCAAAGTGATCATTATTAAATCCCACTAATAAATGAGCTTGTTTTAAGTCATTTTCTAATTTAGGTAATTCTTCTAAAAAATAAGTTTTATACTCATCTTTTGCATAATTATAAACTCCTACCACGGTGATTTGCATTTCGTCTACAAAATTAGGTGAGGAAATATTACCTATAGTTTCTATATCAAAAACTAATATATTGCTAAATTTACTACTTATCATAAAAAACTATATCTTTATAGATAATTTTAGCTAAGGATAAAATAGGAATAGCAATAATTACTCCCAATGTTCCTGCCAATACTCCTCCTATCATCAAAGCTAAGACTATCATCAGAGAATTAATAGACTTAGAATAATTAAAAATAACTGGCAAAATCAAAAATTGTTTCATCAATTGAATACATCCAAGCAATATAATTGTAATAATCCCTAAAGATATCCCCTGTACAAAAGCATATATAATGATAATTGACATTATGATAAACGGACCGATCAGAGGTACTAATTGACTAATACCTGCTAATAAAGCCAGTATAAAAGCATACTTGAATCCTAAAATAGAGATGATTGTATAGATAAGTATAGCCATAACTAAAGCTAGGCTAGCTTCCATAAAAGCCCATTTACCTATATGATATTCTAATTTTTTGATAATATTAGGGACATTATCTTTTTTATCATCCGGCACAAATACTTGCACTATTTTGTTCACTCCTGTTGCATTGATAGAGATATAAAAAGCTAATACGAATATAAGTAATGTATATGTTAATATCTGACCTAATAGACCTAATACCCCGACTGTGGCTTCTCCTAAATTAGGGATTAAACCTGTAAACTGAGTAAGTTGAATATTATCTACAGATACTCCTATCAATTCTAGCCAAGTTTCAAAATTTTGAATCAGTAAACTAATAGTCTCAAAAAACCCATAACCTTCTCTGATTAATAAAGGTAATAGTTGTAAAACCCATACAATTACTAATAATAGCAATACTATGAACACACCTATCAGTCCATATTTATACTTTATTTTGTATCTTTTTTCTAAAGCTTGAGCAAAATATTTCGCAAAAGAAGCTAATATAAAAGCAATAACTAATGTTAATAATAGATATCTAATATAAATAACAAATAAAGTAATGAAAACAAATAGTATAATCTTAAAAAATGATTTTTTAGAGATTGAAATTGTATTTATATTAGATTTTGGCAACATATTATTGATTTCTCTCCTCTAGTGTTAATGAGAGTTTTTCTTCTTTGGTGTCTCTAATAATTGTAAGCTCCACTTTATCATCAATTTTATATTGTGCTATAACATCTGCCAAGGGTTGTTTTAAAGATAATTTTTTATCATTGATTTTGGTTATTATATCTCCAGTTTTTAGTCCAGCTTTAGAAGCTGGTGAATTTGGCACTATGGCTGGAGCTTGTTCATCTCCTATAATCAAAGCACCATTTTCTACTCCATATTGCTTAGCTTGGTCTGAATTAGGTATTATCATAGAGTATCTAACTCCAATAAAAGGAACTTTGACTTTACCAAATTTTTTATAATCCTCAATCATTTTAACTACTACATTGGAAGGAATAGCAAAACCTATGCTCTGAGCCCCCTCAGCTGTAGCCACATTAACCCCAATCACTTTAGAATTTATATCCAATAATGGCCCTCCTGAATTACCCTGATTGATAGCAGCATCAGTTTGAATTACCTGAGACAATTGCTCGGCATTTCCCATATTATCTGAGGCTACAATCGATCTTCTTAGCCCAGAGATGACTCCTCTACTGACAGTATTGTCAAATTCATTTAAAGCATTACCAATAGCTACTGCGGTTTGTCCAACTTTCAATTTTTCTGAATCTGCGAATTCTACAGGCTTCAAATCTTTCTTATCTACTTTTATAATAGCTAAATCTTGAGTTGGATGTAATGTTTTAATTTCTGCTTTGGCTTCTGAGCCATCATTGAGTAAGACTTTGTAGGTAGCACTAGGGTCTGAAACTACATGTTTATTAGTTATAATTAGACCATCTGAGGATACAATAAAACCTGTCCCACCTCCTATAGTCTGAGTATCGTCTGATCCTTGATTATAATTCTCTTGTAAAGGTATTCCAAAGAAATAATCTAACGGAGACTGTCTTCTGACTTGAATTTTTTTAGAAATAGATATACTAACCACAGATTGATTAGACTTTTCAACCAAATCTATAATAGCGGACTGTTCTTCTGAGATATTCAAATTACTAGTTTGAGTATTCGTATTCTGCACTCTATCAATATAAGAGTAAGCTATACCTCCTCCTAAAAATCCAGTCAAGGCTGAGGCTAATACACTAACTATAACTATATTAGCTATTTTTTGTTGATTTAATTCTTCAGACATAATATTAATAATTATATATTAGATTTATAATTTTATTATATCATAATTGAATGAAAAAATAAAGTATCTGTATGAGATGAGGTTGTCGTAGACAAAAAGAATTATATATTAATAGACTAATAATAGTAATTTGGATGGTAATTGTCCTCCTTTGCCTACCTGCGGTAGGCAGGGAGGGAGTACCCGTAGGGGGAGGGTGGATAGGGTTAAAAATATAATATACCCTAAAATTGTCCACTTCCACCCCCGCCTTTCAGGCTTCCCCCTCCTAAGGGAGACAAAATTAATAACTCTTTTTATAACTATATAAAATACGATAAAGTATCACCTACAAAACTCACAACTTGTATACGATGTTTCTCATCTTATTCAGTATCATATCAAACAAATATATCTTGAGAATCTTTCATAAAAATTGTTCCCTTTGATAGCTGATAATTTTGGACAGATAATATAAAACCTATTAAAATCCAATATAATACCATAGAGCTACCTCCATAACTCATAAATGGAAGTGGGACACCTGTAATAGGCATAATTCCTAAATTCATACCTACATTTATTGTTAACTGTACAACAATACATAAGATAACACCTAAAACAATCATTTTAGGAAAACTATCCTGTGAGTTAAGAGCAATATATATCATTCTTGAAATCATCAATATAATTATTATGAAATATATTGATATCCCTAATAAACCCCATTGCTGGGCAAAGCCAGAAAATATAAAGTCAGTATGAATCTCAGGAACAGCTACAACTTGGTCACGAACTCCGGTAATACCACCGGAAATAACAGACTTTACTGATTGTACTGAATTATAACCACTCCCTAATGGGTCTGTAGTAGGGTTTAAAAAAGTTAGGATACGATCTTTCTGATAATCTTTGAATCCCCATAGCCATAAGCTTATAAAAATTAATATACCTATAAAACCTAGTATCAAAATATGTTTTATTCTCACACCTCCAAAAATTAACATCCCCAACCAGACTAAAATTACAATTATAGCGCTTCCAAAATCTGGCTGCAAAAGAATAAAAAATATAATAGCTAATACTGGTATTAAAGATAATATAATATATCCAAAACTATTTAATTTATGATGATACCTAGAAAAATATTGTGCGATTATTATTACAACAACCGCTTTAGCAAATTCTGCGGGTTGAAAATTAAAATACCCTATATCTATCCAGCTTTTAGCTCCATTTACTCTATTACCAAATATCAAAACCAGTATCAAAAATCCTATAATTGTAAAAAACAAAGGCTGAACTAAAGTAGTAAAACTCCTATAGTCAATTTGAGAAATTATCATTGCAAAAACAAAACCTAGTACAATAGATATAATATGTTTTGTAATTAGAAACTGACTGACCATGGGAATATTGCTCATATTAAAACCAAAGAGGGTAATGACACTCATTATAGATAATATTGACACCGGTAATACTATTAACCAATCTAAACTCCTAAATAATTTACTCATAAATACTATCTTTCAAATATAGGTGACTGCTGTAATTGTATTAACAACTCATTATCTCTCAAAATATTACTCTGAGCATATATTATAGTATTAGCATTTGATGTATTAGGAATTTCATCTCTCCAAGTCATTTCAAAATCTCTAGACTTAGATGTAAGCACATCTCTTATTGAAGTTTCATTTACCCCCACAATATTGCTATTATTATCTGTCAATATAGCAATAACCTGGATATTTTTGAGATTGACCGAACTATTATTAGTCAAGATTCCAAAAACTGTAAATAAATTACCTGCTTTCATAGAATTACCTAAAGTCACATTTCTAATCGATAATTCTGGTAAATCTAATTTAGATAATTGCCTCCATTCTATATTTTCTGTGGATAACTCAAAATTTACTAATTTATAATTAGGGCTCATATCTAATAACAATATATATCTCTTTTTATCTCCAGGTAAGATAAAGGACTCTCCTCTTTTTTTTATTTCTTTATTACCCTCAGAATCTTGTAAAATAAAGTTATATTCAAATTTAGATGCTCCAAAATCATCATTGGGATTACTGATTTCAGCCCAAAAGTCTGATTTCCCATTATCAAGCTGAATTGTCCCTGACTTTATAATTTGTAATGGTTTTATGTCTGGCTTTTCTACAATAATAACTGGTTTTCTCGGAAACAAATTTATAACTAATATAAATATAATAATTGCTAATATAGCTATATAAAAAGATCCTATAATAACTTTTTTGGTCAATCTTTGTGATGATGTCATATTGATTATATATATTATTTAATAATAGTATACCAAAAAATTAATATTTATGATATAATATTTATACACACAATAAATATTAAAATATCCTATGTCTACATATAAATATAAATCCGGCTTTAGTGTGATGTTATTAACTATTATTATCTCAACTGTAGGAGTTGTTATAGCCATTAGCGCTCTTAATGACAGTACCCAAGTTGCCAAGACTAATATCAATGTAAAAGACGCAAGTATCAGTGAATCTAAAGCTCGTGGTTGTGTGGAAAAAGTCTTTGCTAAGCTAAGAGCTTATATATTTTATGGAGGAGATGAGACTTTTGAAGATGGTTGTAGAGTATATACTATATCTGGAATTGGAAATGGAACCAGAATAATTCAAACCAAAGTAGATTCTATAATTCTAGAGACTAAAATTACTCAAATTAATCCTAAATTAGTAATTGAATATCAAAAACAAATTACAACGGCTGATATAGACCAGAATAATCCCTATGTAGTTGACCCTCTTGCATTAAGATTATGGCTCAAGGCTGATAGAGCTGAGGCTAATAATGGACACCCTGTATTGAGTGTCAAGAATGCCACTGATGATTTAATAGACTTTGCACAATTAACCACTCAATCTAACCTTGCTCCAAAACTAATCACAAATGCTATCAATAATCGCCCAGCTTTGAGATTCGATGGAATAGATGATTTCTTAACGAGTACCACAACCTCTATACAGAATACTGGCTTATCTATACAGAATACTGGCTTAACTGTAATTACAGTAGCTAAAGCTAATACTACTGGCACCAATCAAACCTATATCGGGAAATTTGATGCTACTAATAATGAGCGGGAATGGATATTACAAAATGATGATTTCACAGCTACTGAATTAGCTACTACTGAGACTGCTAATGAGAAAATTAGTTTTGCTAATAATACCAATCTTAGAATAATATCAGCTACTTGGGCTCCTAATCAATTAGCTAGTGTGAGTATAAATACTGCAACTGCAATCAATGCCACTTCACCTGTGGTAGCCAGTATATCTACTACTACTGAACCTATAATTGTAGGGGCACATTATCAAGGAAGTACTGGCTTCTTAAATGGAGATATAGCTGAAATCCTGGTCTATAATAAAAAATTAAGTGATGTTGAATTAACTAAAGTTAGAACATATATGAATGCTAAATATAATATTTACTAATATAATATTTATGAAAAAATACTCTGGATTTACATTATTAGAAATATTACTATATGTAGTTATAGGTGGAATAACCTTAGTCATAGCTTCTTTTTCTTTCGTGCAAATCAATAGATTATCTACTTCCTTTCGAGTTAATAATGAATTAAATCAAAATGGAGATGCTATTACTGGTCAAATTCAAAATTTAGTCAATGATGCAGATACTATTATAAGTCCAAAAGCTGGGGATTCTGCTAATAATAACTTGATATTGAGAAAAGGAATAGTAGATATTACTATCACTCAGGCTACTAATAATATAACAGTCTCTTATAGTGATAATAGTACCAATCCTTATAATCTCAATCCAACTGGGATATTAGTAGTAGTCAATACCACATCCTCCCCTACCCCATCCCCTACTTTATCTTTTCAACAAATTAACACCAAGGATAATAATGACAATCTGGGACTTGCCCAAACTATTAAATTAAAATTTACTCTTAAATATAATAAACCTACTTTAAGTGGTTTTGAATATGATGCCGAGAAGTCCTTTGAGACCACCCTTAATTTAGCTAATAAAACTAGTTCTTTTCAACCAATTTTGAATACGCAGCCAATTGGAGCTAATGGAGTTGCCTATGGATTGAGGAAATTATCTGGATTCAATACTAATCCCAATCAATTATCTTCAGCCTATAATGGAGCAGCTATTAAAGTGAGACGAGGAGATAGTGCAGGCTCAATTGTATATGATAATGCTGAAATGGATATAGGCTTTACTTCTAAAGGAGAATTAGATCAAGTAGCTTTACAGAACTTTGTGGGGTATCAGAATTACTTAAAATACTCAGAGGACATTACTAATGCTAGTTGGGTTTTATCCAAAGATATTAATAATAATAACACTATATCAATTACAGCTGATATTACTAATACTACGGTTAATAATACTGCACCTAATGGAACTAATACAGCTGAGAGAGTTAACTTACTTACAGGTACTAGTAATAGATCTATATCAAATAATACTAGTATAGTTAATGGATCTACCTATACTGATTCTTATTATGTTAGAGCTAAGGATACTAATAATGATGGGAATTTTAATAATGATGATAATTTTGTACAGATAGCAACCAGTACTGGGTTTTCAAATAGTACTTATCAAAATTATAACTTAAAAGGTATTGGTACTTTAGCTAATAAATCTACTGATATAGCAATAAATCAATCTGGGATTACACAAATTGGGAATAATGGTTGGTATAGAATTTGGCTTACTGCCACTGCAACATCATCTACTAGCTCTGGTGGAATGATTTTATCTATTTTAAATTCTGATACTCCATCTAGACTTCCATCTTTTACTATTACTTCTGATACAGACTCTATATTTGTCTGGGGAGCTATGCGACATCTTGGATCTACATTGAAACCCTATCAAAAAACTGATATCAATACTAATACAGGAGACGGGTATGTGACAACTTGGTATGACCAGTCAGGGAACAAAAATAATGCTATTCAAGCTACTACAAGTGCCCAGCCTAAAATTGTAGATGGGGTAAATGGTATTATTAAGGAAAATAATAAACCAGTAATCCAATTTGATGGGAATGATCAATTAAATACAGATGCTAATATTATATTTAATAATCCTAATAATTCTACCGCCTTTTTTGTGGCCAGTAGAGCGGCTAATAATCAATCCTTTATGGCAAGACTTAATAGTTATGATAGTTATGATAGTTATGCAACTTTAGGTCCTCCTGATTTATTTAATACTTATTATCTGAATACAGCGGCAAGTGCAGGAGCTGATACCAAAAATAGTCTCAACTTGTATACTGCAATCAGAACCTCTGGTATTGATAGTACTCTTGCTATAGGAGCTGGTAGTACTGGTAATTTCCTGAACGGTAATATGGCAGAGTTAATAATTTATGATGGGAATAAATTAAGTAATAGAACTGTGATCGAAAATAATCTAAGAGATTATTATGGGACGGAGATAAATTTTTAATTATCCTTTCGTAGCGAAGGGTTTATCCCTCCAATTTTTCGTAGGGGCGACCTTTCAGTCGCCTGTATTGTATTTCAATTCCCCTCTCCGCCCAAGGCGGATTACAAAAAATGGGAATTAGCTCAGTCCTCCTCCGTCACCTTAGGTGACACCCCCCTCCCAAACTGAAGTATGGGAGGGACTGAAAGCTCCCCCAAGGGAGGACAGGCATGATTGTCCCTCGCTGGCGAGGGGGTACCACGAAGTGGTGGGTGTGGACAAAATTTACAAATACATTAGAAGAGTATTCCAGCCCAGCCCGTTCCCTCCTAAACAAAAGTATAGGAGGGACTTAAAGCCCTACGAATACAAAAATAATTTATAATTCTTAACTTTTCATTTATAATTCTTAATTTATAATTCATAATTCATAATTTATAATTTACCCTCCCCTACAACCCAAATCTACCTCTGGTAGCATTAAAGTTTTGTTGGATTTCCTCAAAGGTGAGGGCTCTGTTGTAAAAAGAAACATTAGAAATATTTCCATTAAACCAACTACCACCACTATGACCTATTAAGTATGGATTTGATGTATTGTATGAAAATGTTACTGCCGATAATGCTTCAGTAATATTTTCTAATCCATTAAAATAACTTCTTATTGCATCACCAGTTTTAAATGTAAAGACAACATAAGTGTATTGTGTAGTTGAAATTGAATAATTTGTGTTACATCGCACTTCATCTCCATTAGGATAATGTAATGCTCTTATTAAAGAACCTCCTGTCTCTAAAAATATTAAAGGTCCTCCATTGTATGGGTCTTGTCCAAACAATCTGACCCATCCAGTAGTAATGGAGTTTGCTTTAATCCACATTCCTACACTTAATTCTGTAGAAGGTCTCAGTTGAGATGTATTTGAAACAGAAATATAATCATCAACCCCATCAAAACTCAAAGACCCTCCATTAGCACTATTATAAGTCGGACCACCAACTGCAGGCATCAGAGTTCCATTATTATTGTTCCCACTCAAATCAGTCCAAGTATTTCCTGTCCCTGGATAGCTAGCGGGATTACCTGCATCTAGATGTAGAACTAAGCCATTAGTGACTATTGATGGAGTCGATATATTGGAGCTAGGGTCAGAAGTTGAGGTCTTATCTATAACTCCATTTTTATTTACTAATATAGATTTACTAACTCCTCCGCTACTTAAAGTGATTCTACTAAAGCTACCATTATAATTTAGCTCCCCCTTGGGTGTAAATGCTAAATCTAGAGTTTGTGTGGAGCTAACTGTAATATTAGAACTGAATTTGATAGTTTCTGGATATAAAGTCGAGGCGCAGCTTCCTGCAGTTATTACATATTGTTTGGCTGTATTATCATTATCGATACAGACTCGCCATTGTTGATTTCTATATTGTATTTTGGATAAATTTTGAGCTCTTAGAATAGAATTATATAGAGATTCATGAGCTGAGTTTAATTCTGCACGATTAACTATATTAGCTGCTAAGGGAACAGTTATAACTATTAAAATTCCTATTAAAGTTATAACCATTAATATCTCTAGTATGGTAAAGCCTTTACCTTGTCTTATATTAACTATATTAAAATTTTTTTTCATTATTTAAGTTTGGAAATTACCAACTAAACTATAAATTGGGAGTAAAATGGATACAGCTAAGAATATAACTCCTATCCAAACTACAATCAATAAGGCTGGTTCTAATAATACTGCTATATTCCTAGCAATTTGCTCTGACTCTGACTCATATTTTTCACCAAGCTGCTCTAAAACTTCTGGTAATTTACCAGATTCTTCTCCAGCAGTTATAATTTCCTGAGCTGCAAATGGGAATATAGCATTGGTCTTTTTCTTATTTGAATCAAATATATTATGAAAACTTTTACCACTTTGTATATAGGTTGACAAATCATTAGTGTAATCTCTATACATATAATAATCATGTACTTTTGACAAGGATAATAAGGATTTAGTAATAGGAATTCCTGAATTTAATAACATAGCTAAATTATAAGAAAATCTAGATACTTCGGTTTTGACTATAAGATCATTGAAGACTGGTAGGTGAAATAATAACCATTGTCCAGACTTTCTAGTAGCTGGAAATACGAATAGAATTAATATTAGCATTGTTATAATACTAAATACCATTGGTATTATAATGTACCAGTATGTACTCATAAAGTTTCCTATTTGAATTAATATTTTAGTCATCAAAGGTAATTTTACATTCATATTAGAGAATACTTGACCTATACGGGGTAATATAAATGTAGCTACACCTATTCCTAAAAATACTGTTAATACTAATACAAAAACTGGATAAAATAATGCTGACCTTAGTTGACTTCTGCGTCTTTGATCTTTGTCTAAGGATATTACTGTTCTTTTAATCTTATCTGCTAAATTACCTGATTCTTCTCCTATTCTAATTAGAGATATCAAAAATTCTGGTAGAAAATTATGGCTTTGCATAGATTGGGACAAACTATTTCCATTCTCAACACTAGTTAAAATAGAATATAAAATCTTTTTTAATTGAGTATTTTGAGTGTTTTTATGTAAAATTCTCAAGGATATATTAATTCCCATTCCAGATCCTACAAGTAAAGCTAAATTATCTAAAAATGTTTTTTTATCTCTGGTAACCTGACTACTGCCTCTTATAATCTTATCATATATTTTAGATTTACTTTGTGAATCTTTGTTATTATAAATATCTTCAATCTCATCAAATATTGATTTACCTTCTTTTGAATTATTAGTATTAACAATATTGGATAAATTATTATAAGCATATAAATCAAAGTGTTGATTATCTGTATTTAATTTATCATCTGATTTCTTTTTTTTATTATTAAAAAACATATTATCTAATTATATTCTTCTGGAATTTGAGCTACACGCATCACTTCATCTAAAGTTGTTACTCCTAACTTTACTTTTTCTATGCCATCTTCAAATAAAGATAGTGATCCTTGCTTAACAGTAATCTTTGCGATTTCATCTGAATTTGGCTTTTTTAATACTAATTCTCTTAATTCTTCTGTCATCTCTACTAATTGATACAGACCACTTCTTCCTTTATAGCCAGTAAATCCACAATTTGGACAACCTTTACCTCTATAAAGAGTCAATTTTTCTTCTGCAAAAAACTTTTGTAAAGAAAACCCATTTGTTTTTTCTAATTCACTTCTATTAACATTATATGTATATACACAAGCTGGACATATTCTTCTAACTAATCGCTGAGCTACAATTAGTTCTAGCGTTGTGGATAATAAAAATGGGTCTATATCCATACTCAACAATCTCGGCAAAGTACTCTCTGCATCATTAGCATGAACAGTTGAAAATAATAAATGTCCAGTTAAAGCAGCGTTTATAGCAATTTGGGCTGTTTCATCATCCCTAATTTCTCCTACTAGAATCACATTTGGATCTTGTCTTAAAATAGACCTTAATCCACGAGCAAATGTTAAATCCGTTTCTTTATTGACTTGTATATGATTCACTCCATTAATTTTATATTCAACAGGGTCTTCAATAGTAGTGATATTTCTATCTTCATCATTTATAGTTTTTAAAATTGAGTTCAGAGTAGTAGATTTACCTGAGCCAGTAGGACCTGTAACTAATATCATACCAAAGGGTTTTTGGGATGCTTTTCTAAGTATTTTTATATTTCTATCATTTAAACCTAGAGTTTCTAATGTAATATTAGATAAAGTATTAGCTAGAACTCTGAGTACTATTTTCTCACCATATACAGTTGGTATAATAGATACACGGACATCTGTATTAGATTTGTCTTTTTGAAATCTAATAGCACCATCCTGTGGAATAAAATGTTCATCTGTTCTTAATTGAGAGTTAACTTTTATTAAATTTAAAATATTTTCATAGTAAGCTAATGGTATTTTACCAACTTCTTGAAGCATTCCATCTATACGAAATCTGATTCTTACAGATTTATCTGACTGAGGTTCAAAATGAATATCTGAGACTCCTTCTTCTAGAGCTTCTTCTATTATTTCCTCTACTATTTCAGGTGCTACCGTATCAAATTTATTCATTATGGAGATGAATCTTGAAGATAGAGGGGTCTTATAACTCAAAAGAGATCTATCAATATCTTGGGTCAAAGAGTATCCAAATTCAATTGGTTTGTGGAATAATTGTATTAATTCTTGTTTTAAATCTTTTTCTTCTATAACTTCTTTTTTAGCTCCTATGAAACCAGTTTTTTCTGATTTTTTAACTACTAACTTAGCATTCCCAGTCAAAACCACTTGATTATCTGATGCAATTTGTATTTTATCAGAAGACTCCTTAAAATAAATTAATCTTAATTCCTTAGCTACTGCCTCTGGAATTTTATTAACTTCATCTTTGATAGGTATAAAAGTATTTAAATCAAAATAAGGGACCCCAAAGTTTTCAGCTAAAGATTGACCGATGATATCATATGTAATAATATTATTCTGAACTAAATAATCAATTGCTATAGATGCATCATAGTTCGTACTAGACAAAGCCAAATCTGAATCTTCAGTAGTTATGTATTGATTTTTGACCAGTATCTCAATTATTTCTTTTGGTTCCATAATTTATTTTTTAATTTATTTTATTATAACACATATTTTTATTTATGTCACTAAAGTGTTTTTAATAAATTCTGATAATTGACTGATAGAAACTTCTGACTTTATATAATAAGCTGTTACGCCTAGTTTTTCAACACGAGCTTTATCTTCTGGCTGTCCTAAATTAGTCATAATTATGACTTTAGCAGACTGACTTTTTTGACGAATTGCTTCTAATATAGAAAATCCATCAACTCCTGGTAGTATCAAATCTAATAAGATACAATCAAAATCTTGTGTTTTAATAATATCCAGAGCTACTGAACCATCATTTGTTAGAGTAGTATCTATACCTAGTTGTCTTAGTTTAAGTTCTAAAACTCTAGCTATGGCTGGCTCATCTTCTATAATTAAAACTTTATATGACATATTATTATACTTTTATATTGTATACTCTATCATATTTATAACTTTATGACAATTGGTAGTTCAATAAAAAATGTTGTGCCCTGATTTTTTTTAGAATCAAACCAAATATTCCCTTGCATTGACTCTACTAATTTTTTTACAACATATAAACCCAATCCATTCCCATCTGGTTGCAAAGATTTAGCATTATCTGCTCTAAATAGTCTACTAAAAATTTGTGTCTGTTGTGATAAAGGAATCCCAATTCCAGTATCTGAGATAGCTAACAAGATTTTTTCTTGACCTGTTATTTTTTCAACTTTAATCTTAATAATGCCATTGATATTATTATATCTAATAGCATTATTAAGTATATTTGTAATTATTATATCCAAATATACTGGGTCATTCTGAATAGTATCACTTAATACAATATCCTGCTCAATAGATAAGTTTTTAGCATTAATTTCAGATTTTAATGTTTTTAATAAGTCTTGTATATATATATTCAATTGTATATCTTTTATATTAAACTCAATTTTACCTAAATCTATTCTTGAAAGATGTAAGAGTGAATTTACTAATTTTTCCATTCTAACTCCTTCCTGATATATATCATTCACTGATGCTTTAATATCTAAATCAATATTTTTATTAGATAAAATACTCTCTGAATTCCATTTGATAGATGTGATTGGAGTCCTTAATTGATGCGAAGCTAGTGAAATAAATTCTTTTTGAGCTCTATCTGTCTCCATCTCTTTAGTAGTATCTCTCAGAATATATACTGAACCCAATATATCATTATTTAACCTTATATATCTATGTGTAGTTTCAATTGTAATATTTTTCTTTTTATCTTTTGAGACATAATTAAATGAGTTAACATTATTAACTTTATCATTTGATTCTATTTGGTCATATTGAATTTCTGGTAAAATATTATATATAAATTTACCTAATAAATCATTTTGATTAATATTTAATAGTTTCTCAACTTCTTGATTGACTAAAAATATATTGCCATCCTTACTAACGACCAATAATCCATTTGGTAGAGAATCAATAATAGAATTAGTTTTAGCTTTTTCTAATTCCAATAAATCTTTTTGCTCCTCTAATTGATTTACTATCAAAGATAATTCTTGCTTTGAATCAGTCAACTCTTCATTTTGTTTAATTAACTCACTTAATTTTTTTATATAACTTTCAGTATTTAAGGTTATATTCATTTTTTGAGTTAAGGAAGATTTATTTAACTGCTCTAATGAATTTTTTACAAATTCATTTAAATATATTACTTGATCTCTATCTATATGCTCTTGGTTAACCAATTCATCTACTGATTCTACAATAATACTAAATGTATCATAAACCGGTTTAATTATACCTATATAAAGTGAATACGCAAAAAACCAGCCTAAAATAAATACCCCCAAAACAATACTAAGAAGAAAGTGAGTTGCCCCCTCTGTATAAATCATACTAATTTCCCCACTATACTGTAGATAAATCAAAACAGCAATCATTAAATATAATAGTGCTGTGAAAATTAATATTAAAGTAGTAAATACTCTAAATATAGCTGATTTAATAGGTGTTTTTTTATATTTCTTAGTATTTTTCATAATATTTAATTTATTCTATTGTATTTATAGTAATTCCATTTTCTGCTAATGGAGCTGTCACCACTACCCTACCGTTTCGAGAATCTGCATATACTTTATACCCTGTCAATGTTGTGCCTTCTTGCAATGGGTCAATTGGTAAAGTATTGATTCTAAGATATGGATTTAACTCCGTACTAATATCTATTTGGTTAGAGTTTTCAACACATCCAGCTTGACAGATAGATACAGCGTTAGCGTTAGGGTCTACAACTGTAGATGGATCTACCGATGGAATCCCTAGTGGTAAATTACCTGAATTAGCTTCTCTATACTGATTGATTGCCGTATAAATATTCATTACATCTGCTCGTCTTTTTGAATTACGTATATCACGAATTTGTCTAGAGGGATTAATAGCAACCATTACAATTGACATCAAAACCACTATGAGGACTATAGTCAATAATATCTCTAATAATGTAAAAGCTTTTTTATACATTATGGTTATGGTGTTGTTTTCTTTAAATTATTATCTCTTATATCACCTACACTATCATCAATTAATCTATAATTCCTACTCTCAGCAGTTACTCCTGTTGCCTTAGGAGTTAAAATATTAGCTAAAGTCTCACTTAATTCAATGGTTGAAATTTTACCCTCTGGATTTAACTGATACTCAACTTTCACTGTGACTTTTTTAGCTACGGTACCCTCGGTATCATTACTTGAGTTGAGATCTGGATCTTTTTCAATTTTTACCCTACGAGTTCTTAATGGCTTAGTTAGCTGATCATCATTTGAACCAGGATTTTGATTTAATGTCCACTTACCAGAATTAAAGCTAAGTGCTCCTGAATTAACATTAACTAAATCTTTATAATTCCTATCTCTAATTGACTTTAAAGCCTCTATACCTTCTTTGGCCATAGATAGAGCTTGTCTTTGGGCTATATTAGCTTGATTATTCCTCTGAGCTACCACAAGTGATCCTACAATTCCTGCAATAGCTAAGGCCAAAATAGACCCTGCTAATAGAACTTCAACTACACTGTACCCTTTTTTATACATTATGTTTATTTTAAATATTAATAACATTTAAATTATATCATCAATTATTTTTTTTGACAATAAATTTTGTAAGCCAATATGAAATTATTATCAGGGCTAACATTCCAACTATAAAAATAATCGTTTTACCTCGAGTCTCTAAAACAAGTGCCGAAATCCCAAAAAATATGCTGATCCCATACATAATTATAACTGCTAATTTTTGATCCAATCCAGATTGTAATAATTTATGATGAAAATGTCTATTATCTGCCTCAAAAATAGATTTTTTATTCCAAAGCCTCTGTGAAATAACTACCATAGCATCGATAATGGGAAAGGCTAAAACCAGAGCTGAGGTAGCTATTTTACCACCACTAATCAAAGCTAAAATTGCCATCATATACCCCAAGAACATACTGCCATAAGTACCTAAGAATATTTTAGACGGATACCAATTAAATCTCAAGAATGCTAAATAAAGTCCGGCTAATGTAATCGCTATCAAGGCTATATGTGGTTGATTCACAAAAAGAGTTAAAGCCAAGATAAATAAAGTCAGAAATCCAATTACCCCAACTCCCCCAGCCAAGCCATCTACTCCATCTAACCAATTTACAACATTCATAAGCCCTATAATCCAAAAAGCTGTAATAATATCCCGAGGCAAAACAATCCCTAGAAATCTCCAAGTGTCAATAAACCACAAATCTCCAGTTGGCATATTGATAGCTTGAATTCCAATACCTGAGGCAATCACAATACCCACAATAACAAATTGCCAAATAAATTGAATACTCCAATGTAAATCTATCTTTTCATCTACATAGCCATATATTAAAATTGCGACCGCTCCTAGTAACACACCTATGAATTCCGTTTGCCAACTCAATAAACCCGTCAATAAATATATAATTATAGCTAAGATAAATATAGGAATAATCACCAGCCCTCCAATTTTGGGTTTCACTTCGGTATGAATATCTCTAGCTCTGAATTTTGTGTCAAATATATTTTTTATCCAATTTTTGGGTAGCAAAAATCTAAACACTATAATGGCTACAAAATAAACTATATTAAGTACAATTAAATACAATAATAAATTAGATAAAAACATATTTATGCAACGACTTTTACTCTAGCTGACCTAATTAAACTTCCATTTAATTTATACCCAACTTGTAGTACTTCTACTATAGTATTGGTTTCTAGTCCATCTGTAGACTCTATACTATCCACAGCTTCATGCATATTAGGGTCAAAAATCTGACCTATAGGATTGATAATCTCTACCCCCTCAGCTATTAGAATATCTTGCAATTGTTTGTGAATATACACTATACCTTGCACCCAATTATTATTTTGTAAATCTTCTGGCAAATGCTTGGTAGCTATTGCAAAGTTATCAAA
>Ga0172367_10003511_pt1 | contig 20270 bp, 11 predicted proteins | sample Lak10m_FD_114542 | JGI IMG/M metagenome (GOLD analysis project Ga0172367, IMG submission 114542) | Freshwater microbial communities from Kabuno Bay, South-Kivu, Congo - kab_022012_10m | ecosystem: Environmental > Aquatic > Freshwater > Lake | place: Democratic Republic of the Congo: South-Kivu...
AATATTTATTTTAAAAAGTTACCATAAAATATTTATTTTAAAAAGTTACCATAAAATATTTATTTTAAAAAGTTACCATAAAATATTTATTTTAAAAAGTTACCATAAAATATTTATTTTAAATACTACACTTTAATTTAAAAACTTATTATAAAATATTTATTTTAAATATTATTTAATTTAGGAAATCATTTAAAAATTATTATAAAATATCTTATTCTAAAAAATATTTATTTTTAAATTTTATTATATTTAAAAATAAGAAAATTATTTAATATATAAATAAATGAATAAACTTTATAATATTATAAAATTATTAGAATTAAATACAAATAAAATTAATTGGAATATAATAAATTGGGAAAATATACAATCTGAAACATTATGTTTATTATGTTTAATTGATAAAAATAAAATACCATTAAATAAGTTAACAATAGAACAATTAAAATCTATATTACAACATTCTGAATTAGAAGAATTTATTAACAAACACTATTATAATATTGAAAATATATTATCTAATTTTAATATTGATAGTAAAGAATATATTAAATATAATAATAATGATAATATAATTAATAAATATATTAATATTTCTAATTATTGTAATAATATTATAATTAGTCAGAATTGTTCATTAAATATATTAAATAAAAATTTAAATTATATAAATTAGGATGGGATATCTTTACGTAATGATACATTTGATTTATTAAATAATAAATCCTGATAAAATTAATTGGGAAAATTTATTAAATTCATCATATATGACTAATAATAAAATTTTATTATTTAAAAAATATTCTAATTTAATTAATTGGACGAAAATAAATTTAAATACAGCATTTTTTTATATAACACCTTTTGAAACATTAGATGAATGGGAAATAATGCATAATGATAATACAAAATTAATAAAAAAATATATAAAAAATTTAATAAATAATTTAAATAATAAAATAGAAATTAATTTAAATAATTTTGAGTTTAATTTAGATAATGAAATTAATAGTATTAAAATTTATTATGATTATAAGATTAAAAAATTAGAAACAAAAATATTTAATAATTTATTTATAATATTATTTTTATTATTTTATATAATTATATGTAAAATATTTTTTATTATTTTAAAATTATAATAATATATAATTAATTGGTATATGTTATCAATAAATACTAATTTTAGAACAATTAAAATATAATATTAATAAATTATATTGGTCTAATTTATCTTACAATTTAAATTAATTATGATGGGCTTTTATTTAATTTATTTTTTTTAATATTTTATATCTAATATTTATTATATATGGAAATTAAATATTTAAAATATAAAAATAAATATTTTAAATTAAAATATCAAAATGGTGGTAATGAGTATACAACTACTATTGAAAATATAATTAAATTACTAATGGAAAAACTAGAGAATTGTAAGGATGATATAATTAAAATTGATTCATTAGATTTATCTTTTCAAGTCTTAGGACAATTAATTATGTTAAAATATGAAGATAAATTAGAATATAATAATTATACATTTAAAAAAGAGAATGACGAAATTATAGTATCACAAAACACAAAGTTAATAAAAACATTATTATTAACAGATATTAAAAATTTATATAATGAAAAAACAAAAGAATGTAGTAATATTAAACTTAATTCAAACTACACTTTAAATTTTTCACAAATTAATCAGTTAATTAATAATCTTAGTGCTAATTTTAATGATAATAATATAACTTTTGTTAGAAATAATAATGATATAACTATTAGAGGATAAAATAAATTATATTTACAATTAGGATTCATAATTAAACCTATAAATTGTCTTGTTCTATTACTTTTATATTTATACTTTTTAATTAAATAATTTTATAACTATTAGTAACATAATTATTTTAGTTATTATTTTTTAAGTTTCTAGCATAAATTAATTATATAAAACCTATTATTAAATGAATATATTAATATTTAATCTACTAAACTATCTTGTTCTATTACTTTTATATTTTTATAAATACTTAAAAATAATTCACATGGATCAAAACGTGTACCTGCTCTGGTTTGTAATGATGAAAAAATATTAACCATAATTGCTTGTGAATAATAATTTGTTATTAATTCATCTTTAATATCAGCGATTCGTGGGTTTTTTTCTTCAAATATTTTTAATAATTTTTTAAAACATTTTTTATGATTATATTTAAAACTACTAGTTTGTTTAAGATATTTTTTCATAATATTATTAGCATCTTTAGAAATATTATCAAATAGTTGTACAAATATTTCACTAGTTTCAGATTTAATTTTACCACATTGAAAAGCTAATATAATAGCATCAATACTATATTTATAGAGTTGTTCATAAGTTAATGTTTCAATCTTATTTAATATATCAGAATTAATACCAATTTCAGAAACAACTGTTAATATATCTTTTTCATTAGTAATAGTGGAGTTTTCTAATTTATGAATAATATCTTTAATATTAATAGACTTTTCTGCGGCATTAGTTTTAATCATATTAATAATATCAATATATGAAATTTGTGACATTTTAAAATAAATAACATATATAAATATTAAAATATTTAAAATTTCAATTTTTTTTCTTTTTAGATTTATTATTTTTATTTTCATTATTAATATTAGTTTTAATATCAATCCATTTTTTATATTTTAATTCTAAGATATCTAATTCATCTAACCATATATTTTGTATTGTTTTATCTTTTAAATTATTATATTCTATTTGTTTTTCTTTTTCTTGTTTTTTTAAATCTTCAATTTTTTCAAAAGTTAAATTATAAATAGGCATAGATAATAAATAATCAAAAGATAAATTATTAATATCAGATTTACTTTTACCTAATTTTTTAAAATTTAATTTTAGTAATTCATTTTCAATATCTATTTTTTTTTTATTATGAATATTAAGTTCTTTATTAATTACTAATAATATAAATTTTACTTTAAAAGAGATTAATTCTAATTGATATTCTAAAATTTCTAATTGATATTTTTTCCTATCATCATATAATTTTAATCTTACATTATAATAATCATATATTATTTCATCAATATTATTATATTTTTTAATAAATCCATTAGGACTATATAAATGCATATTATTAATAGAATAATTTTTAGATAAATGTAATAAATCATTTATATTTTTATTTATTAAATAGTTATTTTCAAAAGTTAATTCAAAATGTATTATTGAATCTGTATTATTATCTTTATATTCAATAAAATTATTTTCTTTTTTCTTTTTCTTTGAATCTTTTTTAATATCATCTTCAATTAACATTTTTTCTAAAAATATTTTATAATCACTTGTCCATGTTCCTACAGGTAATTCTGTTATAATTACTTTATTATTATCAATTATTTCATAACATCCTATTATTTCATAATTAGTATCATCAATTTTATTAACAGTACCTTTAAAACCTTGCCACCATGGATCAATTTGATTTAATGGTTTATTATTAATTAATAATTTTAAATTAGTAATAATATCTAATGGATTATATGGTGGAATTTTTGTAGAAAATCCTGTTCCAATACCATGTGTACCATTTACTAAAATCATTGGAATAATTGGTGCATAATATTCTGGTTCAATTGGTATTCCATCATCTGTTTGATGATTTAATATTGGTTCATCTAATGGATTATAAATTATTGTTGTTAATTCTTCTAACATTGTCCATATATATCTTGATGATGCTGCATCATCACCACCATTTAATCTTGTACCAAATTGACCATTTGGCATTAAAATATTAATATTATTAGATCCAACAAAATTTTGTGCCATACCAATAATAGCTGCATTTAAAGACATTTCGCCATGATGATAAGCTGCCCGATCAGAAACGAAACCAGCTAATTGTGCAACTTTTACTTCATCTTTTTCTAATCCTCTTAAAAATGCACCATATAATATTTTTCTTTGAGATGGTTTAAGCCCATCAATAACAGAAGGAATAGTACGGATTAAATTATCATTAGAAAAATGTATTAAATCACTATGTATAAAATCATAATATTGTATTTTTTTTTGTTCATACTTTAGAATATTATTTTTATCATAATTCATTAACCATGTTTTTCTATCATCTGCTCTACTTTTATCAAATGCTAACATTATTGCATCGTTATCAGGATCATTATCTGATTTTAAGTTATTCCAAAAATAATTTATTAATTTACTATGAATATCAATAAAATATTCTTTTGCTTCTGATGCTGTTGATGTTCCTAATCCTTTATAATATTTAATTTTCCAATTATTAGTATTATTAATTTCTTTCCATTTTTCATATTCTGTTAAATTATAAAATATTTGAATATCTTTATTTTTGAATGCTTTAATAATAGGTGTTTGTAAACTTTGAATAAATCCTTCATATTTAACTAATGAAGGCCATAATGAATGTAAAAAATTAATAAATAGTCCTTTAATATGGCATCCATCAGTATTATGAACAATCATTTGTCCAATACCAGCTTGAAAATGATGATTATCAGTTTCTAAATCATAAACATATAATTCAGTAGTACCTAAATCTATAATATTATTAATTTTATTATTTTTACAAATAAAATTTTTATTAATATTAAGAGTATATTTATTATTAGAAAAACTGATATTAACATAATAATTTAAATTAGTATATAAAAAGTATAAACATTGAGCAGTTATTTTATGTTCAATACTAATATTAAAATTATTAATTATTGTTATATATTTATAATTATCAAAAAAATAAATATCATTAATACCATTAATAAAACTTTCTTTCATTTTAATTTTTTCATTTAAAATTTGACTAGGAATAATTTTATATTTATCACTATTATAAAATAGAGTAAAATATTTATTAATAAAAAGATATGGTGGATTTATAATTGTTAAAATATTATTATTAATTTCTATATTAAAATCATATATATCATATAAAATACTTTTAATTTTATTTAATATAATTAAATTTTCATTTTCTATATACCATGATTCAGTTGTTAAATTACATTCACCACATATTAAAAATATACCCATTATATAAAGTTCATTTATATGAATTTTTGAATTACTTGTATTATTAAAACTTAATTCACTATGTAATAATTCATCATTTATTTTACATAATTTTGGTGATATTTCTTCTAAATTACTTTTTATTAATGAATGATCTTCTGTTACATCTACACAACCATTATCTGTCATTATTCTATAAATTTTTTTATTTACTAAATGTCTAATTACTTTTTTTATTGTTGTCCAGCCTTTATCTGTCCATGTTAAATAATTTGTTAATCCTATTTCTTTTGTTTCATATTTATTCCATTTATCTATTAAATCTTTTATATTTTTTATTATTATTGTTTCATTTAATTTTAATAATAATGGTGTGTCTCCTGTTACTGAATCTTGATCAGTTAATAATAATACATGTCCATATCTTAAATTACTAAATTTTGTTATATTACTATAATCTTCACCTTGTTTTAATCCTAATATTGTTTTTAAATTTGTTATTTCTTCATTTTTTAATAATTTAGATGGTACAGCATCTCTAACATTTAATAATTTACCTTTTAATGGGAAAACACCATAATAATCTCTACCAACAACACTTAAACCAGCCATAGCTGTAGCTTTAGCAGAATCACCTTCAGTTAAAATTAATGTACAATTATGTGAATCTTTAGTACCAGCTTTATTAGCATCTTCTAATTTAGGTATACCAGAAATTTTAGTTTGTTTTTTTCCATCAGTTTTTTTTAATGTAGTATTTTCTTTTAATTTAGTAAATTCAATAATTTGTTTAATAATACCACATTTAACTAATTTTTTTAAAAATACAGGTGATATTTCATATTTAGATCCAAATTTATCTATTTTTGTAGTTAAAACATCTTTAGTTTGACTTGAAAATGCAGGGTTTGTAATAGTTGAATTAATAAAAAATATAAAATTTTCTTTTAATAAATTATTAGATATTTTAAGTTCTTTCTTTTTTATATCTTTATCTTTTTTAATATAATCATTAATAAGAATTTTAATAATATTATCAATAATATATGAACAATGAGTGCCACCATTATAAGTAAAAATACTATTAACAAAACTAATAGTTTCACCACCACAATTAGGTTTATATATTATACCAATAGTCCATCTATCATTAGAATTATCATAATATATTTCATTTGATGGATAATATAATTCAATATAATTTTTAAAATTAGAACAATTAATTTTTTCATTATTAAAATATACTTTTAATTTATTATTATTAGTTCCAGCTATATCAATAGTTCTCCTATAAAATAATTTAAAATGATCATCATCTAAATTTTTAATATTAAATTTTTCAAAATCAGGATAAAAAGTTATTTTAACAGAACTTTTAGTTTTACTTGGTAATTTTGTTATAATTGCTTCTTCTACATTTAACATATTATTTAACCATGTTTGTTTATATTTTTTTTGTCTTTTTCCATCATCAATTTCTACTATAAATTTTTTAGAAAATATATTTGCTAGTTTTGCACCATAACCATTTCTACCACCTGTTATACGTTCTTCATTATCATTATAGTTAGAACTAGTTAATAATTCACCAAATATCATTGTAGGAACTAACATATTAAATGTGGGATGTTCTTCAATAGGTATACCAATTTCACCATTATTAAAAACACTAATAAATCCTTCATTATTATTATATTCAACTTTAATAGTATCACATGTTTTATCATTAGTAGAAGCATCACCTGCATTTACTAATATTTCATCAAATACTTTTAATAATCCTGGACAAAAAGTTATTTCTTCTTTAGTAATAATATCATTATTATAAACCCACATATTTTCTGTAATAGGTTGAATACTACCAATATAAGTATCTGATCTAATTAAAATATGTTCTCTTTGAGATACTTTATTATATTTAGTAACATCATTATTATCATTATTTTTTTTAGTCATTATAAATTATTTTATAATATTAAAAAATATATCTTTTTATATATATTTATCAATTTTTTTTTATAAATAAATATTAATAATAAATAATAATAAATGCCCGAGAAAATAACATTATTAAATATAGATAGTTTTAATAGAAATATATATCCAAAACATATATTTAGATCAAATAATAATATATTACCATCAAATCCATTATTATTTAAAAAAGATGATGATATAGTAACCATAAATTATCCTGATCATAATTTAAAAATAGGTGATAAAATAATAATGCAAAATGTAGAGGGTGATACTAGAATTATAGGAAATACATGTTATTTTTTAAATAATTTTAAGTATTTGATAATAATATTAAAAAATCATTTAATAAATTTAAATTATAAAAAATATATGGATTCATTATATATAAATATTGAATTATATGGTGAACAATATTTAGATAATATAATAAATAATATACCATTAAATTCTATATTAGGATTAAAAAAAATTTTTTTATCAGATGAAATTCCAATTAGTCAGGTTCCATTAACTGCATCAAATCAATTAATTCAAGCGGAAGTGAATAATATATTTACATCAGATTTATTTAATGTAATAGATACATTACAAGAATTAGTGAATTTATCAAAAACAGTAGTAAGTCAAAATTTTATGTTTATAGAGTTACCATATTTATATAATAATCAAAACGAGTTATTTACTACATTAAAACAGGTATTTAAGATAACTTATATGCATATAGGAGGAATAAAATTAGGATATTTAAATGCGAATTTTCCAATAAATGATTATAATTATCAGAGTTATCATGAAATTTATAATATAATAGATAAAAACAGAATACAAATAAAAATAAAATATAAATCATATATAGATATATCAGGAGGGGGAAATAATGTACAAATAATGAAAATATTAAATACAATAGATGGATTTCCAAATGCTAATAACTATACAATAGATTTAAAAAAATCATTTAATAATGTAACACAAATAGAATTAATAAGTTCAGAATTTCCATATATAGATTTAATAATAAAAAAAAATATAAATGATAAATTATATTGGTCACATTTAGAAGATGGACCATATATTTATAATATAACAATAGATGAAGGTAGTTATACATCATTAACATTATCAAATCAAATTAAAAATAAGTTAAATAATGTGGAAAGAATAAATAATAATAAATTAATTAAAAAATATAATATATTTGATGTATTATTTGAAATAAATACACAAACAATAATATTTACAGCATTTAATAAAATTAATTTACCAAATTCATTAATTATAAGATTATTAACAATTAATAATCAGTTATATTATATATTAACCATATTACATATAAATAATTTATTACAAATAGATGATACAATTGTAATAACTAATGCAAATGATACAACAATTAATATTAATAATAATATATTTTTAATTAATTCAACATATATAAATAAAGAATTTAAAATATATTCTATTGATACAAATAATCAAACATATGATGTTATATTAGGTCTAAAAGATGAAATTTTTATACAAAATACGGGTGAAGAAACACGTGGTGGTGAAAATATAAATATTCAATATAAAACTAAAGTAAGTTTTTTATTCGATAAGTCAGATACAATAGGTGAAATAATAGGATTTAAAAATGTAGGTGGAAAATATTCAATAACAGAATATAATTATATAATATCAAATAAAGATCCATATATAAATTCAATAAATTTAGATTATATAGGAAATGAATTAACATATTCAAGTGGATTTATAAATTTAACAGGACAATATAATTATTTTTTAATGTATTTAAATGATATAGAATATATATATAATAATAATTTACCGTCATCATTTTCTAAAATATTATTACAAGGAAATCCAGGTGATATATTATTTAATACATTTGTTAAAAATACATCATTAAAATTATATTCTAAAAATTTACCAATAAAAATATTAAATGAATTGAATATAAAATTTATATATCCAGATGGAACATTTGTAAATTTTAGAAATATGAATCATAGTTTTACATTACAAATAACAGAAGAAATTTAATTAATTAATAAATTAAATGTTTCTAAACATCTATAATTATTAATTATAAATCTTAATATATTTTCAATATTTATATACCAATATAAAATTAAATCAAAAGTAATAGTACTAAAATAATTTAATATTTGTAAATTTATTTCTAATAATATTTGATTATCTATTATTATTGGTACATTTTTTAATAAATTTAAAAATGATTTTAAAATTTCATCAACAGATAATTCTTCATTTAAATCATTAAAATTTTTTATTGCATTTTTTACTAATGATTCACATACTTGACCATATAACATTTCTTGTAATGATATATCTATATTATTTAACTTTTCTGTTAAAATATAATTTATTTTTATATAAATATTTTCTATATTCGTATCTTCTTCACTATTTACAAAATAAATATATAATGATTTTCTTAAAATATATTCAATATTAACACCAATAGTTAATTTAGTAATATATAATAAAATATTATAAATATTAGTAGATAATTCATTATTATTATTATTAAAATAATTTTCACAAATATCAGATAAATGTTTAAATCCATTTTTAATAGTATTTAAATTTTCAAAATCATTAGAAATATTTAAATTTTCAAAAATTTCTTTTTGTTTAGATAAAAGTAATATAATAACTAAATTATAGTTATTATTAAGTGGTTTATTAAATAATAAATTCCAATTATTCATTAATATAATATGATTATTAATAATATTATAATTTTTTATAATATTAACATCATCATTTATTTTATTTTTAATAAAATTAACAGATAATTTTGTTTTTGTAATTTTATTTAAATTATTAATTTTATTTTCAATATTAAATTTTAATTTTTTTAATTCAGATGTATTATCATATTTAAGATTATCTAAATAAATTTTATTATTATAATTTTCTAATGTACTTATTTTTTGATTAACTTGATTTAATTCTATATTTAAATTATTTAATAATGATGATGCTATTATATATTCTATATTATAATATTCATTAATATTATCAAATAAATATATATTAAATAAATTAATATGATTTATATTTATTAATTTTAATAATTCATTAAGATTATCAATTGTAAATAATGGTGTTGTTTTTAATAATTTAAATGATAAATAATGAAATATTAAATAAGAACATAAATAAAAAGATTCTTTTATATTAATTAAAATATTATTTTTAAATTTAGCATCAAATAAAATTTTATTTTCAATATCAATATATAAATTATTACTAATATTATTTAAAATTTCATATAAATTAGAATTATTAGAAATATTATATAATATTTTATTACAATTATTTAAATTTTCTAATTTTAAGTAATTAATATTATTTTCATCATTAAAATAAATACCTAATTCTTTAAATTTTATTAATGGTTCATAATAATAAATTTTTAAAATATTATTAATACAATAAATATTATTATTATTTAAAATTAATGGATTACAATTATTTAAAACTAATAATTCTATTATTTTATTATTAATATTAATAGTATAATTTAAATTTACTAATTTATTATTTGAAAAATCATTAGAATATAAAATAAATTCAGTTTTTGTAGATTTATTTACTGTTAAATCATATATATTAATAATATTATTATTATTAATATTTAATAATATATCATTTGAATTTATTGTATTTAAATTTATATTTAAATCTAATATTTTTATATTTATTTTATCCATTATTTTATCATCTATTACTTTATTATATTTATATGCAATAGCATTATTTATAAATATTTCAACACAATCTTTTATAATATCTTGAATTATTAATGCAATATAATAATTTTTTATTAATAAAGTATTAGATTTTATTAACTTATTTTTTATTAAATTTATTATTTCATCATTTAATGTAGTTACTATTTTATCATCTGAATTATTAATATAATTTAATATTTCAATTATTAGTTGTATTAAAACTCTTATATAAAATTGATCTAATATGTTATATATTGCTGGTGGTAATTTATTAGATTTATCTACATCATAACTCATATTTATTATATTATATTTATTTGTAATAATTATTTCATTATTAAAATAATTATTTATTTTTATTTGTTGTTTATCTAATAATGGTGGATTTAATATTTTAATATTATTATTTGATTCTCCTATATCATAAAATTTATCATAATCTGTATTTTCATTAAAAAAGTTATGATATTGTAATAAATTATTATTTAATAATTCATAATTAAATTTTAATAATTTATATTTTTTATTAGGATAATAAATATAATAATATAAATAATATAATGAGTTAATATAATTTAATTCATTTGTAATTGTATTTATATCAAATTTTATTATACTTTCTTTATTTTCACTTTGTGATAAATTATATAAATTAATTATATAATCTAATATATTATTAATTTTTATTATTTCTGTATAATATTCTGTAAATAATTTATGATATTCTTTTATATATCCTGATAATATACTATTAAATATATTTATATATTGTGTATATTTTTCTTTTATTTTATTTTGATAATGATGTATTAAATTTATTAATTTATTTATATATAATGTATTTAATGGTGCTATATATTCTGCTGTTCCTGTTTCTTTATTAGTTTCTATATTATAATAAAAATCATAAAACTCATTATTTTGATTGTTATAATTAAAATAATTTAATCCTTCAAAAAATCGTGTGTCTCTATCTTGTAATACATATTTTATATTATATTTATTATATATATCATAATAACCATTTTGACGGGTATTAAATGTTTTATTACTTTTTGGTCTATCTTTTTCTAAATAATATTTTTCATTATCATTATCATCATTTTGATATATATTAGTTCTATTTAAATTTATTCCATTATAAGTATTTCCATTTGATATATTACCTGCATTATGATTAAGATTAACATTTTTTAAACCTGGTTGGAAATATACTTCTGGTTTTATTCTTGGTTGTATTCCCTGCGCTGCCAACGCCCGATGACCTAGATTATTTTTTAATGGTAAATCATTAACATATTCAATAACTTTCATTTCATCTGGTGTCAGTCTTGTTAGTATTGTTTTATCTATTTCCTGGGGCGGAGTATTATATATTTCATTAATATTTAGAGGATTCTGCGGGGCCCGAAGATTTCTTGGTACAACTAAAATATTTGTTAAATAATGATCATTATTTATATTGTAGTAAAAATTTTTAAATTTTAAATTAGGTTGTATTATATCTCTAAAAACTCCATTTTGTGTCGGTGGTTCAAAAGCATAATAAGGATAATATATCATTTTTATATTAAAAGTATAATTTAAAGGTAATGGAAAATTACTTTTAACTAATTTCTTTTTTTTATTATCATATAAATGATAATCTAATATTTTTCCTTCATATTCAAAAACTCTTTCAATATTTGGTACTTGTAAACCTAAATTGTCATAATATTTATTTGGTAATAATAAAATATAATTATTTTCTTTTTCATTTATTATTGATGGTGGGTTAATATTTTGATTTATATCTACATCATGTGATTGATAAGTATTCACTGCGTTATAAAAAGGCCTAACCCCCGCCAATGGTGGAGGTTGTACAGTATTAATAATTCTAGGGACCCGGAACGCCGCAGCCCCTCCAGGGATTACGGGTGGTGGTGCTGGTGGTGCTGGTGGTGCTGGTGGGTTTATATTTCGTTGATTGTATTGTGGTTTTAAGGTAGTATAAATATTATTAATAAATGGTTCATAAATATGATTTAATTTAGTGTAAGAAGTATCACGTATACTATCATGATTAAATAATTTATAATTTTTATTTTTATAATAAATATTATCTAAATCATTAGAATTAATATTAATAGTATCAACTAAACCTAAATTATATAATCCTAAAATTTGTGATATTATAAATTTATTTGTATAATCTTTATTATTATCTAAATTTATATTATAATAAGAAAATAAATAACTAGGAATATTATTATTTACACTAATATTATTTGTATATGTATAATTATAATCTAATAATTCAATATTATTTAAATTATTATAAAAAATAAATATAAAATCTGTAAAAAATTGTTTATTTGGTTTTATTACTAGACTATTATAATAATCTATTATAATATTAAATAATATATTTTTTATTGTTTGTTTTTTATTTAAAAAATATTCTTTAAAAGGTTCCATAACTTTATCATTAATATTATTGTTAATAATTTATTGAATAAGAATATTAATGATATTAATTAATTTTAAGTCAGTATTTTTAGAATAAATATTATTTTTAAAATTATTATAATGTGAATTAATATCATTTAATATATTTTTAAATTCATTAATAGTTAAATTATTATCTAATAAAATATATAATAAATATATATAATTATATTCACTAGGACTTTTAATCATATTATTAATATATTTTATTAATTGAATTTTAAAAATATTAATTATATATTTATCTAAATTATTAGTATTTAAACTTTCATTAGTTAAAATTGATGTTAAAATTAATAATCTATATGGTAAATAACAGTCTAAATTATTAGTAGAGAATTTACACATAAGATCACACCACATATTATAAATCCAGATACCAATAATAATTCTATTATTTAATACATTTTTAATATAAATATTATACCATTTACTTGCAAAATTATTTTTTTCAATATTATTTTTAAAAACCCATTTATCTTCAAAATTATCAGTTATATTATTATAATAAAACTTATAATTTTGATAATGAACATTTTTATGTATTTCATTATCTAAAATTATATCAAATAATTTATTTTTATTAATATTATACATTTTTTCAGGTTCATAAATTGCATAATAGCTATAAATTATATAAATTATCATTTTACATGTTATTTCATAATTTAATATTTTAAATATATTTTGGTCTAAATTATTTAAATTTAAATCTAAAACATGATGTAATAATAATTCAGTATTATTATTTTTATTAAATTTATATCTTTCACTTTGTAAAACACTTGTTTTATCAACATTTAAATAATTTTTATAAAAATTATCATTTTTAATATATGGATAATCATTATAACATATATTATCATTATCAATAAACCAGTTATCTTTATTTATTATATTTTTACGTAATTTAATTAATGTATTATTTTTTAAAATTTCTATTATTTTTGAATTATTTGAACTATATATATAATTTATTATATTATTATTATTAATATCTAATAAATTTTCATTTAAATTTGGATAATTATTATTATTATCATTAAAATAGTTTTTATATCTTGTATTATTTATATCTAAAAAATACCATAATAAATAATCAAAATTTATATTATTTAATATATTTAAATCAATTGGTACACATAATAAATATAATATTATTGAAGATATATTATTTAATTTTGTTATATTATTAAATATTGTATAAATATCATTTTCATTATAATTTATTGAATTTTTATTAAATTTATCTGCTGTAAATAATATTTTATATTTTCTTGGACCACTCATAAAATATGAATCATTTAAATTTATTATATCTGATGCATTATCTAATGCATGATAATGTTTTATTATATTATTTTCTACTAATTTTGGTTCATAATAATCATTAAATGTTATAACATTTTTTGTTATAATTTTTTCATTATATGTTTTAAGTCTAACATCATTTAATATATAATTTGAATCTCTATATGTATTATAAAAACCTATATTAAATTTATCTTGTGTTAAAAATAATATAGGTAAATCTTGTTGTGGTGGTGGATGTTGTGCAGGTAAAGGACTTAAATATTCATCTTTATTACGATTATTTATATTTTTAATATTATTATTATTATATAAAATGTGACCTGAATATAACCATAAAAGTAAATCTTCATCATAAATAGAAATAGAATAGTTAGAATTATTACTAAATTTAAATTCTACTTTACTAAAAATGTTTTGATAAATATTTGATAAAATTTCGGGAACTGAATTTGTATTAATATTAATTATTTTATAATTATTATTTAGATTTATAATTTTATTAATACTATCTTTAATTTGTTCTTTTATCCATATTTTTGAATTATAATTTTTAATTAATCCAAACTCAGAATCAGTATTAATACACCATGATGTTTTAGGGTTTTCTATTTTATGTATCATTAAATATTCATTATTTAAATTAACATTTTTAAGTTTTGACAATATAACATTAGATAGTTTTAACTTTATTAAATCTAATTTTTCATTTAATAAATATAAATTTGCATGATATTGTTCATTTGTAAAATAAATTGATTTTAATACAAAATTATTAATTTCAAATTTAATATCTGAATCATCAAATTCATCAATTATATCATTTATTGTATTTTTTAATGTTTCTAATAAAGGTAAATTCTTTGAATCCATTAAATTTTTTATTATTTTAAATAAATTTTTTTTTATATTTAACATTTCATCTGAATTATTATTTATATTATTACTATTTTTGATTTCAATAAAATCTTTTTGTTTTATATTTTTATTTATTTGAATGTTACCTAAAAGTAAATAATGTAATGGAGTATATCCATTATCATCTTGAAAATTTGTATTTACATTTAAATTTATTAAATATTCTATTATATTATTTAATTGTAATCTACAAGCTTCATGAAATGGTGTTTTATTAATTTTATTTGGATAATCAGGATTAACACCATTTTGAACTAAAAATTTAATAAAATTTAATTTTAAATGCTCATCTTTATCTAATAATATTACTTCGTGAATTAAAGTATTATCATTTTCATCTAAAACATCAAGTGATAAGTTATTCATAGAAGAAAATATTAATATTTCATGAGTATTTAAATTTGATATTTTATTAAATAATTCTTTAATTTTTTTAATATCTTTTTCAATTTTTGGGATATATGGTTTATCATATCTTGTTATATCAAATTTATTAATATTAATTTTATCCATTATAATTAATAAATATTATATATTATTTATTTATAATATTTATTAATAATATTATTTAAATTATACTGCGCAATTACAGTTATTACATGTTTCACATTTATATAAATTTTCATAATATTTTATTTCATTTTCTAATATTTTATTTGTATTAGTTTGTAAAAATAATTTATATTCATGTATATCTTCTAAATTATTTAAATTTTTTATATATTGATCTAAACCTAATTCTTTTACATGTTTTGTCATAAATCTTCCATCATTCATATATGCAGGACATGTATTATTATAATTATTCATATATAATTATATTAGATATTTTATTTTATATTTAAAATTTCATAAATTAATTTAGTTTTTGTTTTTTTATTATAATCTATTATATTTAATTCTTTTGCTATTGTTTTTAATTCTGTTATTTTCATTTTCTCTAATTCTAATTTATTATATGTTGTTTCTTTTAATTCATTTATATTATTATCATTAATATTAATAATTACTTCATCACTTTTTTGTTTATCATTAGAATATATTTCTAATGGTTCAGTTTTATCATTTTCATTTAATAAATTATTATCAGAACAGTTATCATCAGGAATAATAATATTATTATTATCATTAAATTTGTTACTATATACAATATTATTAAAATAATCTTTTTTTATTAATTGAGATAAAAAATTATTAAATGATAATGATGTATCAAAATCTATAATATTATTATATTTATTAATAGGAACACTATAATTAGATTGAATTAATAATTATAAATTATTAATTTTACTATAAATTTGTTTAAATTCTTTATATATAAAATATATAATAATTAATATTATTATAAAAATAAATAAATTATTATAAAAAATATTCATATTATTAAATATAAATATAAGTTTATTTTTTATAAACTCACTATAAAATAAATATATAAAAATTTATAAAATTTAAAAACTATTTTTTTTTCTAATATTATTTATATGATAAGTTCAGAAGATATACAAGAAGTTAAAAATGATATTATTTTACTGATAACTGTTTTTGTAGTTTCAGATTTCGTTTTGCATATGGTTAAAAATAAAGCCTTATTTCAAACCGCATGGGTTAATTCATCATTAGGTGTGATATTAGGTTTTATTATTTATAGATTTTTTACCGATAAAATTACTAAATCATTAACCAATTCTAATAATATTAATCTTAATAATGCTATTGCTGATGTTGTAACCTGGTCAACTGTGTTTGTTGTTTCTAATATATTTATTTCATATATTAATAATGTTAAACCTAATTTTTCCAATGCATGGTTTATTGAACATGGTGCTATAATAGCTGGTTACGTAGTATATAGTTTATTTGTTAATTCAGCAATATCAGATATGAATATTGAATATAAAGATTTAATTAAAACATTAATAAAAGTATCAATGGGTACAATAATGTCATATTATGCTACAGGTGTGGCTATTAATGAAAACTCATTAATACCTTTAGGAGCAACATTATCTGGGTTTACTGTTTATCATTTAGTTGTAAAAAAATTAATGGAATAAATAAATAAATAAATTATTTTAATATTAATTTAAAAATAAAATTAATATTAATTTAAAACCTAAATATAATAAATAAATAAATGACAGGAGGACTTTTACAAATAATAACATCTGGAAAACAAGATATATATTTAACTATAGATCCTGAAATAACATTTTTTAAAAAAGTATATAAAAAATATATTAATTTTTCATGTGAGTTAAAAGAAATATATCCAGAACAAATACCATTATATGATAGTACAATATCATTTATATTAAATAATAAAGGAGATTTATTACATAGATGTTATTTAGAAATAGAATTACCAAATTTACATTTTTCGGATAAATATATACAAGATGAAATATATTTTAATACAAAAAAATTAAATATTAATAATTTAACTAATGATTATAATTATTGGAATAATTTATATCAAAATTTAAAAAATTTTGTGGATATTGAAATAAAATTATATAGAAAACTTAAACAATATTTAGATACTGAAAATATTACTATTAATATTTTAAAAGATGAAGTATATAAATTTAATTATTATAATAAAGAAAATAAAAATTTATATAAAAATAATATTCAAGATAATATTTATGAAAAAATTGATATTTCAGGATATATTATTAATATTAATCTTTTAATTACTAATAATAATTTATTTGATAATACTATTTATATTTCTAGAAATATTATTATTAATAATCTTGATATTAAACTTAATAATATGATTAGTTATTTAGAATTTTATCATTATAAAAAAACTTTATTTTTTAATAAAATTAATGATATTAATAACGAATACCAAATAAAATTTAATTATTCTAAATTTTTAGGTCATAATTTTTTTAATTCTTTTAGTATTGATGTTGGTGCTAATCAATTAGAAAAATATTCTAATGATTTTTTACATATTAATCAAATGCATAAAATTAATAATTATGAACTTGATAATTATTTTGATATGATTGGACATAATCAAAAATTAAATAATTATGATAATAACCCCAAAGGTGGTAATAAAATTATTGTTCCTTTAATTTTCTGGTTTTGTAAAGATCCAGGATGTGCTTTACCACTTATTTCACTACAAAATCAAACAGTTTCAATTAAAGTTAAAATTAATGATATTAAAAAAATTGTTTCATTTACTAATTTTGAATTAATGTTTTATAAACTAATTAATGTTAATATTGATTATATTGATAAAATTAGTATTAATAATAATTTATTTTATATTGATTATAAAATTAATATTAATAATAAATTTATTTCTTATAATTGTATATTTATTAATTTTGAAATATTAAAATTAAATTTTAATTTATTAAGTGATAATGATATTAATTTTTTATTAAATAATTATGGCACTAAATATACTAGAGAAGAATTAATTAATAATTATAATTATAATCATAATTATAATTATAAAGACTATGAATATATTATTAATAAAAATCAATGGATATATTTAATGAATAATATTAATTCATTAAATTTTAGTATTAAACAAAATATTGATTCTTATTATCAATATATAGATTTTAATATATATTATAGTTTAATTAATAATCCTAATATTAAATTAATTGGTGAATTTATTTATTTTGATGAAAATGAAAGAATTAAATTCGCTAATTCTAAGTTAGAATATATTATTGAAACTATTGATGAAAAAATATATAATATTAATATTAATAATAATTTTAATAGTAATCTTTTATTTAATTGTGAAATTGATTTTAATAAACCATGTAAAGAATTATATTGGTATATACAACCTGAAATTTTTTTAGATGGAATTACTAATAATGGTGAAAATTTAACTCTATTATATGATATTAAAAAATATTTTAATAATAATATTATTTTTAATCAAAATATTGAATTTAATAGTTATTATTTATTATTTGATAATATTGTTAATTATTATGATTTTAATTATTTTTTATCATATAAATATCTTAATAATTGTTTATTAGAAGGTATTAATTATTATTCTTTTTCTTTATATCCTGAATTATCACAACCTTCCGGTACTATTAATTTAACTGAAATTAAATCTAAATTTTATTATGTTTATATTAATAAACTATTTATTAATGAATATATTAATAGTATTCTTAATCCTAATAAAAAAAATCTAATTTTAAAATTTATTTCTAAATCTTATAATCTACTTATTATTGAAAATAGTGTTTGTAAATTAATGTTTAATTTATAATATTCTATATATTATTAATAATTTAATATTTTAAAAAGTTACATTAAATTTATATTATAATTAATATTCTATAAAATTTATATTTTATAAAGTTACATTAAATTTATATTATAATTAATATTCTGTAAAATTTATATTTAATGAAATTATATTAGATTTATATATTATTAATAATTTCATTTTTTAAAAAGTTACATTAAATTTATATTATAATTAATATTCTGTAAAATTTATATTTAATAAAAATTTATATTATAATTAATATTCTATAAAATTTATAATTATTAATAATTTTATATTTTATAAAGTTACATTAAATTTATATTATAATTAATATTCTATAAAATTTATATTATAATTAATATTCTATAAAATTTATATTTTATAAAGTTACATTAAATTTATATTATAATTAATATTCTATAAAATTTATATTATAATTAATATTCTATAAAATTTATAT
>Ga0172367_10003512_pt1 | contig 20261 bp, 14 predicted proteins | sample Lak10m_FD_114542 | JGI IMG/M metagenome (GOLD analysis project Ga0172367, IMG submission 114542) | Freshwater microbial communities from Kabuno Bay, South-Kivu, Congo - kab_022012_10m | ecosystem: Environmental > Aquatic > Freshwater > Lake | place: Democratic Republic of the Congo: South-Kivu...
ACCATCGGCGATCGATTCACCCGACATCGTTGTGATCTCGAACTTCGGCTGGCTTGCTTCGTGCAGCACAAGCGCCTTCTCGAGTGACTTTTGCTTCTTCTCGTCAATCTTCGTCCAGCTTTCCCGCCCTCGGCATTTGGGGAATGCGCTGCAGCCGAGCCACGGACCGCGCTTGCCTGTGCGCAGATTCATCGCGGTGCCGCACTTGGGGCAGGGGAGATCGGTCAGGTATGGCTTGGGTGATGGGAACCTCACGCACCCCTTCCGATCAATGTTCAGTATGAACTTGGTCTGGGGGTTACTGCTCGTCAGGAAATCGCCGAAGCGGCCCGTGCGAAGCACCATCTGCGCGCCATCCAAAGGGCACTTGATGTCAACACGCTCTGGCAGGAGCGGCTTGCCCTGTCTGTTGACTGGAGCCGCATAGACGCACGCAGACTCTTCCTTTGGTTTACGGGCCTTGCCAGTCTTGGTCGGCGGCTGCTTGACAAGCACCTTTTCGCGGAAGCCACTGCAGGAGAGGAAACGCCCCGTCTTGCCGAGCCGATACTCGCAGCGACGCCCGCACAAGGGGCATGCATAGGGGGATGGATCTGACTCGGCTTTCACATGAGCTAACTGCATCAGCCCGCCGACGACCGATTCAAAGGGCTCGTAGAACTGCCTCAGCATGGCGTGCCACTCGACCTTGCCTTCGGCGATCTCGTCGAACTCTTCCTCGATACGGCGCGTGTAGCCGACATCCATGAAGCCGTCCTTGAAGGGCTGTTCGAGGAATGTGCACACGGCCATTCCAATGTCTGTCGCGTGGAACGACCGACTGACTTGCTCGACATACTTTCGCTCCTCGATCGTGCCGATGATCGATGCGTAGGTGGATGGCCGCCCAATGCCTTGCTTCTCCAGTTCGCGGACAAGGCTTGCTTCGCTGAAACGCCCTGGCGGTGAAGTGAACTTCTGTGTTGGCGAAAGCCAGAATGGCGCCATCTCCTGACCCTCCTTGAGCGGAGGGAGTTCTTGATCATCGCCATCGCCGCGAATCCCGGTGGCCGTGTAGCCGTTGAACACCTCCACGCGCCCCGTTGCCTTGAAGACAGCGCCCGTTGTCTTGTCACTCCGTTCAAGCAGGACGGCCGTCGACTCGTACTGCGCGTCCGTCATCTGACAGGCGACAAATCGCTGCCAGATGAGGTTGTACAGCCGCCACTGATCATCCGAAAGTGCGCCGCGCAGACTCTCTGGCGTGCGAAGCACGCTCGTCGGGCGAATCGCTTCATGCGCTTCTTGTGCGCTCTTGTTGCTCGAGCCATAGAAGCGAGGCTTTTCGGGCAGATACTTCGCTCCGTAGTGCTTCCCGATGAACGCACGCACTGCACCGAGCGCTTCACCACTCAGGTTGGTGCTGTCCGTTCGCATATAGGTGATGAGACCGACGCTGCCCTCGCCGGGAACATTGACGCCCATGTACAGCTGCTGCGCCGTGCTCATGGTTCGCTTCGCCGCGAAGCTGAGTGCGTAACTGGCGCTCGACTGCAGCGTGCTTGTGATGAAGGGGGCCTTCGGTCGACTGCTCGTGGCACTCTTCTCGATGCTTCGAACCTTGTAACGGACTCCAGCGCCGATGCTGCCGCGAACGACTCGCTGCCAGCGTGCAAATCCGACTGGCTCATCCTCGCCGCGCAGGTCCGTCGTCGGTGCCTTCGGCGCGATGATGATGCTCACAGTTTCAAGTCCGACGGCTTCCGCCACGGACTTCACCCGAGCCACGAGTGCCTCCCCTGGGTCGAACCAGTTTGCGGGCTGTGGAATCGGTGTCTTGGTTGACTTGTCCTCGTCCACCTTGCGGAGAACCCACGCCGGCACTTCGACTGCACACTTCGAACTCCCGAAATCAGCCAGGTCCTCATACTTTGGAACCTCGCGGCGAAGGTCAAGGGGTTTGCCACCCACCTGCACAAGTTCGCATTCGATGCCGCTGCGCTCCGCGAGCCAGTGAGCCTGTTCCTTGACAGTCGGCCCCTTGCCGCGCTCGTCGCGCTGGGCAAGGAAGGCGTCCCACGCCATCGAGAGTGCCTGGCCGCGCGCCTTGTCTGGCGTCATTGCCGCTTCGACCTTCCAGTACTCATCGGGTTGAAAGCCGCGGATCTCCCGCTCGCGATCCACGATCAGCTTTAGCGCGACACTCTGCACGCGCCCAGCGCTCAGTCCGCCGGCAACCTTCTTCCAGAGAACCGGGCTGACCATGTAGCCCACGATGCGGTCGAGAATGCGGCGTGCCTGCTGTGCGTTCACCCGGTCCAGATCGATAGGTCGTGGCTCCTGAAAGGCCTTGAGAATCGCGGACTTCGTGATCTCGTCGAATTCAACACGCTTTGCCTTGCGTGGATCCACATCGAGCAGCTCGGCGAGATGCCATGCGATCGCCTCACCCTCACGGTCAAGATCAGTCGCGAACCAGATGGTGCTGGCGATCTTCGCCATCTTCCGCAGATTCGCGACCTGCGACTTGCGATCGTCATCCACGACATAGGTGGGATTGAAGTCATCGTCCAGATCAACGCCAGGGACGGGCTGCTTGCTGCCTTTGGGTGCTTTGGCAGGAAGGTCCCTGATGTGTCCGATCGACGCCTCCACCCTGAACCCCGGCCCGAGGTACTTGGTGATGGTCTTGGCCTTGGCAGGACTCTCAACGATGACCAGTTGATCGCCCGCGCTGAACTTTGGAGCGGTGCGGGACGGTGTGTTCTTTCGCGATGATGTGGAAATTTTTGCCATGAAGGGGCGGCATCATGCAGCGCGAAAAATGAAAGTCAAGCGGAGACCCATCGGCTGAGCAGCGGACTGTCCGCCACTGAATTTCATAAAAACCCTGTTCTCGCTGCGGAAATCACGAGATCTCCCGTCCGAGAACATTCTCGAAAAAAATTTCTGCTCCAGCCTCGTCGAGGAGGTCGGTCGACCAGATGGAGTTTGGAATCTGTCGGAATCGACGAAGCCATGTGCGTTGTTGCCGCGCAAGTCGTCGTGTTTTCTGCTTTGTGTCCTCGATCGCATCCTCAAGTCGCCGCTGTCCGCGCAGATGCAAGGAGAGTTCTCGGTAGCCAACGGCCTCTGCCGCCTGCACCCCGAGTGGGCCGCGTGCGAGGAGCGCGCGCACCTCCTCCAAGAGCCCCGCGTCCATCATGTGAACGACCCTCGCATTGATGGCGCGGGCATTTGCTGCATTGTCAGGCAGCAGTCCGATGCATCGCCAAGCACTTGGAAGCACATGTGGCTTCGCATGCCACTGCTGCTGATGCTCCGAGAGTGGGCGGCCCGTCAGCGCGTGCACCTCAAGCGCACGGATCAAACGCCGAGCATCGTTGCGGTGGATCCGCGCAGCGGCCGCGGGATCGACCTGCTGCAACTGCGCATGCAAAGCGTCCGGTTCGAGCGTCTGCAGTCGCGCGCGGAGTTCGGGATCCGCTGGCGGACCTTCGAAGAGTCCCGACAGCAGCGCCTGCACATAGAGGTTGGTGCCGCCAACAATGATGGCAACTTTGCCGCTCGTGGCGAATGCGGCGAGCAGTTCGCGGGCGGCGCTCAGCCAGTTCTCGACGGTGAACCCTGATGCGTGGGGATCTGCGATGTCGAGAAGGTGGTGGGGGATCTCCGCGCGAAGCGCGCTCGAAGGCTTCGCCGTACCGATGTCCATGCCGCGGTAGATCTGCATGGAATCGGCACTGACGATCTCTGCGCCCTCCATGCGTCGCGCAGCGGCCAACGCGAGTGCGCTCTTGCCGCTCGCGGTCGGTCCAACAATAAGAATGACTCGTGTGGGATCCACCGGGAGTGGTTGTACCCTCTTCTCGATGTCACTCTCGAGGATCGACCAAACGACTGTGGCCGGCAAGCGCGTGTTCATTCGTGCGGACTTCAACGTTCCTCAGGAGGATGACGGACGGATCACCGATGACCGCCGAATCCGCCTCACCATTCCCACGATCGAATCGGTGCTGAAGCGCGGCGGCAGCGTGATTCTTGCATCGCACCTTGGTCGCCCCGAGGGCAAGGGGCATGAGGCGGCTTTCTCAATGGCGCCCATTGCCGCGCGACTGCGAGAGTTGTCGCCGCTCCTCGCCGAGCTGCGGCTCGTTGGCCTGCGGTGCACGGACGGGGAGGCAGCCGACGCCGCGCGCACGCTGAAGGCGGGAGAGGTTCTGCTGCTGGAGAACCTGCGCTTTGAGAAGGGCGAGAAAAAAGGCGATGCGGCACTCGCCGCGAACCTGGAGGCGATCGCCGATGTGTACTGCAACGATGCCTTTGGTGCATCACATCGCACCGATGCTTCCATGCACGCGCTGCCGCTGGCGTTTCGCGCGGCCCGCAAGCCGACCGTGGCTGGACTGCTGCTGGACCGAGAGATTCGCTTCTTGCAAGGCGTTTTGGAAAAACCCGAGCGACCATTCGTGGCAATCATCGGCGGCGCGAAGGTTTCGGACAAGTTGGCTGCACTTCGCAACCTGATCGGACGGGTCGACTCGATTCTTGTTGGTGGCGCCATGGCGTACACCTTCTTGAAGGCGCAGGGTGTCGCGGTTGGGCGGTCGCGCGTTCAAGATGACATGCTCGGGCAGGCTCTGGAGATTCTCCAACTCGCGGCGGGCGGCCGCACGCGGATCGAGTTGCCAACAGACCATGTGTGCGGCGCGGAACTGAAGGAGGGTGTGGCAACGCGCGTCGCTGTCGGTGCAATCGCCGCGGACCAGATGGGGCTCGATATCGGTCCAGCAACTGCGGCGCACTACGCGCAGGTGGTGGCGGCGGCTCGCACCATCCTTTGGAATGGTCCGCTCGGGGCGTTCGAATGGAAGCCCTTCGATGCGGGAACTTCAACTGTTGCTGCCGCTGTGGTTCGCGCGACCATGGCGGGTGCCACCAGCGTGGCCGGTGGAGGCGATACCGCTGCTGCGGTCGAGGCTGGCGGGCATGCGTCTGGGTTCAGCCACATCTCCACGGGTGGAGGTGCCTCGCTGGAGATGCTCGAAGGCAAGTCATTCGAGTGTCTTGAAGCCATCGATCGGCAAACCGAGCCAAGCTATAGTTAGAGAACCCAGTGACCCGAGGCACCCACATGATCCGAACCACATCCATCTTGGCTCTCACGCTCATCGCCACACTTGGTCTCGCGCCCATTGGTCCGCAAGATCAAAGGAAACTCGCCGTTGGTGATGCGACCCCAGCACTCGACGGTCTTGACTTCGTTCAGGGCAGCATCGAGGACATGTCAGCGTCGGGCACGAAGGTTCTGGTTGTTGAGTTCTGGGCCACATGGTGTGGTCCTTGCCTGCAATCCATTCCGCACATCAACGAGATGTACCAGTCCTACAAGGATCAGGGACTCGTGGTGGTGGGCGTCAGTGATGAGAAGCGTTCAAAGGTTGAGCCCTTCGTCAAGAAGCGCGGCTCTGAAATGTCCTACCCCGTGGCAATCGATGCAGAGAAGAAGGTCAATGACGCCTTCATGGCTGCATCGGGGCAAAAGGGAATCCCGTGCGCCTTTGTGACGACCGTGCAGTCGGGGCAGACAACGGGCAAGGTGGTCTACATCGGGCACCCTATGGCGCCTGAGTTCGAGACGGCGGTGCGCTTGTCACTCACGGGACGCTATGACCCGGTGCTGACCAAGAAGGGACAGCCGCTCATCGATGCGGCACGCCGTGCGATTGCGACGAAAAACTACAAGGATGGATACAAGCGCTTCGATGAGGTGATCGCTCTTGACCCTGCGATCTTCGCTCCGATCGCGATCGAGAAGTACGACGTGATGCTGAATGTGGAGGGCAACGAAGCGGGGGCGAAGGCGTACGCCGCGGAACTCCTCAAGGGGCTCGTTGCGCTGGGCGATGCGCCAGCACTTCGGGATCTTGCAACCGAGCTTTCCTCGGACCCCGCGAACAAGAGTTATGACTACGACCTTGCCATGCAGGCGGCAGAGGCGATGCTGAAGATCGCCGGCAAGAATGACCCGACGGCGCTCGCGACCGTCGCCGGTGTCGAGTATGCGCGCGGTGATTTCGCCAAGGCAGTCGACTCGCAGAAGAAGGCCTACCGCATCGCAAGCCCGAGTCGGAAGGCTGCGTTCAAAGCGACGCTCGACGCCTACGAACTGGCGCTCAAGAAGGGTGCCAAGGTGAAGGTGCCTGAGACCGCGCAGATGTCGGGTGGAGCAACGGCAGGTCCTGCTGAAACGGTGCCGGCGAAGCCCTGATCGTGCGTACGCAGCGCGGCGCGAAGAGAGGCGATGCGGCAGGGACATCGATATGTCCTTTCCGAGGACCGCTCGCAGCGGCGCTCGTTGGGCCATCGATCCTCTCGGCTGACTTCACTCGCCTCGGTGCGGAGGTTCGTGATGTCGTGCGCAGCGGCGCCGATTACATCCATGTCGACATCATGGATGGGCACTTCGTGCCGAATCTCTCGATGGGACCGGCGATGTGCGCCGCGGTGCGGCGCGCTGCGCCGCGAGTGTGGATTGATGTGCACCTGATGATCGGAAATCCGCGCGACTTCATCGATCCGTTTGTGCGTGCCGGAGCGAACAACATCACTTTTCACTTCGAGGTGGAACGAAAGCCGCGCGAACTGCTGCGGCGCATCAAGGAGGCGGGTCTGACGGCCGGCATTGCCATCAAACCGAAGACGCCATGGGCCGCGCTCGTACCCCTCTTGGATGAGGCGGATCTCTTTCTCGTCATGAGTGTCGAGCCAGGCTTCGGTGGGCAGGCATTCATGCGATCATCGCTTCCGAAAGTCCGCGCTATCCGCAAGCGGTGTGGACCGCTGCGCCGCGTTGAGATGGATGGTGGCATCTCAGTCGATACCGCGGCCGCATGCAGGGACGCCGGATGCGACACGCTTGTAGCGGGTGCGCATGTCTTCGGTGCAACGAACAGGCGGGCGGCGATCGCGTCGATCCGAGGTGATCGCGCTGTTCGGGGTCGATAGGATGACGCAAATGGCTCAGCCGACATGGGATGTGGCAGCGGCTCCCGCCACCAAGCGCGCGGTGCCCGACGGACTTTGGATGCAGTGCCCCGCGTGCAGCGAAACGCTCTTTCGCAAGGCGGTTGAGCAGAATCTCATGGTCTGCCCAAAGTGCGACTATCACATGCGGATCGGCGGCAAGCAGCGCGTCGAGCAGCTGCTCGATCTGGGCACCTTTGAACCGCTTCAGGCTGATCTTGCCCCATCGGATCTTCTGAAGTTTGTGGACTTGAAGCCCTACCCGGAGCGACTTGAGCAGGCGCAGCGCGCCACCGGTTCTCTCGATGGCGCACAAGTGGGACAAGGCTTCATCAAAGGAAGGCGCGTGGTGCTCGCGGTACTGGACTTCAACTTTCTCGCCGGCTCTATGGGCTCGGTGGTCGGCGAGAAGGTGACTTGTGCTGTCGAGGCTGCGCTTGCTGAGCGACTGCCGCTGATCGTGGTCAGTTGCTCGGGCGGTGCACGCATGCAAGAGTCGGGGTTCTCGCTGATGCAAATGGCAAAGACAAGCGCGGCGCTTGCACGACTCGATAGTGCGGGCGGGCTTTTCATCTCGGTGCTGACCGACCCGACCACGGGCGGAGTGACGGCGAGTTTCGCGATGCTTGGCGATGTGATCTTTGCCGAACCCAAGGCGCTCATCGGATTTGCCGGGCCGCGCGTTGTGCGGCAGACGATTCGGCAGGAGTTGCCGGAGGGTTTCCAGACCAGCGAGTTCCTGCTCGATGCAGGCTTCGTTGATCGAATCGTCCACCGAGCGAATCTGCGCAGTGAGATCAGCCGCATCATCGATTACTCGGGCAACTGACGTGAACGCCCCAACATCGATTGGGGCGGGCACGCTTGTTCCTTCGACACCCCTCGCGCTGCTCTTTTGCGTGTTGACGCCGCTCTGTCTAGGGCTCGCGTTTCCGCCACTTTCGTTCTGGCCGATGGCCCTGATCATCCCGCTTGGATGGGCGCTGCTTGCAAGCAGCGATCGGCTGCCGCATCACATGTGGTGGGCGCTCTATGCGAGTGCGCTCGCGATCTGGTTGTGGCTGCACCGCTGGATGATCGATGTCACGGTGGCTGGATATCCCGTGCTCTGCGGATATCTCGCGCTGTATGCGGTCGCGGGGGTTTGGATCATGAGGCGAACGCGGCACGGCTTCATCGGGCGACACCTTCCGCGTGCGATCCGCCTTCCTGCCGTTCTCATCACCTTGGAGTGGTTGCAGGGCAACGTGATCTTTCATGGCTACCCGTGGTATGCGTTTGCGCAGCCTCTGGTGGACTTTCCACTCTTGGCGCAGGTGGCCGATATCGGCGGTGTTCCGCTCGTGACCCTGTTGGTCTCTGGAACGGTGGGCGTGTTCGTGGATCTGATCTGTCTGCGGCGAGGCACGCCGGATCCGACCCTTCGGCGACATGTGTTGCAGGGTGGTATTGCGGTCGCAATTGCTTGGGTCGGCGCACTCGCATATGGAGCACACCGACTCTCGGAGTGGGATGCCATTCAGCGCACCGAATCCTCTGGCTCGCAGCTGCGTGTCGCAGTGCTGCAAACCAATGTGCCGACAAGCAACAAAATGCGATGGAGCAGACAGCAGCAAGAGGAGGATGCCGAAGCGTTCGCGAAAGCAACCATCGAACTCGTGGAGTCATCGCGTGGTGGCGGGAACATTGACTTTGTTGTTTGGCCTGAAACGATGCTGCCGGGGTTTGGGCTCGAGTCCACGACCTTGCAGAAGTTGATGGAAGGTCAGTGGTGGCCAGGTGACAGGTTTGCCGCGCTCGCGAAAGAAGTTTCGAGACGCATTGATGCGCCTCTCGTCGTTGGCAGTCCTGTGTACATCGGGCTTCGTGAAAATGGTGATCGCTGGGCGTGGAGCGAGCACTTCAACAGCGCGTACCTCGTGGACGGCGAGCCACCCTATCAGCGCTACGACAAGATTCACTTGACTCCCTTTGGCGAGACCATGCCGTATGTTTCCAACTGGAAGTGGCTTGAAGAGCGGCTGCTTGCCATTGGTGCGACTGGCATGCAGTTCGATCTCGATGCGGCGTCGGTGCCGCGCCGACTCACGATGCGGCGTCGCGGCCAGACCGCGGTGAACGCGGATGGGAGCCTTGTCGAGCTCGCTACCCCCATCTGCTTTGAGGACACAATGGCGGAGGTCGTGCGTCGGATTACGCATGATGATGTCGGTCAGAAGAAGGCCAAGCTGCTTGTGAACCTCTCCAATGACGGGTGGTTTGGCGAGTGTGATTCGGGTCGGCAGACACATGATCTGCTTGCGCGCTGGCGTTGTATTGAAAATCGCCTGCCCATGGTGCGCGCTGCGAACACGGGACTCTCGCGGGCTTTCGACAGCGGGGGAGCGCCGATTGCGGGAGCGGAGGTTGCGCCGCGCACTGCAGGTGGGTTCGTCACGGTACTGCAGTTGGATGATCGGCAGTCGATCTATGGTCACATGGGCGATGTACTCTCCCCCGCTATGGCGTTGTTGCTGGCAATCATCGTGGTGCCAAGTCGTCGGAGCATGAGGGGAGTTTCGATTTTGGCACTTGCAGTCGGTGGGCTGTTTGTCGCGAGTTGCAGCGAGGAGTCGCAGCCGCGCGCAGTGTTCAGCGGTACAGGGTGGTCATCGCGTGGTGTTGACGGGCAAACCGGAGAGTCACCCGTCAACCCAGACTCTGGTCGGGCATCTCGTATGGCGAGCGCGCCCTCCACTTCAGCTACGGCCGCTTCCGTGGAGCACGCACCTCAGCCCATTGACGCCGCCATCAGTGGAACGACCGAGTCGATGCCGATACAGGAGCCAATCGCGCCCGTTGTGCGAGTGGCGGAGCCGACGCCTGCGCCGGCATCGTCCGTTGAGCCCGCCACCACCGGAGCGCCCGCAGCGGAAGTCCCTTCGCCAACGCCGCCTCCCGCGCCAGCGGCGGCGGAAGTCCCTTCGCCAACACCACCTCCCGCGCCAGCGGCGGCGGAAGTCCCTTCGCCAACACCACCTCCCGCGCCAGCGGCGGCGGAAGTCCCTTCGCCAACACCACCTCCCGCACCAGCGGTAACCATGCCAACTGTTCCTTCGGCGCCGACCGTCAAGTTCACCTTTGTCGGAGTCGATGCCCGCGAACAGATGGCGCTCGATGTGATTGCGCGTGCGGCTTCAAGCGACGCTGCGATCCTGCGCTCCCATGCGCTCGAGGCACTTCAGACGAGGCCTGAGGCACTGGCGGAGGTGGCATGCAAACTGCTTGGCGATCCAAGTCCGGGCGTTCGATTCGCTGCAGCAGTCACGATCGGCAGAAAGCGGATCGAGCGATGCAAAACGCTGCTCGAGCCGCTGATGCTCGACGCGAGTCCATCCGTGCAGGCGTCGGCGCTCTTCGCGCTCGCACGCCTCGGACAGCGCATGGATCTCAGTCCACTTTTGCGCCTGGCGATGAGTGAGGATCCGGAGACCCGTTCGAATGCCTTCTTCGTGCTTGGAGAACTGCGTAATCCTTCGGCGATTCCGCTGATTGAGGCTTGTATAGGTCGGCCGCTTCGAACTGCGGACGAGGTGAGGACGCGCATCGTCGAATTGCAAGCTGCCGAGGCGATGTGCAAGATGGGCGACTATCGGCAGTACGATCCGATCCGCGCGGCGCTGTTTGCACCGAGTGAGCAAGCCGAGTTGATCGCGCTTGCGTGCCAGATGGTTGGCGAGGTGAACGACCGAGGCGCGCGCGGCAGCCTGATCGGCATCTGGAATGGTCGAGGATCGATGGAACGCCCGATGGAGATTCGGCTGTTGACGGGGACTGCGCTCGTACGGATCGGCGAGCCAAACCTGGAGCCGATTTACCTGCTTTGCATGAAGGCGATAAAGGATCCAAGCGGCTCGATTCGGGCGCAAGCTGCCTCCACGCTCGGGTGGATCGGTGGTGCGCGCGCCGCTGATGCAGTTGCACCGCTCATGCAGGAAGCCGACAGCTTGGTGTCGATCTCAGCAGCGGCGGCGTACTTGCGTGCCACGGCAAAGCCTGCGGATGCGCCGCCTATGAACGAATCGGTTGATTCGGCGGCTCGGGCGCGCTGAAGCGTTGACATCAAGGGGTTTTCCAAGTAAAAAATACGGGTTCGTTTCGGTCTCGGGACAGCACCATCCTGGTCTGCAACCGCGGTCGGCGCTCTTGGGTTTGCCTCTGGCTCGACGGTGATGTCGGACCAAGCAGTATCCAAGGTGGACTCGTTGAAGCGACACCGCGTTCGGCATTCTCTTGCAAGGTCAACCTCGTGCACATTCTCACAAAAGTCTTTGTTGTTCTTGTATCGCTTCTCGCGGTCGCCATCGTGCCGCTTGCTGCTGTGCAGTCGAGTAACCAAGCTGCGCTGCGACAGCAAGTCAAGGATGCGGAGACGAAGGTTGCCGCATCTCGCAACGAACTCGAGACGGAACGAGCGCTTCGTACAAAGGCAGAGAGTGATGCGGCCCTCCAGATCAAGGATCTCGATGCGGAGAAGGGGCGGCTTCAGGCTGAACTGGCGCAGGGCATGGCGAAGAGCCGAACCGTGGACAGTGAGTTGGCGCAGGCCAAGATTCGACTTGCGAGCCTCGAGCAATCGCTCGCAGTCGTGACCGATGGTGATCGCGCGAAGATGGAACTCATCAAGACCATCAGCGAGGAGTTAGACAAGCAGCGCACGTCGCTTACCGACTGTGAGCGCATGAAGATCGATGTGGAGCAGAAGTATGGGAAGACGGAGAGCGATCTGCGCATGGCGCAAGAGGCGCTCGGGGACCTGCGCGAGCAGGTCGCATCCCTTTCGAGCTCGAAGGCGAAGTCTGATCAAGTTGTGCAGGCGTTCACAGCGCGTTTCGGACCGGCCGAGCAGGAGCAGCAGGCTTCAGCATCCATGCCGGTCGCGGAGGTAGCTGATCGAAACGTGGCCGCGAAGATCGTGAACGTGCGCCGAACGGATGGTGGCGTCTACGCGGAGATTGACGCGGGGAGCCGTGACGGTGTGAAGGTCGGTTGGGTGATGACCATCGGAGACGGCTCGCGTTTCATCGGCAAACTCCAAATCACCTCGGTGGATGTCAACAAGGCGGTTGGCACGGTCGAGATGGAAGATCCTGCGGGTCGCGGCGCGGTTCGTGCTGGTCAGAAGGTGACGATTCGTAAGGGACAGTGACGCTCACGGCGGTCTCCGAAGGACATACAAGGACGCAAATGGCATTCCTCGGCATAGGCAAGAAGTCTCCAAAGAAGTCCGCTGCTACGGCGGATGTGACTGGGGATGCCGCGCCAGTCGAATTCGGCGAGGCAGTCACCCCAACCGTGACCCCCGAGAAGCGGGGACTCTTTGGGCGAAAGAGCAAGGCTGTCCCCGACAAGTCGGCCAAGGCCAAGGTTGAGAAGACCAAGCCAACCGCAGCTGCCAAGGAGCGCAAGGCAGGCGGGGAACTGAACATCTACACGGGCGTTCTGGCCGCTGCGGCTGTCGCGCTCTTGGTAGGTTGTGCGCTGATTGCGCTCGACAACTTGGCGGGAGTAGAAGGGACTGCACAGGAAGGCAATCCGATCGGAACGATTCCGTCGCGCTAGCGTCGGAGGGCGAGAAACCCAATGGCCAAGGAGGTGGCCGCACATGACACTTGACAAGATGATGAGTTGGTTCAGCGTCGACATGGGGATCGACCTTGGGACATGTAACACGCTGGTGTGTGTCCGAGGCGAGGGCATCGTTCTCAACGAACCCTCGGTGGTGGCGGTACGAAAGGGCACGAATCAAGTGCTCATGAATGGTGCAGCGGTCGGATTCGCCGCGAAGGAGATGCTTGGGCGAACGCCGGGCTCCATCCAAGCGATTCGCCCCCTGAAGGATGGTGTCATCTCGGATTTCGAGATCACCGAGGCGATGCTGAAGTACTTCATTCAAAAGGTGATGGGACGAAGCCGAATCTTTGGGCCTCGTGTCGTCATCTCGATTCCGTCGGGCATCACCGCGGTGGAGAAGCGCGCGGTGCTCGATAGCGCAGAGCGTGCGGGCGCGCGAAAGGTCTTCCTACTCGAGGAACCCATGGCAGCGGCGATGGGAGCAAAGCTGCCATTCGACGATGCGGTCGCGAGCATGGTGGTCGATATCGGCGGAGGCACCAGCGAGATCGCCATCCTGAGTTTGGCCGACATCGCCAAGGCATCGAGCTTGCGCGTGGCTGGCGACGACTTTGATGAGTCCATCATCGTGCACCTCGAAGAGAAGCGTGGACTGCGCGTTGGTGAGCAGACCGCTGAACAGATCAAGATTCGAATCGGAAGCGCTTGGCCTCTTGAGCAGGAACTGGCCATGAAAGTCCGTGGGCGAGATGTTTCGACGGGGCTGCCGCGGCAGATCGAGGTCAACTCGGTCGAGGTTCGTGAGGCACTGTCGGAACCGCTGAAGAAGATCTGTGACGAGGTCGTCAAGACGCTGCGCGAGGCTGACCCGGAACTTGCTGCCGACCTCTGCAACCCTGATTTGCCTCACAACGGCATCACGGTGGCCGGCGGTGGCGCACTGCTTCGCGGCATCGACAAGTTGTTCGCCAATCGCACGGGACTCGTTGTGAAGATCGCCGAGGATCCACTGACGTGCGTTGCCCGTGGCACAGCGGACTACCTCGAGAATCTGGAGCAGTACAAGTCCATCCTCGAGTCCAACGTCGAGGAACTTTGATCGGGCGCTGCTCGCGCGACTGAGAGGGGCCACCCTGCGTGCGCCGCATTCCGCCGATCGTCATCGCCGTTGCGTTCGTGATGCTGCTTGGCGTGATGCCCGCGCGTTGGGTCGCGCCATGGTCTTCAGATCTTTCGGCCGTGTTGTGGGTTCCGCTTTCGCCTCTTGCGCACGCAGGAACATCTGTCCGCCTTTGGCTTCGGCCAGGCAACGGTGCTTCGCGAGAGGCTGATGCGAGTGTTGTGGAGGAGCGCGATCGTTTCCGCGGTCTCTGGCATGCTGAGCAGATCAAAGTGCAGGAACTGGAGAAACGCCTGCGTGCCTACGAGGTGGCGGCAAAGACTTCGCGCGACGGGAATGCGAGGTTCGCTGCGGCATCGGTCCTGACTCGGAGTGCCAGTGGCGGTGGCTTTGCGCTGAAACTCAACTGTGGATCGCGGTTCGGAGTTGCTGCGGGTGATGTGGTGCTCTTTGGCGGGGATGCAATCGCGGGGCGCATAGCGCCTGAAGTCGGCGTTGTCACGAGTACCGTTGTTTCAGTCGCAGATCGTGCCTCGGGCAGAGTGGACGCTTACATCACGCCCGCAGCACAGGAAGGCGCCAAACGCGCCGAGTCGATTTCAGTGCAGGTGGTACCGGACGGGCGTGGGCAACTCCGAGCGGACATTGATCTTGGTTCCGCCGTGGCGCCGGGCGACATGGTTCGTGTCCGGGACGCAGCATGGCCGCAGGGTGCTCAGGGGATGCGGATCGGAGTGGTTCGCGAAGTCCGAAGAAAGGATGCGCAGCCGCTTCGCGGAGAAGCCATCATCGATCCCGCGGTGGATGGTGCCAGTGTCGGCGAGGTAGTTGTTCGGGTGTCGAATGGTGGGACACCATGAGGTGGGCTCCCGCGCTTGGAGTGCTCTTGGTGGCGCTTGTCTTGGATGTGTCGTTCATGGGTGTGCTTGAGCTTGGAGGGGTTACGCCGCGTCTGGTCTGTGTGGTTGTGGCGTTTGCATCGATGCAGGCTGAGCCTGGCGCAGCCCGCTGGTATGCGCTGTTGGCAGGACTGCTTGTGGATGTTTCGGAACCGTCGATGGCTGGTCCTCGCGCGCCGCTTTACTTGATTGCGCCCTGGACGCTTGGCGTGTTCTTTGGTTCGGAGGCGGTGTTGTCCTTTCGCGGCGTTGTTGTGCGGAAGAATCCGCTTTCGCTGGGTGTTCTGGCATGTGTGCTTGCGTTGTCGGCAGGACTGCTTTGGACGGCATGGTGGGCGCTGCGTTCGTGGTATCCGGATTCGCCCGCGCCATGGGGGAGTGGTAGTGCGCTCGGTGAGTTTGGCACCCAGATGCTGATGGCAATGTCGACGGGCGTTTGCGCTGTACCCGTCGGTTGGCTGTTGCTTCGAAGCAGTGCTCTGTGGGGATTCCCCTCCGTCATCAGTCGGCAGCGTGGTGGCGGACAGGCGCGGATCATTCGGGAGTAGAGTGCCACCATGACCGAGCAAGCAACGCAGGTCGTTCTGTTCGATGATGGGCTTTCGCGCTTTGGGCCGCTCTCAGATTTGCGCGCTTCATTCGAGCAGCGGCTTGGTGTACTGACATGCCTCGAACGCGCTCGGATCGTGCTCGGGCGTGTTGATGCGGTCTATCCGCTTGAACACCTGCAGTCGGTGTGCACGGAGCGGCATGGCGCTTCCGGGATCTGTGTTTCTCGGTTGCCAGCGGGCAGTGGCGATGTGATTCTCATCAACGGCACGCTCGATTCGCTCGAGGATGTGGCGACGCTCGGAGCGAATGCAGTTCGTGCGGCTGCGGATGGTCGTCTTGCGATTGCTCGGCTCACGCACCGTGATGCGGAGCGCGTCTTGGAACGCCCAGCGCATTGGGAGCGCACTCTTTCGACTGCACAGCGGGCGCCGCTTGCGCATGGACACCTCGTCAGTGCGCCATGGGATCTCCTGAATCGTCTTGAGCGCAGTGTGCCTGCAGATATTGCTCTTCTGAGCCGATCAGGTGAGTGGGGTGATCGCAGCACGACAGGGGTGCACCGCTTTGGACATCACGCCCTCTTCATGGATCCGACTGCCCGAGTGCTTCCAGGCGCCGTCATCGACACAACGGATGGTCCAGTGCTGCTTGCTGCAGGGGCGATTGTTCGCCCGTGTGCTGTTGTCACTGGACCCGTTGCCGTTCTCGATCACGCGACGATCATCGACCGTGCCCAGGTGAAGGCGCGGAGCGTGATCGGTCCCTGGTGCAAGGTGGGCGGCGAAGTCGGATCAGTGGTTCTGCAGGCGTTCAGCAACAAGGCGCATGAAGGCCATCTTGGCGATGCCATGGTGGGCGAGTGGGTCAACATTGGTGCCGGTACCTGCAACTCCAACTTGATGAACACCTACGGTGAAGTCAGCACTCGGCTGGATGCTGCGGGCAACACTGAGCGCACAGGGCGTGCGTTCTACGGCGGGGTGATCGCCGACCATGCAAAGATTGCCATTCTGGTTGCGCTGAACACGGGCAGCACTGTTGGTACTGGCGCCATGATCGCCGTCCCACGACCACCAACGTTTGTGCACCGTTTCACATGGATGACTCCAGAACGCACGCAGCCCTATCGGTTCGGCCGTTTCGAAGAGACCTTGCGAGCGGCAATGCAGCGCAGGGGGCTTGAACCTGGGCTGGCGTATCTCGCTCGCTTGCGCGATCTCCATGCTGCACACGGATCTTCTGTGACGAACGCCTGAACGGGCTATCGTTGGGGACAGTGGCTACCGGTCAGACCAGTTCCATATCTCTGCCCGTCATTGACGAGCGCGCTCGGCGGCGCGTTCACGATGATTTGGTCGAGCGCGTGCAGGGCGAGGTGCGCTTCAGTCGCGGCGATCGGATGCTCTATGCGACAGATGCGAGCATCTTTCAGGTCGAGCCGATTGGCGTCGTGATCCCTGCATCGATTGCGGACGGAATTGAAGCGGTCCGAATCTGCGCGAAGCATGGGAGTGCGATCCTGCCACGTGGTGGCGGAACCGCGCTTGCCGGGCAGACCGTGAATGAAGCAGTGGTGATCGATTTCAGCGCCGCTTGCAGATCCATCGAGAGAATTGACGCACCGAGCCGGCGTGCGGTCGTCGAATCAGGGGTGGTGTTGGACCAGCTCAATCAAGCACTCTCGCCCTTTGGACTGATGTTTGGGCCGGATGTCGCCACATCGAGTCATGCCACGATCGGTGGCATGATCGGCAACAACTCTGCCGGTGCGAACTCGATCCTGTTCGGGCGGACTGTCGAGCATGTCATCGCACTCGATGTTGTGTTGGCTGATGGACGAGTGTTTCGCCTTGAGGAGGGTGCGTCGGAGAACAACGCGGATCTTGCGGCTCTCACGCAGCGTGTCGCCGATGTCGTCCGTCCGCTCGCGGGGGAGATTCGAAAGCGCTTTCCGAAGATCCTGCGTCATACGGATGGGCTCAATCTCGATCTGATGCTCGCTCAGATTGAGGCATCGGATCCCAAGCGGCTTGAGAAGGTCAACCTCGCGCATCTGTTCTGTGGTTCTGAGGGCACGCTTGGCACAACCCTGCGCGCCGAGGTGTCGCTTGTGGACCGCCCGAAGGTGCGCGGGCTTGCGATTCTTGGCTTCGAAAGCGTGGAGGAAGCGCTTGCACCTCTCTTGGAGATGCTTGCGACGAAGCCGAGCGCAGTCGAACTGGTCGATGACATGGTGATTGAGATGGCAAAGCGGAACGCGCTCTACAGCCGCGATGTGGCCGTCATGCCAACTCCAGATTCCGGTCGGCTTGGTGCCGTGATGTATGTGCAGTGGTTCGGCGCGTCGGAGGCTGAAATCACTGCAAGGATGGATGATCTCGCTCGCCGAATCCCATCCGCACCGATGGCGCGTCACTTGGGTGCGGCACACATGGAGGCCGCGTGGCGGCTTCGCAAGGCTGGCGAGCCGCTTCTGCACGCAGTTCCCGGCGACCGAAAGCCGCTCACCTTCGTGGAAGACACAGCGGTCGATCCAGCGCGACTTGCCGCCTTCGTGCGCGACTTCCGCGCGATCGTCGAGCGGCATGGCAGCACGGCTGCGTACTACGCGCACGCTTCGGTGGGTTGCCTGCACATCCGTCCGCTTGTCTGCGCACATGATGAGCAGGGGCTTCGCATGATGCAGGCGATCGGAAGCGAAGTGGCTGATCTTGTGGTGCGCTACGAGGGGGCGCTCAGCGGCGAACATGGCGACGGCCGGGTACGAAGCCCGCTGCTCACCCGCGTTCTTGGAGCTGAACTGATGGAGGGCATCCGACGCATCAAGGCGATCTTCGATCCGAAGGGTCTGATGAACCCGGGCAACCTTGTCGCGCCTGACGATCCAACGCTGATCACATCCAAACTGCGCGTGCGTCCTGATGATCGCGACTTTGTTCACGCGCCTGCGGACACGCAGACATTCTTCCGCTACGACGGTGAGGGCGGATTTGATCACGCGCTCGAGCAGTGCAATGGCGCGGGACTCTGCCGCAGGCTGACGCCAGGCGGCACCATGTGCCCATCGTTTCGCGTTCTCAAAGACGAGAGGCAGACCACGCGTGGTCGGGCCAATGCGCTGCGCTTGGCGATCACGGGGCAACTTGGACACGCCACAGCGGCGGAGCGCTGGCAAGATCCGTTCGTGCAGGAGACGCTTGATCTCTGCCTTTCATGCAAGGCTTGCAAGACGGAGTGCCCGAGCAATGTGGACTTGTCGAAGCTGAAGTCGGAATACGCGGCGCAAGCATTCTGGCGGCAGGGGCGTGTGCCGTGGCGTGTTCGCGCGCTTGGCAGGGTCCGTGCGGTGAACCGTTTGGCGAGCGCGGTGTGGCCCATCTCGGAGGTGCTTCGGCGACTGGCACCCGTGCGCATCGCCGTCGCCGCAGCGCTCGGCTTTGCACCCGAGCGTTCGCTGCCGCCCGTTGGTCCGTCGCTGCGCGGATGGATGGGACGCCGGGCGACCAAGCGGGCACGAGTCGACGGCCCGATCACGCTGGAAGACCGTCCGACTGTTCTGCTGATGCCGGACTGCTTCTCGCAGTGGTCGCAGCCGCAGGTTGGTCGTGCTGCAGTGGAACTGCTGGAAGCGTTTGGATACCGAGTCGTCTTGCCGCATGCGGGGTGCTGTGGTCGAGCGGCGATCTCGTGCGGCATGCTTGCGGAAGCTGCAACAACAAGCGCGCAGACGGCCAAGTCGCTGATCGAGGCAATGAAGCGGGAACAGGCGGTCGCGCTGCTTGGGCTTGAGCCGTCATGCGTCTCGGCGGTCAAGGATGATTGGCTGGATCTGAAAATGCGCGCATCGATTGAGGACCTCCAGTGGCTCGCGGCCCGCACCTGGATGGCGGAAGAGTGGATCGACCGAGAGTGGGATCGTCACCCGCGCAAGCCTCGCTTCGTGCAACCGACGGAGCAGGTGGTGCTGCATGCGCACTGCCATCAGAAGGCGCTGTGGGGGCCCACATCGATCGGACTGCTGCGGCGCATCTTCGGCGAGCGCGCAAGCGTGCTTCAGACTGGCTGTTGCGGCATGGCAGGGAGTTTCGGTTTCAAGTCCGAGACCTATTCGTTGTCGCAGCGGATCGCTCAGATGGATCTCCTTCCCAAGTTGGTGCAGTCACCTGATGCACTTGTGGCTGCTCCCGGAACGAGCTGCCGCCATCAGATTCACGATGGATGCGGGCGTACGGCGTTCCACCCATTGGAGATCGCCCTGCGTGCGATCGACGACCGTTCTTCCGCAGACGCATCGGTTCAGGCGTAAAGGCGCGTACCATCGACGCAATGGCAGCCAGTCAACCTCCAAGCGAGATCATGCCGGCCCACGAAGTGGACTTGTCCGAGGGCAAGGTCCTTATCGTGGACGACAACCCGCAGAATCTGGAGCTGATTCAGGCCTATATGGAGTCGCTCCCATGCAAGATTGTGCTTGCGCAGGACGGCGCCGAGGCAATGAAGCGAATCGAGGTGGAGCGACCTGACTTAGTGCTGCTCGATGTCATGATGCCGCGAGTTTCAGGCTTCGATGTCTGCAAGCGGATCAAGCAGAACCCCGCGACGCGCGATACGGTTGTCATCATGGTGACCGCGCTGCATGAACTTGGCGATATGGAGCGGGCAGTCGAGTCTGGCTGCGATGACTTTGTCTCGAAGCCCGTCAACAAGGTTGAACTGCTTGCACGGGTTCGCGGGCTGCTGTCGCTTCGGCTCCTGAAGCGCCGAATGAACAGTTTCCTTGGAAAGAGCCCCGACTGACGGGGCGGGGTGCGTTGCTCAAGCAGCGGTGCGGCTTACGATCGCCGGGGTGTCGCCGAGGCGTTCCCATGGGGTCGCACTTTCGCGGGGTTCCATCGCGCACTCGAGATGCTGCAGGTAGCGGGTAAGGTCGTAGGCGTCGAAGGTCACCAACCAGTCGCGGTCCGCGCCTGGGTTCATGGCGATGATCGATTCCACAAGACTGTCCACGGAGCCTGAATTGAATGCGCGGTTCATGGAAATCACTATCGGATCGAAATCGCAGCAGACTGCGG
>Ga0172367_10003515_pt1 | contig 20254 bp, 16 predicted proteins | sample Lak10m_FD_114542 | JGI IMG/M metagenome (GOLD analysis project Ga0172367, IMG submission 114542) | Freshwater microbial communities from Kabuno Bay, South-Kivu, Congo - kab_022012_10m | ecosystem: Environmental > Aquatic > Freshwater > Lake | place: Democratic Republic of the Congo: South-Kivu...
CCGCACGCTGCAGTTCCAAGTGGACGGCATCTTGCAGCAGCAAGTCGAACGCCTGCTCGCGCGCAGCGGCACCGCAATCGTGATGCACACCAAGACGGGCGAGATCTATGCGATGTCGGCAGTTCGACGTAACGACGACGGCACATACTCAAACTCGTCCGGGAACATCGGCGTGGTCGAGGCACACGAACCGGGCTCGGTGGCCAAGGTGTTCAGCGTCGCAGCGGCGATCGACGAAGGCAAGGTGACGCCGCAGTCGACGTTCGTCGTGCCAGGCAAGCAGGTGTTCAACCGCGGCACGCAGTGGGAGCAAGAAATCAAAGATGCCTACCCGCACCCGACTGAGCAGATGACAGTGCGCAAGATTCTCGTCGACTCATCCAACCTGGGCACGGTGCAGGTCTCCGAAACGTTGTCGACCGAGCGCAATCGTCAGTGGTTGTCGGCGTTCGGATTCGGCGAGAAGACGTCGTTGCAATTCCCCGGTGAGTCGAAGGGACTGCTCAGGTTGGCGCGCAACTGGCAGGGCACCGAGAGGTTCACGTTCTCGTACGGATACGGTTACGCTTCGACTTCCTTGCAGCTCGTGTCGGCGATCAACGTAGTGGCCAACGACGGCGTGTACATCGGGCCCAAGCTCGTGACCCACACGGTCGACGAGAACGGCAACAGCACGCCCACGCCTGATGCTCCGACGCGCCGCGTCTTGTCCAGCGAAACCGCCGCGACGATGCGCACGCTCATGAACGACGTCGTCTGCTACGGCACCGCGCAGCTCGCCAAGATGCCGGGTATCTCGGTGGCGGGCAAGACCGGCACCGGATACATCCGCCAAGACAACGGCACCTACCTGAAAGACGACGGTTCGCGTGCCTACTTCGCGTCGTTCGTCGGATTCTTGCCGGCGAACAATCCACAATTCACGGTGCTCGTGTCGGTTGACGAACCCGATCCGTCGTCGCGCGATCGCTTCGGCGGCACGGCAGCCGCGCCCGTATTCGCGCGCATCGGGCAAGTGATCGTGAACGAACTCGACCTGCGACCAGAACCCGGTGACACCGGCTGCGTCGGCAAGCGACCTGCCGAACTCGGACCCAGCCACTGACGCGATGACGACACTGGGCGGGCTGCTGGCACGAGTCGACGCCGACGTCGCGCGCACGATGCGTACGCACGGTGACACCGAGGTGCGCATCGTAGACGTCACCAACGACAGCCGCGCCGTTGGCGCGGGGTCGTTATTCTGCTGCGTGCGAGGCGAGCGCCACGACGGCCACGACTTCGCGGCCGAAGCGATACGGCTCGGCGCAGTGGCACTGCTCGTCGATCGTGTACTTGACCTGCCCGGGGTCGCACAAGTGGTCGCCGCCGATACGCGAAACGCGACCGGACACGTGGCCGCCGCGTTCCACGGCCATCCGAGCCGTGACTTGTGCGTGGTCGGAATCACCGGCACGAACGGCAAGACGACGACCGCGCACATGCTCGGCGCGATCTTCTCGCGCAGCGGACGCAAGACCACGGTGCTCGGCACGCTGTCGGGCGCGCGAACGACCCCCGAAGCACCCGAATTGCAGCGCACCTTGGCGCGCGAGCAAGCGAGCGGAACACAAGCCGTGGTGATGGAAGTGTCTTCGCATGCGCTCGCGTTGCAGCGCGTTGCCGGCATGCGTTTTGCAGCCGCGGTGTTCACCAATCTCGGGCACGACCACCTTGATTTTCACCGCACGCACGATGCATATTTCGCGGCCAAGGCGAGCCTCTTTGCCCGCGTCTACACCGATCGCGCAGTGGTCAACCGTGATGACGCCTACGGCCGCAGGATTGCCGCTGCCACCGATTGTGCGGTCGCCACCTACGGGCTCGACGACGCGAGCGACGTTCGCATCGACTCTGCATCGAGCACGTTCGGGTGGCGCGGCGTGCCAGTGCGCTGTCGCGTGGGCGGGTCGTTCAACGTCGCCAATGCGCTCGCCGCCGCGACGGCTGCAGCCGAACTCGGAGTGAGCGTCGCCGACATCTCGGGCGCGCTCGGTGACTTGCCACGCATCCCTGGACGCTTCGAGAATGTGAACGGCGGCGGCGACTTTGCCGTGCTCGTCGACTACGCGCACACACCGGAGGCGCTCCTCAACGTGATCGGCGCGGCGCGCGCCGTGGCGGCGCGCGGCGGGCGAGTGATCCTGGTGTTCGGCTGTGGCGGCAATCGCGACGCCAGCAAACGTCCCACGATGGGTGCCGCCGCGAGCACGGCCGACGCGGTGCACGTGACCAGCGACAACCCGCGCAGCGAAGACCCGCAGGCGATCATCGACGAGATCATCGCGGGCGTGCCATCAGCGCGCCGCGACGCAGTGGCAGTCGAAGTCGACCGTCGACTCGCAATCGAAGCCGCGTGCCGCAGTGCGCGCAAAGGCGACGTGGTACTCATCGCCGGACGCGGCCACGAAACGATGCAGACGCACCGCGACCGGGAGATCCCATTCGACGACGCCGAGGTCGCTCGCGCGGCACTGCGGGTAATCGCATGATCGCGATACTCATGGCGGCGGCGATCGCGATAGTTGCTTCGATCACCCTCACGCGACTGCTGATCGCATACTTCGCGCGGCTCGGCAAGGGCCAGCCAATCCTCGGCGCCGAAGATCGTGGCCCGACGCATCACATGCACAAACAGGGCACGCCGACCATGGGCGGGCTCGCGATTCTCGCGGCGGCGTTCATCGGATGGTTGGTGCCGCACGTGCGCGAGGGTCTCAGTTTCAGCGACCAGGCGATGATCATGTGGCTCGCCATCTTCGTGCTCGCCGCGATCGGGTTCCTCGACGACTTCCTCAAGGTGCGCCGCCAGCACAACCGTGGAATCTTCTGGAAGAAAAAGGGCTGGATCACATTCGGAATCGTCGTCGTGTTGATGTGGTTGCTCGCCGCGCAGACCGGCGTGAGCGAGACGATCTCCTTCACGCGCTCCGAGGTGCCGGGTTGGGACGTTTCGACTCCGGTGTGGGTGGTGTGGACCGCGCTCATGGTGTGGGCGACGACCAACGCCGTCAACGTGACCGACGGCCTCGACGGCTTGGCGGCCGGCTCGGCGATGTTCGGCTTCGGCGCGTTCGGGCTCATCGCATACTTCGCGTTCCGCAATTCCGACATCTATTCCTCCATCGTGAACCCGCTCGATCTCGCGGTGCTCGCTGCTGCCATGGCCGGCGCATGCGGCGGCTTCTTGTGGTGGAACGCCGCACCGGCGCGCATCATCATGGGCGACGTCGGCGCACTCGGAATCGGCGCTGCGCTCGGCTTGCTCGCCGTCACCACCAACACGCACTTTCTTCTGCCGATCATCTGTGGAATCAACGTGATGGAAGCCGGTTCGGTCGCCATCCAGATGGGCGTCTTCAAGGCGAGCGGACGAAAGAAGCGACTGTTCAAGATGTCACCGGTGCACCACCACTTCGAACTCTCGGGCTGGCCCGAGACCACCGTGATCATCCGCTTCTGGTTGCTCGCAGCGTTGTGCGTGGCGGCTGGCGTAGCGCTCTTCATCGCCGACTTCACCAACGAGATCCGTCTCATCGGAGATGCGGTGCCGTGACGACGCTCGTGTACGGCCTCGCCGTCGCCGGACGAAGTACAGCGAAGTTCCTCGCTTCGCGCGGTGAGAAACTCGTGGTCGCCGACGATCGCGTGTCATCCGCGCATGCCGAGTTCGCCGCGTCGATCGGGGCCGAATTGCTCGAGGGTCCCGACGCGGCGATGGCCTGCGCGCGGCGCATGGGGGAGTTCGCGCGACTGGTCCCCAGCCCCGGAGTGCCCGAGTCACACCCGATCGTCGTGGGTGCGCTGCGCGGCGGCGTCGAGATCGTGTCGGAGATCGAGCTTGCGTACCGGCACGAGCAGTCGTCGGGCAATCCGCGACCCGTGGTCGCAGTAACCGGAACCGACGGTAAGACGACGACGACGTTGATGGCGGCGGCAATGATGTCGGCGTCGGGGCGCAAGGCGGCGGCGGTCGGCAATACCGAGGTGCCGTGGGTGGAAGTGCTCGACGACTCGCACGATTGTTTCGCGCTGGAGTGCTCGAGTTTCCGTTTGCACTGGACGCGCGACTTTCGTGCATCATCGGCGGCGTGGTTGAACTTCGCGCCCGACCATCTCGACTGGCACCGCGACCTCGAGTCGTATCGCAAGGCGAAAGCGCGCATCTGGTCGGCGGCGCGCGCGGGCGACGTGGCGGTGGCGCCGGAGCGTGACGCGTCGATCTTCGCCAGCGCGCGGTCGACCGCGGCGCGAGTCGTGACGTTCGGGCTCGAATCGGGGGACTACCGCGTGGAGACGGGTGCGCTCGTCGGTCCGCACGGGCGCATTGTCGACGTCGGCCAACTGAGCCGCTCGTTGCCGCACGACCTCACCAACGCGCTCGTCGCGAGCGCGCTCGTGCTCGAGTCGGGTCTGGCGAGCGTCGAGGGAGTCGCGAACGCGCTGTCGCGCTACCGCCATGCTCCGCACCGCATCCAGCTCGTCGCGAGCATCGACGGTGTGTCGTACTACGACGACAGCAAAGCGACCAGCCCGCACGCGGCGCAGGCGGCGCTCGGGTCCTTCGACAGCATCGTGCTGATTGCCGGCGGCAAGAACAAAGGCCTCGATCTCTCGTCGATGGCGAGCCAACCACAACGTATGCGTGCAGTGGTGGCCATCGGGCACTCTGCAGAGCTCATCAAAAAGGCGTTCGCCAGCGTGTGCACGGTGGAGCGGGCCGACTCGATGGAAGCAGCGGTGCACACGGCGCGCCGACTTGCGCACACGGGCGACGTGGTGCTGTTGTCGCCGGGCTGCACGAGTTACGACTGGTATTCCAACTACGGCGAACGTGGCGACGATTTCGCTCGCTGCGTGCGCAACATCACGAAAGAGAGCCAGCAATGACCACCGTGAACATCGACGAAACTGGCGGCACGGCGATTCCGTCGCTCAAGGTGCGACGCAAGGCGGTGCTCGAGGGTCGCCGTCTCGGCAGCGCCAAACTGCAGTCCGAGCCCGAGCCGCGACGCGAGTTCTATTTCATCCTGCTCATCGCCGGTGTCTTTGTCGCCATGGGCCTCGTGATGGTGCTCTCGGCTTCGTCGATCGTGTCGGTCAACTCGGGCGGCTCAGCGTTCACGATGTTCCGCAAGCAGTTGCTCTGGGCGTTCTTTGGCGTGCTCGTCGCTGCGGGCACCTACCGCATGCCGTACCGCGTGTGGCAGCGACTGCATCGCCCGATGCTCGCCGTAGTGCTCATTCTCAACGCGCTGCCGTTCTCTGGTCTCGGAGTCACCATCAATGGTGCGCACGCGTGGGTCGAGATGGGACCGGTGCGCTTCCAGCCGTCGGAGCTGCTCAAGTTCGCCCTCATCGTCTACCTCACGAACTTGCTCGGACGACGCCAGCGCGAGCTCACCGACATGAAACGCACCTTCGTGCCAGCAGTGTCTGCGCTTGTGATCGCGGTGTTGATCGTGCTCGCCCAGCGCGACCTCGGTGCCGCGGTCGTGTTGGCGGGCATCGCCTTCATCGTGCTCTTCATGGCCGGCACCCCGGTGCGTTGGATCATCGTCTCCGCGAGCACCACGCTGTTGGTCGGCGGCGCCTACATCGCAGCGTCGGCCTCTCGTCGCAGCCGTTGGACCGCGTTCTTCGACATCGAAGGCAACAAGGAACACACGGCGTACCAGGTATGGCAGTCGATGCTCAGCATCTCCAACGGAGGGTTGGTCGGCGTCGGGCCTGGTGCGGGCACGAGCAAGTGGGGCTACGTGCCTCTCGCACACAGCGACTTCATCTTCACCGTGATCGCCGAAGAATTCGGCTTCATCGGTTCGTCGCTCGTGATCGGCGGATTCTTTGCGCTCACGCTGCTCGGGTTCCTCGTCGCAATGAGGGCCCCGGACTACTCCGGTGCGCTGCTTGCCGCGGGCATCACCGTATGGTTCGCACTACAAGCGACCATCAACATCGGCGGCGTCGTCGGAGTCATGCCGGTGACTGGACTCACGTTGCCACTCATCTCTTACGGCGGCAGTTCGCTGCTCATCAGTCTCGCGGCGGTCGGCCTGTTGCTCAACGTCGCGCGCCAATTGCGGTGACGATTTGTCGCGCGAGGTAGCGTCTCGAGTGTTCTCGTGACGACCACAGTTCCTTCGTCACCGCGCGTCTTTGCCGTCATCGCCGGCGGCGGAACCGCCGGGCATGTCATCCCCGCGCTTGCCGTCGCCGAGCAGCTCGTCGATCGCGGCCGCTCGCCGAGGTCCGTCGCTTTTGTGGCGTCGCGCCGACCGGTCGATGCGGCGTTGCTGGAACCCACCGAACATCCGCGTTTGTTGCTCGATGTGGACGGCCTGCAGCGCAGTCTCTCGCCGCGCGCCGTATGGCGAAGCCTGCTTGCCGTCCCCAAACTCGTGGTCGCCACGGCGCTCGCCACCCGAGAGTTGCGACTCTGGCGACCCCGAGTGGTGGTGTCGGTCGGAGGCTTTGCCAGTGAGCCGGCCGTGCGCGCCGCACGCGCGCTGCGCATACCAGTGGTGGTCGTGAGTTACGACCGGGTTCCCGGTCTCGCGACACGTCGCCAGGCCAAGCATGCTGCCGCCGTGGCGGTGGCGTTCGCCGACTCGACATTGCCCGGCGCGAAACACGCGGGTGCGCCAGTGCGTGCGAGCGTGCGACGCGTATCGCGTTCGACTGCGCGAAACGCCGGCGCGCGGCAGAAAGCGGCTGCAGTGTTCGGTGTCGAACCTCAACGACTCGTCGTGGTCGCGATGGGCGGCTCGCTCGGCTCGCAAACGATCAACGACGCCGTCGAGCGATGGGTCGCGGCCAACGCACGGCGTGATGATGTGGCCGTGGTGCATCTCGCGGGGGAGCGATACGCGGGGGTTACGCCAGTGTCGCAACCCGGCGCGTTGCAGTACGTGCGCCGCGCGAGCCACGCCGAGATGTCCGACGTGTGGACTCTCGCCGACGTCGTCGTCTGTCGCGCCGGCGCCAGCACCGTCGCCGAACTCGTCACCGTCGGCGCACCGAGCCTGGTGGTGCCGTGGGCCGATGCGGCAGATGACCACCAACGACGCAATGCGCGCTGGCTCGCTGATGCCGGTGCTGCGGTCGTGGTCGACGAACGGCACATGGCGACTGTGTTCGACGCCGAACTCTCTCGGCTCGTCGGGGACGCCGTCGCGCGAGAGCGACTTGCTGCGAAGGCGTACGCGCTCGGCGGCCTCAACCGCTCGGCGGCAATCGCATCGATCATCGAGGCGGCTGCCCGCTGACATGAGCGAACCGACGCGACGAATCCACATTGTCGGAGTCGGTGGCCCCGGCACGAGCGCAATCGCGGTGATTCTGTGCGAGATGGGGCATGACGTGTCGGGCAGCGACGTGCGCGAGTCCGCGGTGCTCGACCGACTGCGACGAGTGGGGGTGCGGGTCAATGTGCCGCACGACGACTCGGTCGTGCGCGGCTGTGACATCGTGACGCATTCGGCCGCGGTGCCCGCCGACAACTCCGAACTACGCGCGGCTCGCGAACTTGCAGTCGAGGTGAAGTCGCGTGCCGAGATACTCGGGTGGATCTGTGCACAGCACGACACCATCGCAGTGGCCGGCACGCACGGCAAGACCACGACCACGACACTGCTCGCCCTCATGTTGCGCGCGGCCGGACGCAACCCGGGCTATTTGATCGGTGCCGACGTCACTCAGTTGCCCAACAGCGCCCACTGGGGTGCCGGCCCCTTCGTCATCGAGGCAGACGAGAGCGACTCGAGCCACCGCGCCATTCGCCCGCGGGCCACCGTGCTCACCAACGTCGACGTCGACCATCTTGATGAACACGGATCGTTCGACGGCATCGTCGGGTCGTTCGACGCGTATCTCGCCGAAATCGGCGGGCCGAAAGTGGTCTGTGCCGACGACTCCACCGCCCGCACACTCGCCGAGAAGCACGGGGCAATCACGTACGGCATCGACGGCGCCGACGCTGCCAGCATCGACGGAGCAGCCGGCGCGACGCAGCCACGCAGCAAATCACCCGATTGGTTGGCGACCGACCTGCGATTCGTCGACGGCGCGAGCGAGTTCACGGTCACGGGTCGCGGCGAACGACACGCGGTGCGCCTCCCGTTGCGCGGTGCCCACAATGTGCGCAACTTTCTTGCTGCTTTCGCGATGGCGCGCGAGCACGGTGTCGATGCGGCAGCAGCAATCGCAGCGGTGCGCGACTTTGCTGGCGTGCACCGCCGCTTTCAGGTGCGCGCACACGACGGCGGCGCCACATTCGTCGACGACTACGCGCATCTGCCAGCAGAGATTGCCGCGGTGCTCGCCGCGGTTCGCGCCGAGCCCGTCGAGCGTCGGCGTGTGATCGCCGTCTTCCAGCCCAATCGCTTCAACCGAATGGCGGTGATGTCGGATGCGTACTGCGACGCGTTCGTCGATGCCGATCTCCTCGTCGTCACCGACATCTACGCCTCGGGTACGCAGCGCATCGAGGGAGTCACGGGTCGTCTCGTGGTCGATGCGGTGCGCGCGGCGCACCCGTCGGCGCGCGTCGAGTGGTACGCGTCGCGCGAGTCGCTCGTGGATTTCGTTGCGCGCGAAGCCGGTGATGGCGATCTGTGCATCTCGATGGGTTGCGGCGACATCGAGACATTCCCCGATGAGGTGGTGGCTCGTCGGCGAGAATTGGCACGTGGGCGCTGACGACACCGACGACTACGCGCGTCGCACGCGGGCCATCGACCGAGTCGGTGTGCTGCTCGGGCCGCGGGTGCGACGCGAGGTCGACCTCGCGCCGTTTACCACCTACAAAGTGGGAGGGCCCGCCAGCCTCTTCCTCGAGGCGACGTCGATCGACGACTTGCACGCGGTGAGCAATGCGCTGCGCGAGCAGCGGGTGCCGGTGCTCGTGATCGGCCGCGGCAGCAACCTGCTCGTCGCCGACGAAGGCTTCGCCGGGCTCGTGATCGTGCTTGGAGAATTTGCCGAGAAGATCACCTGGCCCGAGAAGCCCGCGGTGCCCCGCGTGGTGGCGGGCGGTGCGGTGGCGCTGCCGGTGCTCGCGCGCCAGAGCGCTGCGCGCGGCCTCACGGGTTTTGAATGGGGAGTCGGCGTGCCGGGTTCGGTTGGTGGTGCGGTGCGTATGAACGCCGGCGGCCACGGCAGCGATGTGGCGTCGAGTCTCGAGTCGGTGCGGCTCTTCCATCTCGGCAAAGGCATCGTCGCCGATGTGAAGGCGCCCGACCTCGGGCTGCGCTTCCGCGGCAGCGACTTATCGGCGCAGCATCTCGTGTTGTCGGCATCGTTCGCGTTGTCATGGGGTGACCAAGCCGCGAGCGAAGCCGAGATCGCCGACATCGTGCGCTGGCGTCGCGAGCACCAGCCGGGCGGACAAAACGCAGGCTCGGTGTTCGTGAATCCCGAGCCAGGCGGCGGTTCGGCCGGTGCAATCATCGACCGACTCGGGCTGCGCGGTTTGCGCATCGGCACCGCCGAGGTGTCGACCAAGCACGCCAACTTCATCCAGTGCGATCCGGGCGGCAGCGCCGCCGACGTGGCGGACTTGATGGCCGAGGTGCGCGAGCGCGTGCGCGAAGAGCTTGGCATCGACTTGCGCAGCGAGGTGCGCCTCGTCGGATTCGACGAAGATACGGCGCTCGACGCCGGTGCGACGCCGGCAGCCGGCTTCGACCCGACCGCGAGCACCACTCGCGCGCTCACCGCGCTCGACAAAGTATTCGGTCCGTCGTCGGTCGACGACACGCTCGGCAACGCGACGCTGACCCCGCCGATGCCCGACGACGCGGTGGCAGAGTTGCGCGAGTTGTTCGCCGACACCGGCGCGACCGCACGACCCGACGAGACGCCGGCCGAAACGCCGAGCGACGCAACACCGCCGAGCGACGCAACACCGCCGAGTGGCGAGACACCGGTCGCCGAAGTCGTCGACATCTCGGCGCGGCTCGCTGCCGACGATGGCACTCCGCCGCCCGTCGTGATCGACGACAGCGACCACTTGCTCCCGCACGAGCGACCCGAAGGTTCGGCGGCGATGACGCTCGACCCGACCAGTCCGTTCGCCGAGCCGAGCACCGCGATCTCCGGCGGCCTCGCCGATGTAATCGTCGACGAGCGCATCGGTCGGCGCGGCGTGTGGAAGCGGCTGCCGCTGTCGCGCATATCGCCGCTCGTCGGGTTCGGCATCGTGCTGGGTGTCACTGCTCTCGTACTCGTGGTGCTGGCCTCACCGATCTTCGCGGTGCGCAATATCGAAGTAGTCGGCAACACCTACTCAGACCCGGTGTTGTTGGAGAGCGTCACGGATTCGTTGCGCGGAGCGAGCGTCTTCACCGCAGACATCGACGGTGCGCGACGCAGACTCGAAGGCGACCCGTGGGTGCAGCGTGCCCGAGTGCAGTGGTACCTGCCCAATCGCGTCGTCATCGAAATCGACGAACGCGTGCCAGTGGCGTGGTTCGTCGGCGTCGACAATCGCGCGCGCGTACTCGACTTTGAAGGCCGCGTGCTGCAGGTGCTCGAAGGTCAGCCGACGCAGTTCGTGAAGATCGAGGGCGTCGGGCCCAATCTCGCCGCCGGCACCGTGCCGACCCAGGTGTACCAAGCGGCCGCACAACTCGCGACGTCGCTGCCGCCCAATCTCGAACGTCTGCTCGAGCACATCACGGTGAATGGTCCTGAGGCGCTCGGCATGCTGCTCAAGACCGGCACCGTCATCAACCTCGGGGCCCCGGTCGACGTACGCAACAAGTTGACGGTCGTGGAGTCGGTGCTCATTCGCCAGGACCCGAAGTTTGTGAAGAGCATCGACGTCTCAAGTGGACAGCCGATCGTGGCCAGCGACTAGTCTCGGTCAAGTAGAGGTTGAGCCTGAGGCTCAAGTTGGGGGTCACACCAGTCATGCCGAGCAACTCGCAAAACACGCCGATAGCAGTCATCAAAGTGGTCGGAATCGGTGGCGGCGGAGTGAACGCCGTGAATCGAATGATCGACGCCGGATTGCGCGGAGTCGACTTCGTCGCGATCAACACCGACGCACAAGCGCTCATCATGAGCGACGCGAGTTTCAAGATTGACATCGGCCGCGAGCTCACGCGCGGACTGGGCGCTGGCAGCGATCCGGAAGTCGGTCGCCAGGCAGCCGAAGCGCATCGCGACGAGATACAAGAGCATCTCGCCGGTGCCGACATGGTGTTCATCACCGCCGGCGAGGGCGGCGGCACCGGCACGGGTGCGGCCCCGATCGTGGCAGAGATCGCCAAGAGCGAAGGTGCGCTCACCATCGGCATCGTGACGCGACCGTTTTCCTTCGAAGGTCGTCGACGCTCGGTGCAGGCCGACGCCGGTATCGCGAAGTTGAAAGAAAAGGTCGACACGCTGATCGTGATTCCCAACGAGAAGCTGTTGTCGATCGCCACCGACAAGACCACACTGCTCGACGCGTTCAAGAAAGCCGACGAAGTGCTGATGCAAGGCGTTTCCGGTATCACCGGCATTATCACCACGCCGGGGCTCATCAACACCGACTTCGCCGACGTGAAGACGATCCTCGCCAACGCCGGCTCGTCGCTGATGGGTATCGGGGTGGCAAGCGGCGACAAGCGCGCCGCGAACGCCGCGATGGCTGCGATCACCTCGCCGATGCTCGAGTCGGCCATCGAAGGCGCGCGCGGCATCTTGCTCAACGTGGCCGGACCGAGCGACATGAGCCTCTTCGAGCTGAACGAAGCGGCCGAGACGGTGCAGCGCGTCGCGCACCAAGACGCCAACATCATCCTCGGCACGGTGATCGACGACGACCTCGGCGACGAAGTGCGCGTCACGGTGATCGCATCGGGATTCGAACGCTGGGACTCGGGCGCAGCGCGCATCGCGACGCGCGGCGACGGCTCGCGCGGCGAGCCGCGTCCTGACGGAAGCAAAGATGGCGGTCGCGGTAGCTCGCGCATCCGCGACATCTTCGGCTCGGGCGACGACGACGATCTCGACGTGCCCGAGTTCCTCAAGTAGTCGGCGCTTGGACGAAGCCGACGTCGCTCGGCGGCTCGCGCAACTGCGCGACGTGCTCGCTGCGGGCGCGACTCGCGGCCCCGTCGCCATCTGCGCGGTCACCAAAGGGTTCGGCCCCGACGCGGTTCGTATTGCGGCCAAGGCTGGCTGCGACGCAGTGGGCGAGAATTACGCGCAAGAGGCGATTGCCAAGCTCGCGGCAGTCGAGGGGGTTCGTCCGCCGGTGCACTTCATCGGGCGGTTGCAGTCCAACAAGGTGAAGTCCCTCGTCGGTGTGGTCGACGTGTGGCAGAGCGTCGATCGCGAGGCGCTCGTCGACGAAATCGCCAAGCGGGCGCCGGCGGCCAGCATCTACGTTCAGGTGAATGCGACGGGGGAGGCCGACAAGGGCGGCTGCGACACCGTCGAAGTGCGCGAGCTCGTGCGCCGCGCCACCGACAAGGGTCTCGCGGTGCTGGGGCTCATGACCGTCGGCCCGACCGACCTTGATCCGAAGCGCACGCGCGAGGCCTTTTCCAACGTGCGGCGCCTCGCCGACGACCTCGGTTTGGCAGGCTGCTCGATGGGGATGTCCGACGACCTGCGCATCGCGCTCGAAGAGGGCTCGACGATGGTGCGAGTCGGCACCGCTCTCTTTGGTCCGCGGGCGTGAGGCATCCGTGCCGCCAGCGTGTCACGCTCCCGACGGTGGCCACACGGTTGCGATAATCTGACAGCGTGTCGATGTTCCGCCGGGCGATGGAATACCTCGGTCTCGGGCCCGACGATGTGTACGACGACAGCGACCAATCCTCCCGCGCGCCGCGGCCGGGTCGCGGACGCCAGGCGGTGAGGGGCGACGACTTCGACGACGCCGACGACGCCGAGCCAGATGTCGAAGAAGAGTACGAAGAACCCGCACCTCGCCCGCGCCGCACCCGCGACGAGTCCGGTGTCACGGTGCGCGGGCCGGCTGGGCAGCCGCCGTCAAAGAACGTTCGACCGCTTGAGTCGGCGAGCCCCGAGCCCGTCACCTTGAAGCCCACGTCGTTCGCGCACTGCAAAGAAATCGGCGAACGCTTCCGCGCCGGCCAGCCAGTGATCATGAACCTCATCGCAACGAGCCCGGAAGAAGGACGACGCATCATCGACTTCGCGTCGGGCCTCACGTTCGGGTTGAACGGCTCGCTCGAGCGCGTGTCGCGCGGCGTGTTCCGCCTCACGCCCAACGGCGTGCGAATTCCCCGCGACTAAGCGGCGAACGCATCACCGAGTCGCCCGACAGAATGGAGAGAGAGCAACGCCCATGATTTCCCAACTGATTTCCCTCTACACGTTGGTCATCTTCGTGCGCATCATCTTGTCGTGGTTCCCCATGTCGCCAGGCGGCGCACTTGGTCAGGTGAACCGCGTGCTGTATCAAATCACCGAGCCCGTACTGGGGCCAGCACGGCGTCTCATCCCGAGCCTCGGACCAATCGACATCTCGCCGATCATCGTCGTCGTGGCGCTCGGATTCGTGCAGTCGATGCTGCGCAACGTCGGCCTGTGACCCACGCCGGCGCATGACGAGCGACTCGCGAGCGAACGCGCCCGTGGGTGAGTATCCCGCGGTCACGGCGCAGCCCGACTTGCCGCGCATCGAAGAGAGTGTGCTCGCATTCTGGGAAGACGACCGCACCTTTGAGGCCTCCGTCGAGCAGCATCCGCGCGCCGCGGGTGCCGACGCGCGCGGGGCTGACGCGCGCGGGGCGGAGGGCGAATTCGTCTTCTACGACGGCCCGCCGTTCGCCAACGGCTTGCCGCACTACGGTCACTTGCTGACCGGCTTCGTGAAAGACGCAGTGCCGCGCTACCGCACGATGAGCGGTAAGCGTGTCGAGCGGCGATTCGGTTGGGACTGCCACGGGCTTCCCGCCGAGGCCGAAGCCGAACGCCAACTCGGCATCTCTGGTCGCCAGGCGATCACCGACTTCGGCATCGACAAGTTCAACGACCACTGCCGCACCTCTGTGCTGCAGTACACGAGCGACTGGCGGCGGTACGTGACGCGCCAGGCGCGTTGGGTTGACTTCGACAACGACTACAAGACGCTCGATCTTCCGTACATGGAAAGCGTGATGTGGGCGTTCAAGACGCTGTGGGACAAAGGGCTCATTTACGAGGGCTTCCGCGTGCTGCCGTATTCGTGGGCGCTCGAGACGCCGCTCTCCAACTCCGAGACGCGACTTGACGATACCTACAAGATGGTGCAAGATCCGGCGCTCACCGTCGGCTTCTTGCTCGAGTCGGGGGAGCGGTTGCTCGCATGGACGACCACGCCGTGGACCTTGCCGTCGAACCTGGCGCTCGCCGTCGGTATCGATGTCGACTATGGCGTATACGAACTGAACGGCACGCGCTATGTGCTGGCAGTCGCGCGACGCGAGGCGTACGAGCGCGAGCTCGCGGGCGCGACGCAGGTTGGCACGCTGCGCGGTAGCGAACTCGTCGGGCGCACGTACAGTCCGCTCTTGCCGTACTTCGCCGAGCGCGCCGCGAGCGGCGCGTTCCGTGTGCTCGCTGGCGACTTCGTGACCACGCAAGACGGCACGGGCGTCGTGCACATCGCGCCCGGATTCGGCGAAGACGACCAGCGCGTGTGCGCGCAAGCCGGCGTGGAACTGGTAGTGCCCGTCGACTCGCGCGGCAGGTTCACCAACGAAGTCGTCGACTTCGCGGGCCTGCAAGTGTTCGAAGCCAACCCGCTCGTCATCAAGAGACTGAAAGAAGACGGCGTCGTGCTGCGCCACGAAACCTACGATCACTCGTATCCGCACTGCTGGCGTACCGGCACGCCGCTCATCTATCGCGCGGTGAGCTCGTGGTTCGTCAACGTCACCGCCGTGAAAGAGCGCATGGTGGCGCTCAACCAAGAGATCACCTGGGTGCCCGAGCACATCCGCGACGGATCATTTGGCAAGTGGCTGGAGAACGCCCGCGACTGGACGATCAGCCGCAACCGTTTCTGGGGCTCGCCGATCCCGGTGTGGCGCAGCGACGACCCGCAATATCCGCGGCTCGACGTGTACGGCAGCATCGCCGACCTCGAGCGCGACTTCGGCGTGAAGGTGTCGGAGCTGCACCGACCGTTCGTCGACGACCTCGTGCGACCGAATCCCGACGACCCGACGGGCAAGTCGATGATGCGCCGCGTGCCCGAGGTGCTCGACTGCTGGTTCGAGAGTGGTTCGATGCCCTTCGCGCAGGTGCATTACCCGTTCGAAAACCGGGAGTGGTTCGAGAGCCACTATCCGGGCGACTTCATCGTGGAATACATCGGCCAAACGCGTGGTTGGTTCTACACGCTGCACGTGCTGGCGACCGCGCTGTTCGACCGCCCGGCGTTCAAGAGTTGCGTCAGTCACGGCATCGTGCTCGGCGACGACGGCCAGAAGATGTCAAAGAGCCTGCGCAACTATCCCGACCCGATGGCGGTGTTCGACACCTACGGTGCCGACGCGATGCGCTGGTATCTGTTGTCGTCGTCGATCCTGCGTGGTGCGGACTTCTCTGTGACCGAGGCCGGAATTCGCGACACGGTGCGCCAGACGATTCTGCCGTTGTGGAACTCGTGGTACTTCCTCTCGCTGTACGCCAACGCCGAGCACAAGCGCGGCCGCTTCGGCGCTTCGAGCGCGAACGTGCTCGATCGCTACATCATCGCCAAGATGCGCGCGCTCGTAGAGGCGACCACCGCGGCATTCGAGCGCAACGACTTGTTCGACGCGTGCGCGCAGCTGCGTGAGTTCCTCGACGTGCTCACCAACTGGTACATCCGCCGAAGCCGCGACCGTTTCTGGGAGGGCGATCAGGCCGCTGTCGACACGCTGCATACGGTGCTCGTGGTCGTGTGCCGGGTCGCCGCACCGCTGTTACCGCTCGTGACCGAGGAGATCTACCGCGGTCTCACCGGCGAGCGCAGCGTGCACCTCACGACATGGCCGACAGTGCACGGTCTGCCCGCCGACGACGTACTCGTCGCCTCTATGGACTTGGCGCGCGACGTGTGCTCAAGCACCTTGTCGGTGCGCAAGGCACACCAGTTGCGTGTGCGCCAGCCGCTCGCTTCGCTCGTGGTCGCGAGCCCGCGCGCCGCCGCTCTGCGCGACTTCGTCGACATCGTGAAAGACGAAGTGAACGTGCGCGAGGTGGTGCTGAGCGCCGACATGGATGCGCACGCGCGTCGTGAGTTGCTCGTGACGCCCGCCGCGCTCGGCCCCCGACTCGGCGCCGAAACGCAGAAGGTGATTCGCGCGGTGAAGCAAGGCGTTTGGAAGATCGACGGCTCGCGCGTGACCGCGGGCGGCGTGGACTTGCGCGAGGGGGAGTATTCCCTCAAGTTGGTCGCGACCGGCGACGGTGAGCGGGGCAGTGCCGCGCTCGGTGGCGAAGACGGCATCGTCGTGCTCGACCTCGCCGTGTCAGACGATCTGCGCCGCGAAGGAACCGCGCGCGATGTGATTCGACTGGTGCAGCAGGCGCGACGCGACGCCGGACTGCACGTGTCGGACCGCATTCGAATCGTGCTCGGTGCACCCGACGAGGTGCTGGCTGCCGTTCGCGCGCACGAATCGATGCTGAAGTCAGAGACGCTCGCGCGCGACGTGTCGTATGGCGGCGTCGGTACGGGTGCTGCAGCCAACGCGACGCTCGATGAGATGTCATTGCATGTCAGCGTCGAGCGGCTACCCTGACGGGGTCATGAACGCAGCCGCAAAGCGAAAAGCTGCCGCCAAGAAGAGAGCCGCTCTGGCCAAGAAAAAGGCTGCTCTGGCCAAGAAAAAAGCCGCCGCCAAGAAGAAAGCCGCCCTTCTGGCCGCCGCCAAGCGCCGCGCCGCCGACGAGGCCCGCCGCAAGAAGGCCCGCCGGTTGCTCGAAGAGCGCCGTCGCAAGGCAGCCCGCCGCAAGGTCGAAGAGGCCCGGCGCCGCAAGGCCCGCCAGAAACTCGAAGCCAAACGCCGCGCCGCAAAGGCCAAGCGCGACGCTGCGATGAAGGCGGCTCGCAGGCGCGCCGACGAACAGCGCCGCAAGGCAGCGAAAAGGAAAGCCGAAGCGCAGCGCCGTCTCGCGCGACAGAAGGCCGAAGCTCTTCGCAAGAAGCAAGCCGCACAGCGCAAGAAGGACGATCAGGCACGAAAGCAGGCACGACTCGCCGCCGACCGCGCACGAAAACTCGCCCGAAGAGAAGCCGAGCGTGAACGCAAAAGAGTGCAGCGCGAGAAGTTGGCCGAGCGCAAGCGCGTGCTCAAAGAACGTCTCGCCGAAAAGAAGCGCCGCGACCTAGAGCGCCAGGTGGCGATGGAAGAGCGTCGCCGTGAGCAGGCCCGCAAGCGCGCCATCATCGAAGAAGAACGCCGCGAAAAGCAGCGCGAGCGCGACAAGATCAACAAGGCGAAAGAAGCCGAGCGCCAGGCTCGCGAGGCCGAGCGGGCTCGCGTGCGCGCCATTCGCGAAGACGAAGAGCGTCGAATCCGCGAGCAACAAGAGAAGGCGATGGCCAAGCCCGTCAAGCCGCCGATCGAGAAACACGAGCCGATCGACGGCATCACGCCGACGGCCGACTTCGACATCGACTTCCTGCGCTCTCAGCGCGCGCTCTTGCTCGAGAAGCGAGGCGAACTGCTCGGCCAGGCCAAGCGCCTCGAAGAAGACGCGCAAGAAATCGTGAATGCCCAAGAGATGGGCGACGTCGACTTCGGCGAAGAGGGCGGTGAGGGCGACACGATGGTGGTCGAACGCGAGCGCGACCTCGTGCTCTCCGAGCAGGCCAGGGCCGAGGTCGAGGCGATCGACATCGCACTCCGGCGAATGGAAATCGGCGAGTACGGATACTCCACGTATTCCGGGTTGCCGATTCCGCGCGAGCGCCTCGAAGTGCTGCCGTGGGCCACCGAGCTCGTCACCGAGCGCGCCGGCGGACTCGGAAATCGATGACCGCCGCCGTGGTGCGGCGGCCGTGGCTGGTGATTGCGGCGATCGTGATTGCCGATCAACTGACCAAGCACTGGGCGCTCAACCGACTGTCGGGCGGGCGCACGATTGACCTCGTCGGGTCGTTGCGCTTCAATCTTGCGTTCAACAAGGGCATCGCGTTCTCGCAAGCGACGGGCGCCGGGCCGTTGATCGGTGCGCTCGGGTTCGTGATCGTGATCGTGGTGGTGTCGTGGATGCGACGCTCGGCGCGCGGCGCCGCGGCGGTGGCGGCGAGCCTCATCGTGGGCGGCGCGATCGGAAACCTGGTCGACCGCTTGTTCCGCGGTGATGCGTGGCTGCGCGGGGCCGTGGTCGACTTCGTCGACCTGCAGTGGTTCCCCATCTTCAACGTCGCTGATTCGGCTATCACCATCGGTGCGGTGACGATGGTGCTCGCCGCGCTGCTTCAGCCGAAAGAGCACCGCGCGGAGCCTCGTGCATGAGCGACGACACGGGCAGCATCGCGCGGCGGGTGACCGAGACGATTCCGGCGTCGCTCGCCGACGTGCGCATCGACCGCGTGGTCTCGCTCGTGGCCGACGTGAGCCGTAGCGCGGCCGCGCTGCTCATCGAGGCCGGCGCTGTCTCACTCGACGGCCAGGTGGTGACGGCAGGCAAAGAAAAAGTCGCGCTCGGCCAGACGATCACCGTCGACGTCGCGCAGGCGGCGGGCCCCGAAATGCCGCAGGCCGACGGCAGCGTGGCACTTGATGTCGTGCATGCCGACGACGATGTGATCGTGGTGAACAAGCCCGCCGCTCTCGTCGTGCATCCTGGTGCTGGCAACAAGACGGGCACGCTCGTCAACTATTTGCTGCACGCCTACCCAGAAATCGCCGAAGTGGGCGATCCGTCGCGCCCCGGAATCGTGCACCGCCTCGATGCGGGTACGACCGGACTGATCGTCGTGGCCCGCACGCAGGACGCATACGAGTCGCTCGTCGCCCAACTCGCCGTTCGCACCGTGAGCCGGGTGTACTCGACGCTTGTGTGGGGCATTCCTGTTTCGGTCAACGGCGTGATTGATGCACCAATCGGCCGCGACCAGCGCGACCCGACCCGTATGGCGGTCGTAGTCGATGGAAAGCCGTCGCGCACGCACTACGCGCTCGAGCATTCGTATCATTCGCCGAAAGACTCGGCCCTGATCGAGTGTCGCTTGGAGACCGGGCGCACCCATCAGATTCGCGTGCACTTGGCGTCGATCGGCCACCCAGTCGTCGGCGATGCTCAGTATGGCGGTGTTCGCCCCGGGTTGTCGCCGCGCCGGCCGATGTTGCACGCCCGCGAGTTGGCGTTCGAGCACCCGCGCAGCAACGAACGTCGCGCGTTCTCTGCGGCGTTACCCGCCGACTTCACGGCGTTGCTCGCCACTTTGTCGTAGCACCGCACCGGTGCCGCTGCTCGCGGTGCCGTGTGGTCTATCGGCGCGTGCGCTTGGGCTTGTTCGCGCCGGTGTCGGGCCACGGTGACTCGCCACGTGCGGCAGCGAGCACCGACCCCAGAGTGTGTTTGGCGAGGTGATCGCGCATGTGGTTGCCGACCGAATGCCAGATTGCCAAGAGCACGCATTGTCCTTCGTGGTCGCAGGCACCGTCGCGGTGCGGTTCGCCGAAGTCGCCGAGCGAGATGGGTCCGTCGACGGCGGAGAGAATCTCCGACAAGAGAATCTTGTCTGGATGGCGCGCCAAGGTGTATCCACCGCCGACGCCGCGCTTGGAATGCACGAGCCCGGCACCCTTCAATGCGAGAAGAATCTGCTCGAGATAGGGCTGCGGTAGCGCCGTGCGCGTCGCGATGTCGCGCACCGAGATGGGGCCGGGTTCGTCGGAGTGCAAGGCGAGCGACAGCATCGCTCGGCACGCATAGTCGCCACGCGTCGACACCCGCACGGCACAAGTGTAAACCAAGGGCAGACTGAAGCCGTGATGAAAGAGCCCGCGCTCCACGAATCCAGTGCCGACGCTTCGCGCGCCAAATCTTCCCTAGCCGATGCGGCTCCGCGTTGCCCTGAGTACTCCGGCGCCTGCGTCACCAATGTGGTGCCGTCACTCCTCTCGGGGCGCGGCACCGCCGACTTGCCCGAGTTCTTCCCCGATGCGTTGCGAGGCGCCGACGCGGTCGTCCTGCTCGTGGTCGACGGGCTGGGCTGGCACCAGTTGCGCGAACGCGTGGCCGCTGACCCGCGCATCGCGCC
>Ga0172367_10003516_pt1 | contig 20248 bp, 17 predicted proteins | sample Lak10m_FD_114542 | JGI IMG/M metagenome (GOLD analysis project Ga0172367, IMG submission 114542) | Freshwater microbial communities from Kabuno Bay, South-Kivu, Congo - kab_022012_10m | ecosystem: Environmental > Aquatic > Freshwater > Lake | place: Democratic Republic of the Congo: South-Kivu...
ATAACATTGGCAAAATTGAGCGCCGGCCCGAATACGACGCAGATGGCGCCCGTGAGTACTGCTGCCAATCCCAGCGGCGCCAGCACCAGCATCACGTCCCGAACCCGCCCGAGTGCAATGCCCAACAGCACGGTAATGCCGAGCAGGGCGTAGAGGCTGGCCTCGAGAAAGGCGGTAATGACCGTGCGCGCCCCTTCACGCGCCGACACCGCGGCGCCGGTGGCGGCGGGCGCGACTCGCTGCACGGCGTCGACGAACGCCGCCAGCACCAGCGGGTCGCTTGCGTCACCGCGCGGTGTTACGGAAAGCCGCAACGCTCCCTCGGCAGTCGTCCAGTCGCGGCTGAGCGTCGCCGGCAGGGTCTCGAAGCCGACCGGTGCCGCGGTCAGCGCCAGTCGTAGCGCGTCGAGCCGACCTGGCAGACCGCCGATCAGGACCGACTCGAGCCCGGCCAGCCGCGTGGCGTCGGCATCGACAAAGGCGGCCAGGGTGTGCTCGAATCGCTCCAGGACCGCTGCCAGTTGGCCCGTGGCCAGCGGCCGGGCGCGTTTGAGAGTGGCGAGCGAATCGGCGAGCGCCGCCCGCACGGCATCCGGATCGGCCGGTGGTGCCACCACCGCGGGTGACAGCGTCGTATCGAGCAAAAAGCGGGCATCCGCGATCAGCGCCAGCTTGGCCGCCTGGTCCTCGGGCAGGAAACGGGCAAGCCAGAGTACCGAGCGCACCTCGGGCAGGGCCTCAAGGCGGGCCGCCAACGCCTCGGCCTCCGCCATCCCGCCGCCCACAATAATCTCGGCGGTAAACGGGCTGGTGGTGGGATCGGCCATCAGATCGAGCGCGGTGGCGATCGACTCGGTGTCGGGATCGCGCAGGTTGATCGGGTTGGAATCGAACGGCAGGGCGGTGGTCAGGAGCGTGGCGATCCCCGCGATCGCAGCGGCCACGGCCAGCACCGTCCGCCGCCGGTTCAAGAGCAGACGATCGACCGGCGCTGCCCAGGCGAAGCCGACCGATCGCCGTACCCCGGGCGGGCGCATCAGTGCCAGAAGTGCCGGCAGCAGGGTCAGGTTGAGGCCGACCGCGATCAGCATGCCGGCGCCGGCAATAAGGCCCAGTTCCGACACCCCCAGATAAGCGGTTGGCAAAAAGGCAAAGAATCCGACCGCGGTCGCGACTCCGGCCAGCAGCACCGAGCCGCCGACGCCTTGCGCCATGCGGGCAAGGGCGATGGCGGCGGCCCGGTCCGGCCGCAACCGGCCGGCGGTGTCGTTGGGCGCCGGCCGTAACCGGCCGGCGGGTTCGCCGTCGGACCGTCCGTCCGACGGGGGCGCGTCAGCGAGGTGATAGATTTCCTCGCGATAGCGGACGGCGACCTGGATGCCGAAATCGATCGCCATGCCGATGAAAAGGACCGCAAAGGCAACCGAGATCGGGTTTAGCGTGCCGACCGCGGCCGCCGCATAGGCGGTGGTCAGGCAAAGGCCGACCACCAGTGTGATCAGGTTGGCGAGAATGACCCGCGGCGACCGTAGCCCCGCCCATAGCAGGAACGCGACCAGCAGGAACGAAACCGTCGTCGACAGCGCGGCCCCCGCCGCAACCGTATCGAGCTCCTCGGCCTCAATGGCGACCGAGCCGGTCAGGCGGACGCGCACGCCATGTTCGCGGTCCAGCGCCAGCGCGCGGGCCGTCTCCCGCACCGCGGCCATCGCGGCCTCCCCCGCCTGAAGGCGGGAGAAGTCACGGGCCGGCTGGGTGACGATGATCTGTTGGCGCAAACCGTGCGTCTCTCCGGAGCCGCCGAGCAGGCTTTGCCAAGATACCGGCCGCGACCGATCGGTCAGCGCGCTTGCCGCCGAGTCGGCCAGAGCAGTCAGCGGTGCGGTCAGCCGATCCACGTTCTGGCCGCGGATGACCCCTTCAAACGCCAGGGTCAGCGTCGCCAGCAGGCCGCGCAAGGAGGTGTCGGCGGCCAGGGTGCCGATCAGCGGCTGAACGTCAACAAGGCCTTCGAGGGTTGCCGCTACCTCTTCGGCAGGCAGGAAGAGCAGGCCGTGTCGCTGAAAGAAGGGATCGCTGGTGGCATGATCGACCCTGCGGAAGAGATCGGTCCGCCGGGCAAGCGCGGCGGCGAGCCGGCGGGCGCCGTCCTCGAGCAAATCCGGGGCGAGTTTCGATGACCGGCGCTCGTCCGAGTGGGGGCGCGAGTCGGGTGGGCGCGCGTCGGGGCGCGTGTCCGGCCCGTCGTCCGTGGGCGTGGCGTCGACCACCACCACCAGTCGGCCGGTGAACTGCGGGAAGGCGGCATCAAACATCAGTTCCCGCTGTCGCCAGGGTTCGTCGGCCGAGATGAGCTGGTTGAGATCGGTATTCATGCCGAGCCGGCCGACGGTGAATATAATTCCGGCGCAGGACAGCAACAATGCGGCAATCACCACCATACGGGGGTGGCGAACGCAGGCGCCGACCACCCGTCGGCACCCCCTTCCGATCGTCCGGTCCAGACGACTCGCGCCCGGTTGGTCGGGGTGACTCGCAACCGGTTGCTCGGGGCGATTCGCGACGGGTTGGTCAGACTCGCTCACGAGAGCTCCACCGCGCGATAGACCACCAGCAGCAGCCCGATAAGCAAATAGCAGCCCCGCCAGACCAGCGCCGGAACGCGGGCGGACCGCGGCGGCAAGCCAAGCTCAAGCCACTGGCAAACGCCGGCGGCAATCGCCAGCAAAATCATGGGAAGGTGCGCCAATTCGTGAAGCAGACGGGCCGGTACATTGACCAGCGGGTAGGCCTGGACCAGCATCAGCGCCGCCGCGCCGATCAGCGCGATCGGAAACACCCGGGCGGCCAAACGGCCGGTGATTCGTCCGGTTCGGACCCCCCACTCGAAGGCGGCCAGTACCGCCAGCAGCAGGACCGCCAGCCGATCGCGCACCACGCCTGCGTCCAGGATACTGGCAACAAAGCTGCCCTCGCCCAGCGGCCAAGCCTCGGGGTGGGAGTTGACGAACAGAAAGGCCGCCAGCACCGGCAGCAGAAGCGGCCAGTGGTGTCCTATCGGTGCGCGGTCGGTCAATTCGAGACAGGCCAGAAAGGCCATCAGCAGGACGATCAGACCGGCGATGCGATGGTTGAAGGTCGACCAGGCGCCAAGGTCTTGCGCCAGCGTCACCGATGCCAAGCCCCCTGGCATCTCGGCCGGGTAGCTGATGCCGAAAACCGGCCGGCCGTGGCCGCCGCCCTCTTCGATCAGCCCGGGCAGGGGCAGGCCGAACTGGTCGAGTCGGGTAATATCACGCACCCTTGGCGCGAAGTGATCGGCGATGGCCGCCACAGTCAGCCGGTTCGACGGCAGATCAACCGATGGCGGCAGTGCGCTCATAGACGCGGCGGTGACCACCAGTACCAGTCCTAGCAACGCCTCGATCTCGATCGAGCGCTGCACCCGCGCCATCGGTGCGTTGGGGTCGACTCGCAACCGGCGCAACTCAAGCGCGTTGGCGATGCCCACCACGATCAGGCCCAAAAACAAGACACCTTTGACCAGCGCGAGCTGGCCATAGCCGGTGCCGTAAAGCGCCCAGGGGCTATCGATGTAATGGTAGGCGAGACCGGCGGCCCCCAACAGCATGGCGCCGCCGCCGAACAGGGCAAGCGGGGTGAAGCGTTCGGCGTAACGCCGGATGCCGACCCCGTCACCCACCCCGTCGAGCGCAACGGCGTAGAACGGCAGTGCCCCAATCCATATCGCCGCGCCGAGAAAATGCAGACCGGTGAGGAGAGTCAGTAACTCCTGGTCCGTGACCCGGCCGACTCCGTGGCTGGCCAGCGCCGTAGCGGCGGTGATGATGACGATCAGTCCCGAGGCAAGACTCGGATGCTTCGCGTCCTGGCCCAGGTAGGCCACCAGGGCGGTGACGAGACAGGCCACCACCAGCGTTAGTCCGGCTTGGGCGAACAGGGCCGTGTCGGCCGATGGCGCGCCCGGCAGCAGGACCTGGTTGACCATGTCGATCTGGAGTTGAAGCTTGAGCCCGCCGGCGCATGCCGCGACCAGCGCTGCGATCATCAGCCGGCGCCGATTGGCCTCGGCGACCAGCCGTCCGGCCCGCCCAAGCAGCGGCGCCAGCGGCGACGCAACCCGGGTCCGGAAGACCAGTCCACCCACCGTCAAAAGGGACGCGAGCAGGACGGCGGCCTCGAGCAGCACGTAGATCAGACCATAAGAACCGGTGAGATACGAAAGCACCGCCGAGCCTCCCTTATAGAAATCGTAACTGCCCAGGTACCTCGTCCCTATATGAAAAGAGGGGGTTCCGGGGCCGGTCAGGCCCCGGATCAGGGGGCTTTGGGGGGCGGAAGCCCCCCAAAATTGGGCACGGACGACTAGTCAGGGGGCTTTCGCCCCCCGCCCCCCCCAACTGGGGGGCCTGACCGGCCCCCCAGCCCCCCCCCCCTCTTTCTGGGCGAACCAATGCAAAGGCGCGCCATGGAGCGCACAAAAAATCGTTGAGCGACGCCTGGGCCTCGTAATTATGGGGGCGAGTCCGCCGGCCCGGCAAACCCGCGCCGGCCGCGGTCAACCGCCGGCGTCGCCGACTCGGAAACGGTACTCGCCGCGGCTGACCAGACCGTTAACTGAGAGCACCTGCCAGAGGACGCGATACTCGCCGCGTCGACCGAGGTCAACCCGGCTGCGCAGCACGGCCGGGTGGCTGACCGCTGCCAGCGGCAGCACGGCCTCCTCCCCACCCGGTGCCATCAGCGTGAGACGCGAGCGTGCCACGTCGATCCGGCTGTTGAACATGAGCGCAAAGTCGATCGTCCCCGGCGCGTAGCCGCTGCCGGCGGCCGGCCGCGCTTCCATCAGCACGGCCTGGGCCGCGGCGGGGACCGGTGCGGTAACCACAGCCAGCCCCAAAACCAGACCCCGGAGCACACCCCGTTGCGCACCGGGGACCAAGCCCCGAATCAGCCAGCCGGCCAGTGCCGGCCGGATGGGACGTTGGTCGCCTGGTCCCGCCCGACCAATGCACCACGGCTCTCGCCGTACGGCGAGGCCGGTACCGGCGGCGACCGCGCGCCGGCACCCTCTCCCTGGGCACATTTCCCCCAGCGGTTCTCCTGCGCCCATGGTGGTTCCTGCTCCTGCTCCTGCTCCTGTGGCTCGCTCAGCCCGCCTTGATCATGGCGACAGCGGTGTCGCTCATGCGGTTGGAGAAGCCCCACTCGTTGTCGTACCAGCTCATTACCCGGACGAAGGTGCCGTCGATCACCTTGGTCTCGTTGAGCGCAAAGATTGAGCTGCGGGCGTCGTGGTTGAAATCACCCGAAACCAGCTCTTCGTCATAGCAGCCGAGGATGCCGGCCAGCGGCCCTGACGCAGCCGCGGCGCGGATGGCGGCGTTGATTTCCTCAATCGTGGTGGCGCGCTTGGCGATGAACTTGAAATCCACCACCGAGACATTGGGCGTCGGCACCCGAATCGAGGTTCCGTCCAACTTGCCCGCCAACTCCGGCAGCACCTTGCCGACCGCGCGGGCGGCGCCGGTGGTGGTCGGAATCATGTTGAGCGCCGCGGCCCGGGCCCGGTGCAGGTCGCTGTGCATGGTATCGACGATCCGCTGATCGCCGGTATAGCTGTGGATGGTGGTCATGAAGCCCTTTTCGATCCCGATCGCCTGATGCAGGACGAACGCGACCGGGGCCAGGCAGTTGGTGGTGCAAGATGCGTTGGAAACCACGGCGTGGCCGGCCGTGAGCTGGTCGTGGTTGACACCGTAGACGACGGTCAGGTCCTCCTCGGTGGCCGGAGCCGAGATCAGCACCTTGCGGGCACCCGCGGTCAGGTGCAGGCCGGCATCGGACCGTTTGGTGAAGCGGCCCGAGCACTCCATGGCCACGTCAACGCCCAACTCGCCCCAGGGAAGCTTGGACGGCTCGCGCTCCTGAACCACCCGCACGCTGTGGCCGCCGATCACCAGTGCGCCAGGGACGGACTCGACCGAAAGCGGGAACCGGCCGTGGACGCTGTCGTACCGGAGCAGATGGGCGTTGGTCTTGCCGTCGGCGAGGTCGTTGATCGCCACCACCTCGACATCCTTCCGGCCGGACTCGTAAATTGCCCGCAGGACCAGCCTGCCGATGCGGCCGAACCCGTTGATTGCCACCCGAACTGCCATTGCTGGATACTCCGTTCCGTCTGTACTCGGTCAAGGGACCCCATGGCCCCGCCCGCGGTCGACCGTACCCGGCCGGCAAGGGGGCCCAAGCCGACCCTTTGGCGTCCCGGGCCAAGGGGCCCGGTGGCGTCCCAGGCCATGGATGCCGGGGAAAGGTCGCCTTTCTCGTGCGGTGCACCATGACGCCCTGTTCGCCTGCGGTCAATCAGCCAGGATGGCGCAGGGGGGACTCCCTATGCCAATGCGCGATGAGCCTGCCTCATTGTCAGGCTCATCGCCGCGTCACGCGGCGCGGCGCTAAGGTCGCGCGCTCCGACGAGCAAGGATTGTACCTGCCCAGGTGGCCTGCTTTGTAAGGTGTTTGAAAAAAGGGGGGGCTGGGGGGGTGTTATCGCATTAACGCGATGCGTTGAAAACCGTGCGCCTGCTCGGCGCCAGGTCAGGGGACTTCGTCCCCCGACACCCCGGACCAAAGGCCGATAGGCCTTTGGAAACCGGGGCTTTGTCCTTAGCCAACCGTCTTAAGTTGATGACATTGGGGTTGGGAGCTCCGGGGGGGGGCGAAAGCCTCCCGATCTGGGGCCTGACCGGCCCCGGAATCCCCCATTTTATTATGGGGGGCGGGGTGAGGCCGGTGCGCAACGGTCTCGCGTCGCCCCACGGCTTTCGCGCAGGTGGATGTAGACGCCGGCCCCGGCGATCATGAGTGCGCCGGTCAGGGTCGCGGCGTGGGGCAGGTTGCCGAAAACTACGAATTCCAGTCCCACCGCCCACAACAGCGCCGTGTAGTCGAATGGCGTCAGGATGGCCGGCGGGGCCCGGCGATAGGCCGCCGAAATCAGCATCTGTGCGCAGCCGCCCAGCAGACCGGCAGCGCACAGGCAGATCAGCGCGCCCGGAGTCGGCGGTACCCAGTGCCAGGGGGTGATGGCGGCGGTCGGCACCAGGCAGCCGAGGGTGAAATAGAACGCGGTGGTGACCGCGGCCTCGCTCGCCCCCAGCACCCGCAGCGACAGGATGGCGAGGGCGTGCAGCAGGGCGCCGGTGAGGGCGGTGGCAAGGAGGGTGGGATCGACCACCAGAGTCGGCTGGACGGCGACCACCACGCCGCAAAACCCGACCACGACCGCGCTCAGCCGACGCCAGCCGACCCGCTCCCCGAGCAGGGGGATGGAGAGCACGGTCGCAAACAAAGGCGCGGTGAAGGAGAGGGTGATGAAGTCTGCGTAGGGCATCCGGGCGAGGGTGTAGAAACCAAAGCTCATCGCCGATACGCCGATCGTCGCCCGCAATACCTGAAACCAGGGGCGGACCGGCCGCAGGAGCCGCCGCCCGCCGCACCACCAGATCACGATTGCGACCGGCACCAGTGCCAGGGCCGAGCGAAACAGCATGACCTCGACCGTCGGTATTGTCGGGCCGACGAAGCGGATAAGAAAGCCCATCATCGAAAATAGCGAGATCGCTCCGAGATGAAAGGCGATGCCGGAGCGATAGTCGGAAGAAAAGCCGGAAGGCAAGGGACGACACCGGGGACGGAAAAAGACAAATGGGATGCTGGAAGGAGAGCCAGGCGGCAGAAGGATCAGGCGGCCGGCCGCCCCCCCCCCCGGGGCTCTCATGCCCGGAAGACCAGCCACACCGCGGCAACCAAGCACAGTGCCGCCGCCAGATGATTCCAGCGCAACGTTTCGCCCAGATACATGACCGAGAAACCGGCGAAGATGACCAGCGTAATCACCTCCTGCATCATCTTGAGTTGGGCTGCGGTAAACTGGCCGTGTCCCCAGCGGTTGGCTGGCACCTGGAGGCAGTATTCGAAGAACGCGATGCCCCAGCTCGCGAGAATGACCCCCCAAAGCGGCGCGCTCTTGAACCGCAGGTGGCCATACCAAGCGACGGTCATGAAGAGGTTGGACGCAACCAGCAGGACAATTGTATGCAACGCGCGTTCTCCCGGGCGTCGCTCCCCTTGTCGTGGTCCGGCGGCTGGGCGAATACTTCAGCCTGTTGTATTGGGTGGGAGAGCGGGGGCGATGGACCGGATTCTTATATCAGCCCGGGCAACCGGCGGCAATCCGGCCGGCCGCGGAGGTGGCCGGCGCTTGTGGGGTGGCTCATTTCCTTTAAGGCGTCTACTTTAGGCGTTTCCCTCCAGGTGGCGGCGCCGTTTTCTTCGTGTCGTCGGGAGTGAGCGATATTCGGAGAGAGCAGCATCGTGTCGACCCCCAGACCAGCACCCGGGCTCCATGTGGTCGCTACCCCAATCGGCAACCTCGGCGACATCACTTTGCGGGCGCTGGAGGTGTTGCGCGGCGTTGACCGCATTGCCTGTGAGGATACAAGGGTGACCGGACGACTGCTCCACGCCCATGACATTCCCACGCCGATGCTGGCCTATCATGATCACAATGCCGATGAGGTGCGACCGCGCCTGTTGGCCCGTCTTGCGGCCGGCGAGTCTATGGCTCTGGTGTCGGATGCCGGGACCCCGCTGATCTCCGATCCCGGATACAAGCTGGTGCGCGCCTGCCACGAGCAGGGGATCGCGGTGACCGCGCTGCCGGGGCCGAGCGCGGTGACCACGGCGTTGGTGCTGGCCGGGCTGCCGACCGACCGCTATCTGTTCGCGGGCTTCCTGCCCGCACGGACGGCCGCCCGCCAATGCGCGATTCGGGAGCTGGCACTGGTTCCCGCCACGCTGGTGCTGTTCGAGTCGGCGCATCGTTTGCCGGATTTGCTCAATGATCTGGAGGCGCTGCTCGGGGGGCGGGAGGCGGCCGTCGTTCGAGAGCTGACCAAGCTGTTCGAGGAGGTCCGCCGCGGGTCCTTGCAGGATATTTCCGCGTATTATCGTCGAGAAGGATCCCCCAAGGGCGAGGTGGTGGTGGTGATCGGCCCGCCACGGGCGGGCGTCGGAGTCGAGGGGCTCGACGAACAGGGCCTAGATGCCGCCTTGCGTGCTGCCATGGCTGGTGTCAGCCTGCGCGACGCCGCCGCCATGGTGGCCGCAGCCCATGGCCTGCCGCGGCGTCAAGTTTATGCCAGAGCTTTGGCGATTGTATCGCAGACGGGGAACCCGGCGGAAACCTCGGCCGAGGCCGAGGTCGCGCCCGGGATTGGGGGCGGGATTGGGGCCGCGGAAACCATCGATGGCTAGTGGTCTGAGTCGCCTGAAGTGGCGGGGTCTGCCTTGATCTTATTCGCCGTGACGAAGACAAGCAACTTGTTCGCAAGTCCTAAGAGCCTGTCCTGAAAGTCTATCCATGATTCCAACCGGCTTCGCCTTGGCCCCGGCGGCCATCCATCGAGATCAAGCCCCTTGTCCCTTAGCGCTGCTACGGGCGGCGGGCCTTGATCTCGATGGATGGCTCTCCGGATGCCATTGGAATCATGAATATACTTTCGGGACAGGCTCTTAGGTGACGCATACCACTGGCAATGTGGCTCATTTTGTTGCCCTCGCCAACCGATCACATATTTTCGCAATCCACTGACCTGCCCCTTGTAGCATAGCAAGCCCGGTGACTATATCATTGCTGACGGCAACGAGGATGCTGTTCAGCGGGCTGGCGCTCCGCGGGGGCGAATAGGTGGTAATTTAGCGAAAAGGCGGGGGATCGGGCGATGAGGCAACATAGCGTCGGCAAGCGTGTGCTCACGATGGTTCTGGGTACGCTTGTGATGGTTCTGGTTGGGAATGCGGCTCTCGAGAATTTCAATGACTGGCAGCGGGGTGAGGCCCAGTTGCGCGAAAAAATGGACGTAGCCGTCCAGATGCAGGCGATTGCGCTTGCCAACCCGATTTGGAACATCGATCAGGACGCGATCGCCAGCATTCTCCAGCAAGTTGGTGGGCACTCGGATGTCCTCGGTCAAGTGGTGACTGACGATAAGGGGCGCGCCATCGCCCGGCTTGACAGTGCCGCCCAGGCCGGTGCCGACGCTTCGTCGACCGAGACGATCCGTGCGCCGGTGGTCCACCACAACGGCGGGAAGGACAGTACGGTCGGCCGGGTCGAGATTATCTACACCACCGCGGGCCTGCGGGCCGAGCTTCAGCAGGAGGCCCTGGGCAAGGCGGTGGGGGCGCTGGTGGAAATCCTGGTGATCGGCCTGTTGTTGTACTGGTTGCTGATGGGAGTGATTCGGCCGCTCCGGGACATGACCGAGGTGATGAGCCAACTGGCGGCCGGGGAGACAGGGGTATCGGTACCCAAACTCACGGCCCGCGACGAGATCGGCCGCATGGCCCGCGCGATTCAGGTCTTCAAGGACAGCATGATCCGCGCGCAGGAGGCGGATCGTGAGCGGGAGTTTGTCCAGGTCCGGCGGGAGCGGCGGCAGCGCGCGGTCGAGAGTGCGGTGTCCGCGTTCGTTGGCGAGATTGATGGCATCGTCACCGCGGTTGGCGCCACCGCCCATCAGTTGCGCGGCAGCGCCGGCGAGCTCCGTCAGGCGGCCGAGCGGACCGGTCAGCAGTCGGCAGTGGTTGACGCCGCCTCCAACCGGGCGTCGGCCAACGTCCAGACCGTTGCCTCGGCGGCCGAGCAGTTGACCGGCTCGATTCGGGAGATCGGCCGCCAAGTGTCGGTGGCGGCCGAGGTGGCCGGCAGCGCCGTCGCTCAGGCCGGCAAAACGAATGCCACCGTCCATGGTCTTGCGACCGCCGCCGAGCGGATCGGCGAGGTGATCAAGCTGATCAATGACATCGCCAGTCAGACCAATCTTCTGGCCCTCAACGCCACCATCGAGGCGGCGCGGGCGGGTGATGCCGGAAAAGGCTTTGCGGTGGTGGCGCACGAGGTCAAGAGCTTGGCCGGCCAGACCGCGCGGGCGACCGGCGACATCCAGGCTCAGGTGACGGCCATTCAGCAGGAGACCAGGGCCGCGGTCGGTGACATCGCCGCCATCACCGAGACCATCGGGACGATCAGCACCATTACCACCACGATCGCAAGCGCGGTGGAGCAGCAGGGCGCCGCGACCCGAGAGATCGCCCGCAACATCGAACAGGCGTCGGCCGGCAGCGCCGAGGTGTCCGACTCGATCGGTGCGGTCAGCGATGCTGCGCGGGAGACCGGCCACAATGCCCATGAAGTGTTCGGGGCCGCCGACAACCTCTCCCAGCACTCGGAGGTGCTGAAGACTCAAGTGCTCCGATTCGTCTCCGATATCCGGGCAGCCGGTTGATGGCGCCTTGGGGGGGGAGCCGCGCGATCCGGTTGGCTACATCGCCGTCCTCGTCGAGCAGCTCCGCAACGAGTGGTCTGCGTCGCCTGAAATGACGGGGTATGCCGTAGAGACTTTTTGGCGTGACGAAGACAAACAGCGGACTGTAGCAGGACATACAGACAAGCTGTTTGGATTTGTCGAGGGCGAGAAAGATCAAGGCATATCCCGTCAATTTAGGTGACGCGGACCATTAGGAACGGGCAGGCGGCCCGCAGCGGTATCGCCTTATTACCGAAATTGGCGCGCGCGGTGGGCATCCTTGCCGGCCGCGCGCCAGATGGTTTCAAGGTCGATATCCTTGCCCATGGCCGCAGTGACATCGTCGCGGGCAGGTGCCAAGTGATTGTTAACCTCTTTGTGCCAGCCGGCCACCGCCAGGTCACTGGGGGCCGAGGCGCTGAAGGCTCAGGTGCCCCGATTCGTCTCCGATATCCGGGCGGCCGGCTGGGCGGCGGCGGGCAAGAGGCGTTCGATCAAGGTCGCGGCCTCGCTGTCCTCTTCAAGCAGGTCCCCTTGTCCGAATGGAGAAGCCGCGGGCAGCGGCAGTGCCTGCTGCCCATAGCAGGCGAGTGCGCGGCGGGCATCGTTGCCCGCCGCACGCCATATCTCCTCAAGGTCGATATCCTTGCGCATGGCCGGCGTTACGCCGTCACGGGCAAGCGCCAGATGATTGATGATCTCCTCGCGCCAGCCGGCCGCGGTTCGATCCAAGGGGCAGGACGCCGCCTTGATGATGTGTACCAGCGCCAGGCGGAGGTGGGACCGCACGCCCCTCAGTTCGGATTTGCCCAAATCCTCGATCTCCTCGGCGACATGGGCCAAGTCCAGGTCATTCGGCATCGAGAGAAACGTGGGCAGCCGCCGGAGTACGGCCGCCTGCTCCCGGGACCACGCGTAGAAATCGGCGTCGTAGAGGCTCTCACAGCGCATGGTTCCCGTCCCCCCTTGATGGCGGACCGAAGCCCGGCACCAGCGGTCACTCCCAACCGTCCAGGATAGTACCGCACGTGCACTGCAAAAAACAATCGACGGAAAGCTTGACGGCGGGCCAAAGCCTGCCCTACAGTCCGGACCACTTCGCCGAAGGGACTGGTGGTAGGCAGGACGGCCTAAACGCGGTCTCAGGGTGATGCAACGGCTCTTCCCAATTCGTCCCCGCCAGCCGCAACGGCCTGCAGGGGGCGCCGGAACGACTAGCCAACCTGCTCGCTTGCGTGTCACGCCGACCGCAGGGGCAGGTTTTTGCATCGCTTTGGGGTGCGCGCGTCCTGGCTGCCGGCCCCGGGGGTTAAGTCACCGCCACCGCTGTTCTGCAAAAGCCGATCGCCTGGGAATATCGCCGAACGACGGGCCGCGCCGGCAAAGCCGGAAGCGCCGTTGATGCGCGCTCGAGGATCGGTAAAAGCAGTGCCCTGGTCAGACGAACAACCGCCAGCCAGCCTTCCAGGGACGTTCCCTCGCGAAGGAAGCCTGAAGGAAGATTGATGCCGACGATCAATCAGTTGATCCGCAAGCCCCGGACGCCGGTCCCGGCACGCAATAAGGTTCCGGCGCTGCAAGAGTGTCCGCAAAAGCGTGGTGTCTGCACGCGTGTCTACACCACCACGCCCAAGAAGCCGAACTCGGCGCTCCGCAAGGTGGCCCGCGTCCGGTTGACCAACGGCCACGAAGTGACGAGCTACATTCCGGGTGAAGGGCACAATCTCCAGGAGCACTCGGTTGTGATGATCCGGGGTGGTCGCGTCAAGGACCTGCCGGGCGTCCGTTACCATATCATCCGCGGCACGCTTGACACCCAAGGGGTCAAGAATCGTCGTCAGCGGCGTTCCAAGTACGGCGCCAAGCGGCCGAAGTAACAGGAGATTTGTGCGATGTCCCGCCGTCGTCGCGCGGAAAAACGAGAAGTCCTGCCGGACGCCAAATTTGGCGATCAGGTGGTGACGAAATTCATGAACTGCCTGATGTTGGCTGGCAAAAAGTCGGTTGCGGAGGCGATCGTCTATGGTGCCATGTCACGCATCGAGGCCCGGGCCAAGATAGACCCGGTCCGGGTGTTCCATGAGGCATTGTCCAATGTCCGGCCGCAGCTCGAGGTGCGTTCGCGCCGGGTCGGCGGTGCCACCTATCAGGTGCCGGTTGAGGTGCGCCCGGAGCGCGCCCAGACGCTGGCGATTCGCTGGTTGATCAAGAGCGCCCGGGCGCGCAACGAGAATACCATGACCGAGCGCCTGTCGGCCGAGTTGCTGGATGCCGCCAATCAGCGCGGCGCCGCGGTCAAGAAGCGGGAGGACACCCACAAGATGGCGGAAGCCAACAAGGCGTTCTCGCACTATCGCTGGTAGTCGCTCCCTCCTGGACGATCGAACGGAAAAGCAATCGGAAGACGGCCCATGCCCCGGACCACCCCTCTGGACAGGTACCGCAACATCGGTATCTGCGCCCACATTGACGCCGGCAAGACCACCACCACCGAGCGTATTCTTTATTACACCGGCAAGTCCTACAAGATCGGCGAGGTCCACACCGGCACCGCCGTGATGGACTGGATGGAGCAGGAGCAGGAACGGGGCATCACCATTACCTCTGCGGCGACGACCTGCTTTTGGCGGGATCACCGCATTAACATTATTGACACCCCCGGCCACGTCGACTTCACCATTGAAGTCGAGCGTTCGCTGCGGGTGCTTGACGGTGCTGTGGCGGTGTTCGACAGCGTTGCCGGTGTCGAGCCGCAGTCGGAGACGGTGTGGCGGCAGGCCGACAAGTACCGGGTGCCGCGGGTCTGTTTCGTCAACAAGATGGACCGGATCGGCGCCGACTTCTACCGCTGCGTCAGCATGATCATCGACCGGCTCGGCGCGGTGCCGCTGGTACTGCAACTGCCGATCGGCTCCGAGTCTGAGTTTATCGGGATCGTGGACCTGATCGGAAATCGGGCCATCATCTGGCGGGACGAGACTCAGGGCGCAGAATATCAGGTGACCGAGATTCCGGCTGACTTGGTCGACAAGGCGGCCGAGTATCGGATGAAGCTGATCGAAGCCGCGGTCGAGATGGATGACACGGCGCTCGCCGCCTACCTTGATGGCGAGGAGCCGTCGGAGGAGGTGCTGAAGGCTTGCATCCGGAAAGGCACGATCGCGTTCAAGTTTGTGCCGGTGCTGACCGGGGCGGCGTTCAAGAACAAGGGCATCCAGCCGATGCTGGATGCGGTGATCGACTTCCTGCCGTCACCGGTGGACGTGCCGCCGGTTGAGGGGCTGAAGCCGGACAGCGACGACAAGGAAATCCGCCACGCCCGCGACGACGAGCCGTTCTCGGCCTTGGCGTTCAAGGTGATGAACGATCCCTTCGTCGGCACCCTGACCTTTGCCCGCATCTACTCGGGCACGGTGACGGCCGGCTCCTACGTCTACAACTCGGTCAAGCATCAGCGCGAACGGGTTGGCCGCATGCTGCTCATGCACGCCAACACGCGGGAGGAGCTGAAGGAGGCCAACACCGGCGACATCGTTGCCTTCACCGCGCTCAAGAGCACCATTACCGGCGACACCCTGTGCGATCCGATCAAGCAGGTGGTGCTGGAGCGGATGGAGTTCCCGGATCCGGTGATCGAGGTTGCGGTCGAGCCGAGGACCAAGGCCGACCAGGAGAAGATGTCGATCGCGCTTCAGCGGCTGGCCCAGGAGGATCCGTCCTTCCGGGTGTCGGTCGATCAGGAGAGCGGGCAGACCGTGATCAAGGGCATGGGCGAGCTCCATCTTGAGATCATCGTCGACCGCATGAAGCGGGAGTTTAAGGTCGAGGCCAACGTCGGGGCGCCGCAGGTGGCGTATCGGGAGACGATCACCCGGCGGACCGAGATCGACTATACCCACAAGAAGCAGAGCGGCGGCGCGGGCCAGTTCGCCCGAATCAAGCTGGTGTTCGAGCCGCTCAAGCCGGGCGAGGGCTACAGCTTCACCAACTCCGTTGTCGGCGGCACGGTGCCGAAGGAATATGTGCCGGGTGTCGACAAGGGTCTTGCTTCGGCCAAGGACAACGGGCCGATTGCCGGGTTCCCGGTGATCGACTTCAAGGTGTCCTTGATCGACGGCGCCTATCACGATGTCGACTCGTCGGTTCTGGCGTTCGAGATCGCGGCCCGGGCGGCGTTCAAGGAGGGGATGGCCAAGGCCGGTCCGGCGCTGCTGGAGCCGATCATGGCGGTTGAGGTGGTGACGCCCGAGGAGTTCATGGGCGATGCCATCGGCGATCTCAACAGCCGACGGGGCCAGATCACCGGCATGGATCAGCGGGCGAATGCCCGGGTCATCGAGGCCATGGTGCCGCTGGCGAACATGTTCGGCTATGTCAACACGCTGCGTTCGATGACACAGGGGCGCGCGCAGTATACGATGCAGTTCGACCACTATGAGCAGGTGCCGCAGGCGATCGCCGAGGAAGTGCGCAGCAAGCTGGCGGGGTAGGTTTTTTTTCGCGGGTGGCAGGTGCGCGGGATAGCGTGCGACTGACGGAGACTTCAGGGAATGGCAAAGGCAAAGTTCGAGCGGACGAAGCCGCACTGCAACGTCGGCACCATCGGTCACGTCGACCATGGCAAGACCTCGCTGACAGCGGCGATCACCAAGATTCTGGCCGAGACCGGCGGAGCGACCTTCACCGCCTACGACCAGATCGACAAGGCGCCGGAAGAGAAGGCGCGCGGCATCACGATCTCGACCGCCCATGTCGAGTATCAGACAGCCAACCGGCATTACGCGCATGTCGACTGCCCGGGCCACGCCGACTACGTCAAGAACATGATCACCGGCGCGGCGCAGATGGACGGCGCCATTCTGGTGGTTTCGGCGGCCGACGGTCCCATGCCGCAGACGCGGGAGCACATCCTGCTGGCCCGTCAGGTCGGCGTGCCCGCGATCGTCGTGTTCATGAACAAGGTCGACATGGTCGACGACCCCGAGTTGCTCGAGTTGGTCGAGCTCGAGGTCCGCGAGTTGTTGACCTCGTACAATTTCCCCGGCGACGATATTCCGATCATCAAGGGGTCGGCGCTGTGCGCGCTTGAGGACAGCAATCCCGCTTTGGGCCGGGATGCGGTGCTTGAGCTGATGAGGGCGGTTGACGCCTACATCCCGCAGCCGGAACGTCCGAAGGATCGTCCGTTCCTGATGCCGATCGAGGACGTGTTCTCGATCTCGGGTCGCGGCACGGTTGTGACCGGGCGTGTCGAGCGCGGCATCGTCAAGGTCGGCGAAGAGGTCGAGATTGTCGGCCTCAAGACGACCGTTAAGTCGGTGGTGACCGGCGTCGAAATGTTCCGCAAGCTGCTCGATCAGGGTGAGGCGGGCGACAACATCGGTGCGCTTCTGCGCGGCATCAAGCGTGAGGATGTCGAGCGCGGACAGGTGTTGGCGAAGCCGGGGTCGATTACCCCGCACACCAAGTTCACGGCCGAGGCCTACATTCTGACCAAGGAAGAGGGCGGGCGTCACACCCCGTTCTTTACCAAGTATCGGCCGCAGTTCTACTTCCGAACCACCGACGTGACCGGTGAGGTGACGCTGCCCGAAGGCACCGAGATGGTGATGCCGGGCGACAAGGTCACCGTGACGGTGCAGTTGATCGCGCCGATCGCCATGGACGACGGACTGCGCTTCGCGATCCGCGAGGGCGGCCGGACCGTCGGCGCCGGAGTGGTGGCGAAGATTCTGGAGTAGTCGGGTCGGGTGATCCCGGATCGGCAGGGGGGCGCCGGCGCTGTCGTTGGTCAGCGCCCCCAAGGCCGAAGGCGGGCAAGTTGGGGCGCCGGCGCCGGGGTCGGCGGGCGCCGGCTAAAGAGTGTTTGCTTGCGATCCCGGGCGACGGGCGCGGATGCTAGGGGACCCAGCCGGCAGCGGTGAGGGTCAAGGGGTTGAGAAGTCAGGTCAATGAAGATGGATAGCCAGAACATCCGCATTCGCTTGAAGGCGTTCGACCATCGGGTGCTCGACCAGTCGACCAGCGAGATCGTCAGTACCGCCAAGCGGACCGGGGCGCGGGTGCGCGGCCCGATTCCGTTGCCGACGGAGATGGCGCGTTTTACGGCCAATCGCAGCCCGCACGTCGACAAGAAGTCGCGCGAGCAGTTCGAGATGCGCACCCACAAGCGGTTGCTGGACATCGTGGATCCGACCCCGCAGACGGTCGACGCGCTGATGAAGCTGGATCTGGCGGCGGGGGTTGACGTCGAGATCAAGCTCTAGGCGGGACGGGGCCCTTGTGAGCAGGGGCCCGGAGTGCTCCCCAAAAAGGGGGGACAGGGATATCGGGTGCACATGCCGGGGCGGGCTGCGCTGACGATTGGGGCGCGGCGGTCAGGTCGGCCAAGGGAAACGAGGGACGGACGTCATGCGATCCGGATTGATCGCGCAGAAGGCTGGGATGACCCGGGTGTTCTCGGGGGAGGGCGAGCACGTCCCGGTCACTGTGCTTAAGGTGGATATGTGTCAGGTGGTGGCGGTGCGCACCGCCGAGACGGATGGCTACACTGCGCTGCAACTTGGGGTTGGCAAGGCAAAGGTGAAGAGGGTCTCCAAGGCGATGCGCGGGCACTTCGCGAAGGCCAAGGTGGAGCCCAAGCGCAAGCTCGCCGAGTTTCGGGTGAGTGAGGACGCGGTGCTGCCGGTCGGCGCTGAACTGGTGGCCAGCCATTTTGTGGTTGGGCAGAGCGTGGACGTCACCGGGACCTCGGTGGGCCGCGGCTTTACCGGCGTCATGGCGCGGTGGAATTTCGGCGGCCTGCGGGCAACCCACGGTGTATCGCTCTCGCATCGCAGCCATGGGTCGACCGGCAATCGTCAGGATCCCGGGAAGACCTTTGCGAACAAGAAAATGGCCGGTCACTACGGCGACGAGCGGGTGACGGTGCTGAATCTGAAGGTGGTGGCGATCGACGACGATCGCGGCTTGATCTTTGTGCGCGGCGCGGTGCCGGGGGCCGAGGGCGGCTGGGTGCTGGTGCGCGACGCGGTCAAGCGCAAGGCTCCGGCCGGGTTGCCGTTCCCCGGCGCGGTGCGGGCGGCTGCGGCGCCGGTTGCGGTGGGCGAAGGGGCGGAGTCGGCGTGATGAAGGCACTGGTAAAGACCCTCGACAATCAAGACGCGGGCGAGATCGAGCTCGACGAGTCTGTGTTTGGGCTGGAGGCGCGGGCGGATATTCTGGCCCGGGCCGTCAACTGGCAGTTGGCCAAGCGGCGTTCAGGCAATCACAAGGTCAAGCAGGTCGGCGACATTCGCGGCACGACCAAAAAGCCGTACCGCCAGAAGGGGACCGGTCGGGCCCGTCAGGGATCGCTGCGGTCGCCGCAGTTCCGGGGTGGCGCGGTAATTTTCGGGCCGGTTGTACGGTCCCACGCCTTTGACCTGACCAAGAAGGTGCGTCGGCTTGCGCTGAAGACCGCGCTGTCGGTCAAGCAGGGCGAGGGCAAGCTCCTGGTGCTGGAGGCGGCGGCGGCCGAGTCCCATAAGACCAAGGCGCTGGCGGCGCAGCTTGTGGGGCTGGGTCTTACCTCGGCGCTGGTCATCGATGGTGGCGAGCTGGACGTGAACTTTGTCCGCGCGGCTGCCAACATTCCGTTGATCGACGTGCTGCCGCAGGAAGGCGCCAACGTTTATGATATTTTGCGCCGTGACACACTGGTATTGACCCGGCGGGCGGTAGAAGCGCTGGAGGCGCGGCTGAAATGAGTGGACGGCGGGGGATACGAGCAGCGGCTGCCGGGATCAGTCGTGAGCGGATGTACGACGTGGTGGTGGCTCCGGTGATTACGGAGAAGGCGACTTTGGGGTCCGAGCACCACCAGGTCACCTTCCGGGTGCCGCTGTCGGCCGTGAAGCCCGAGATCAAGGCGGCAGTCGAGGGACTGTTCAAGGTCAAGGTGGCGGCGGTCAACACGATCATCCAGAAGGGTAAGACCAAGCGCTTTAGGGGGCGACCCGGGCGGCGCTCGGACACCAAGAAGGCGATCGTGACCCTCGAGGCGGGTTACAACATCGACGTCACCACCGGCCTCTAGACCCCGGTTCGGCAGGGTAGCGAAGACCATGGCACTCAAGACGTTCAGGCCGATCACGCCGAGTCTCCGCCAGCTCGTGCTGGTGGATCGCTCGGAGTTGTGGAAGGGAAAGCCGGTCAAGGCGCTGACCGAAGGGTTGGTCAAGACCGGTGGGCGCAACAACACCGGGCGGGTGACCGCCTGGCACCGCGGCGGCGGTCACAAGCGGCGCTATCGGCTGGTCGATTTCAAGCGGCGCAAGTATGACGTTCCGGCGACGGTCGAGCGTCTCGAGTACGATCCCAATCGGACGGCTTTCATTGCGCTGATTCGGTATAGCGACGGCGAGCTGTCGTATATTCTGGCGCCGCAGCGGCTCGCGCCGGGGGATCAAGTGGTCTCCGGCGTCAAGGTCGACGTGAAGCCGGGCAATGCGATGCCGCTCAGGAGCATTCCGGTCGGCACGATCGTCCACAATGTCGAGATGAAGGCCGGCAAGGGAGGGCAACTTGCCCGGGCCGCTGGAACCTACGTTCAGTTGGTCGGGCGTGACGGCGGCTATGCCCAGCTTAAGCTGTCCTCGGGCGAGCTTCGGCTGGTGCGCGCAGAGTGCATGGCGCCAATCGGGGCGGTGTCCAATCCTGATCAGGCCAATGTCGTCATCGGCAAGGCCGGGCGGAATCGGTGGAAGGGCTGGCGGCCGCATGTACGCGGCGTGGCCATGAACCCGATCGATCACCCGCTCGGCGGCGGTGAAGGCAAGAGCTCGGGCGGACGGCAGCCGGTGACACCGTGG